>Ga0066685_10000194_pt1 | contig 17557 bp, 12 predicted proteins | sample GraSoiAngelo_134_FD_62305 | JGI IMG/M metagenome (GOLD analysis project Ga0066685, IMG submission 62305) | Grasslands soil microbial communities from the Angelo Coastal Reserve, California, USA - 14_0929_05_30cm | ecosystem: Environmental > Terrestrial > Soil > Grasslands | place: USA...
AATTCCGGCCGAGCTGGCGCCGACCTCGAAGCCGAGAAAGTCGCCCGCGCTCGTCCCTACGGGCCCCGCCGCATGCGCGTCACGTACCGTGAGGTACAAAGGTGTTGAAAGAAGCATCGTGCCGACGAGAAGGAGCATCCGTGCCTGCGAAACGAGCGCGCGCGCGAAGTCATTCTTTCGCATTGGATAATCCCCCGGAGAAGCCGTCTGTGGATCGAGCGAGAGGACAGTGCTACCCTTCCTCATTCCATGAAGGGCAGCTAGCGTGCCAGGAAGTGATTCGCGAGTCGAGATAGGAAACGACCCATCCCGTTGCCTCGCAGGGGGATCGCTGTGGCTGATCCCAGCCAGCGCGCGCCTCGGAGCTGTCGTGCGCGCGCGTGTGCAGTTTGCGTACATCGAATGCGATTCAGGTACGCGGCTGTATTCGTCCAGAGATCGGCGGGAGAGCGGTGTCTCCCTCGAAAATGGTGAAGATAAATTTTCCACGGGAGACACCGCCCTCCCGACCGACCCCCGGGTACGATTAGAACCGATGCGTGATCGCGATCGATACCCCTCCGCGGCGTACCGGCGCCGAGAGCGACATCTTCTGGGCACCTGGAGCGCGGCCGCCAAGAGGAAGAAGACCCGCGTCGAGGATGTTCGCGGCATGAATTCCGAGCGTGGCGAGCCCCAGTCCGTCCACCAACCGCTTCGAATCCCGCTCGCGGTTCGTGAAATGGACCACGTCGGCCTGGAGGGCCGGAATCTCCGGGGGGCTCGCGGTGGCGAGGCGCAGCTCGGCGCGCTCCAGTTTCGTCAGGATCCGGTGGTGGCTCTCGTCCGCGATGAAGAACGCCGCCCCCGCCGCCAGCGTGGCGCCGAGCCAGGCCACTCCGCGTGCCCTGCGGTTCGCGAACGCCTGCCCTGCCCCCGGCACCAGCAGCGAGCGCCATACGACACCCGACCGCCTCAGCTTCGGAGTGCTGATCGTGACGCTGGTCGGGGTCGATTCGAGGAGCCGCATCCGGGGGCGGAGGATGTAATCGAGCGCGCTCAATCCCCAGACCCCGCCCGTGTAGATCGCCCAGCGCTCGCGGGCGTACTGAAAATCGGAGGCCCGATCCTGCGATTCCTCGTCCGTCTTCTTGGCGATGCTGTGGTACTGGTGATCGTCGCGAAGGATCGCGATCACGCCTCCAACACCCGCGATGAGAAGGGCGGCCCCGCGGCCGCGGCTTCCGGCCAGGAGATCCGGCGCGCCGGGAAAATTGAGGGAGCGCAGGAGGAGCTTGCCCGAGATCTCTGGAGGCTCCGAGGTGGCCCTGGGGCTCACGCCGGGCTGGGAACACTCGAGCCCGCCGCGGGAAGTGGCGTATCCCGGCGCGTCCAGAGCCACCGAGTAGCGTCCTCTCCACTGCGTGCCCAGATCGAGAGGGGCGAATCCGGCGATCTCGGCCGCGCCGCGAAGGATCACCCTCGCTTCCGGGGGCGAGGTCAGCACCACCATCCCGGCGGGGGCGCCTCCCCGGGATTCCTGCTGCGCCGATGCGGGCGTCGGCAGGAATGAAGCCGAAACGAGGAGCGCCAGAGCCGGGAGACCCCGCATGGGAGCGCCCCGGGTCACGCCCTTCTCCGGGTCCGGTCGTGGCACTTCTCGTCGCCGTGGCCGCGCATTCGCCTATGACGTTACGAACCGCGCTCCACCGAAGTCAACCCGGTCGAGGCGCCCGGGCGCTCCGGTCGTCCGCGTGCCCCTCCCGTACGCCCGACAGCTGCCGGAGCGTTTTCCAACCCAGAACGTCGAGGAACACGAACCTCCCCACCGGCCGGAATCCGACCTTGACGTGTGCCGTCATGGAGGTGTCGTTCCCGAAATCGACGTGGGAGAGAAGGCGCGTCCTCCCCCTCGCCTTGAGCAGTCCGGCCGCGCCGGCGATCACCTGTCGCCAGACCCCGCGTCCCCGGAAGGCTTCCGAGGTGTAGGCGTCGTAGGCATAGAGCGCATCGTCCTGGATCGGGAACGCGTATCCGAAGCGCTCCTCGACGTGGCGCTCCTTCTCCGAGAACCATTCGTACCCCGCGATCGATCCGTCGACGATCGCCACCACGCAGTGTTCCCCGGCCGCGAAGCGGGACTCGAAGTTGGAGCTCTTTCCCCTGCACCGGACGAGCGGCTCCACGTCGCGGGTGTCCGCGAGACGCACCTCCAGCGCGGTCGCGAGCGGCGGAAATGCGCCCCGAAGCTCGAACCGCTCGAAATACTCGGCACGGATGGGGCGGAACGGGATGCGATGGAGCACCGCCTCGACGAGAGCCATGGGATGGCGCCGCAGCAGAGCCTGGAGCTTCCGGACGGCGTTCATCGGGTCGAGGCGGGCGCGGGCTCGAGACGCTACGCGCCACGCTCCAGCGAGGTCAGACGCGTGGTGACCATCTGTGCGACCACTTCCAGAAGGAGGAGCGTACCGGCCAGCTTCTCCCTCCCGTTCTCGGGATTCCCGCAAAGGATGAATCCCATCAAGCGGCCCCGGTGGCTCAAGGGCACGGCGCAGACCGCCTCGCAGGCGGCGATCTGCTTCGCGTTCTCGACAAGGATTGGAATCATCCCGAGATCGTCCGCCCGTCCCCGCAGGTGGATGGCGTGGCGCGAGGCGCGAAGCTCGCACGCGAGCGGCTCGTCGGGACTGACCACCTCCACCGGCGCGGGTTTCAGGGTGCTCCCCGCGACCGTGTACTCGGACGCGCCGTTCGGCGCCAGGAAGAGCGTCACCGGCTCCACGCCGGTGATCGCGGCCGCGCGCGCGGGCATGAGGCGGCACACCTCGCTCTGGGTCGCAGTGGCGTCGAGCTCGTGCGAGAGGCCGGTCCACACGATCTCGGGATCGAAGCGCGAGGTGTAGAGGTAGGGTTCGAGGAGGCGCCGGACCTTGTGCAGGAGGCGCCCGAAGACCACGAGCGCGCCGATTCCGAGAAGCGTCCCACAGAGAATCGAGATCCAGACCGTGCGCACGAGCGACCATCCGGTGAGACGGGAGATCTGGACCAGCGCGAGCGACACGAGGAGGGCCCCCACCCCGAGCACGAAGGAGAGTGTCTCGTAGAAGGGGCGCGGATTCCCGGTGACCGTGGCCTCGGCGCCGCGCCGGCGCACCAGCGAATAAGGAATCGCCAGGGAGAGGAGCCCGAAGGAAATCGAGGATTTCGCCACGTCCCAGAGCGACACTCTTCCGAGCAGGATGCCGCTCGAGATGAACACGGTGGTCCAGGCCAGGAGGAAGATGATGGCCAGGGTCGCCGCGGAAAAGGCGCGCCTCCATCGGGCCGGGAGGGCCACGTACGTGGACTCCACGTTCGCGCTCGCGAGCGAGATGTTCAGGAGGAGCACGGCGAGCACCGCGACGCCGAAGGAGGTCAGCTCGAGGGAGCTTCCGCCCACGCCGAGCACGGTGCGCCCGATCGGCGAGTACCACTGGAGCGCGACCACCATCGCGACCGAGGCGAGGGCCTGAACCGCGAAGTAGCCGCGCCAGCCGCGCAGCCGTTCCAGATCGGCGCCACGCCCGAGCGTGATCGAGAGGAGGAGCCAGGCCAGGGAGACGGGAAGCCAGCAGACGAGCGAGAGGTCCAGCCAGTAGTTCCGCTCTCCCTGAGGCATCAAACTGATGGCGCGGGACCAGCCCAGCTGCTGCAGGCCGAGCAGGAGAAGCGCGGCGCTCGCGACCAGCGTGACCATGCGGTTGGGACGGAAGACGAGCGTGACGACCGCGCCCGCCATGGCGAGCAGCGCGCTCGCGAGCAGCAGGAGCTCCGCGAAGCTCATGGGGTTCCGTTTTCGCTGGGGGGGTAGAGGATCCCGAGCTCCGCGAGCCGCGTGGCCAGGGGCGCGAACCGTCCGCTGCGGAGCACGCGGCGCAGGATCTCTTCGGTCCTTCCGAGCCGGGCGTAGTGCGTCCACTTGGAAAGGCGCGAGAAGCCGACGGTGGGCTGCTCCGGATCGATCTCCCAGGGATGCACGTTCACCGCGAGCGGCACGCCTCGCCACCCGTGGTATCGCGTGGCCAGGAGCGAGACCCACGAGGGGAGCAGCCGGAGATAGGCGCCCGCCAGTACGGGCACCCGGAGCGGACCGAACGGGACCGTGGGCAGCGGGAACTCGGCGATGTCCCCCTTCCCCGCCGGGATCCTCGCGGGCGCGACCGGACCCTCCGGGTAGCCGTAGCGGCGGCCGCGGATCGGGTAGACGCTGGAGTCGTAGGCGTATCCTGTCTCGCGCAGCACCTCCAGCGCCCAGAGCGTGCTCCGCATCACGCTGTAGCTGGGAGCACGGAACCCGATCACGGGCGTGCCGGAGAGATCCTCGAGGAGGAGCCGGGAATCCACGGCCTCGGCTCGAAACTCGGACGGGGAGAGCTCGGTGAGCATGCGATGCGAGACGCCGTGGGAAGCCACTTCGTGACCTCGCCCGGCGATGGCCCGGACGAGCGTGGGATAGCGCCGCGCGATCCAGCCCAGAACGAAGAAGGTCGCCTTGGCGCCGGTCTCGTCGAAGAGGTCGAGCAGGCGTTCGACGTTCCGCTCGACGCGCGGGGGATATTGGGGCCAGTCCTGGCGCGACACCCGGCCTGCGAATGCCTGCACCTGGAAATAATCCTCGACGTCGACGCTCAGCGCAAACGGCGGCTCACGGCGGGCGCCCATGCCCGAAGCATAGGTTCCCTGCGTGAATCTGGGAAGGAGGAACTGCCGCTAGGGTACGACCGCCAGGCGCGTGAAGGCGCGCCCCGAAGGGCTGTCGACGACGACGTTGTAGAGCCCGGGAGCGACCCGGTTCCCCGAGTCGCTCGTGCACCTCCACGTGAGCGCGTGATCCCCGGGCGGGAACACGCTGTCGGCGAGAAGACAGACCCGATGCCCCGTGAGATCGAAGACGGTGATGCGTGTATGCGCGCTCGTGCTCCCGCCCTGGATCCTCAGGCGGAACGTGACCAGGTCGCGGGCCGGGTTGGGATACCCATGAAGCACGGCGGCATCCAGGACGGCGCCCGGCACGGCCACGGTGAGCGCGGTCCTCGGGCTCTCCGAAGTCGCGTTGTAGGTGGCGAGGGAGAAATCGTACGTGGCGCCCGAAGCCGGCGTGGAGTCGTTGTAGGAGGCCGCGGTCAACGGGAGCGTCGCGAGAAGCGCGGCCGCGGGATCGTGGCTCGCCTTGCGATACACACGGTATCCCAGCTCCGCCCCTCCCGACGGAACGGCGTCCCAGGTGAGACGCACCACGCCCTCGGACGCCCCGGCCGCGAAATTCGCGGGCGTCGTGAGGAGCACGGAGCCGGTGGTTTGCTTCACGGCGACGTTCGAGAAGCCGGATACGTTCGGCACCTCGTCCGACGCGCGGATCACGAAGTAGTAGGTCTTCCCCGACGCGAGCCCCACGACGACGAAGGTTTCGTGGGAGCCCGCGGGAAGCGGAGCCGGCATCGCGCCGACGGTGGTCGCCGCGACCCACCATGCCACGGTGTCCGCCGCGGCGACGGGGTTCTCGGAGTAGCGCATCTCGTAGGACCTCGCCCTCCCCACGTCCCCGTCATCCCCCGGGGCGGTCCAGTTCAGGGCGACCGCGTCGGCGTGCGCGGCCGCGGGCGCCAGGAGGCCCGATATCAGGAGTGCGCCCCCCACCAGCGCCGCGTGCGAGTTTCGGTTCCTGTTTCGGCGATGCCTCCCGTCAGTGCGCATTGCTCGCCACCACGTATTCGGCCGACGACACGATCGGATCGACCGTGCCGGAATCGGGATCGAGCGACAGGTCGCGGACCGGAGCGGGCGGGATGGTGTCCAGCGTGGTTCCGCTCGGGACGTTCGAGAGCGCCGCGAGATTCGAAGCCTCGTCGGTAGCACGGATCGCGACGTAGTACGTGCGGCTCGGATTCAAGCCGGTGACCGTGAAGGTCTGCTGCGTGCCCGCCACCGCGGGCGCGGGCTCACCCGTCACCGTGACCGCGGATCCCCAGTTCGCCGCGGTGATCGCGGAGGTCGAGTAGCGGATGTCGTAGCTCGTCGCGGTGCCGGTCCCGCCGTCATCCCCCGGAGCGGTCCAGCGAAGGCTCATCGAGGTGCCGGTGGTGCCGGTCACGGCCAGGTCGGTGATCGCTCGCGGAGCGGTCACGTCGGCGCCGCTGGTCGTGCGCACCGCGAGGTTCGAGTATCCGGACCAGTTGGGGACCTCGTCCGCCACGCGAATCAAGAAGTAGTACGTGGTGAGCGGCGTGAGCCCGCGAACGACCATGGAGTCGGTCGTGCCGGCGGGGTGCGGCACGGGTACCCCGGGGACGTTCGTCGCCGAGCCCCACCACGAGGCGGTATCGGTGGCCGCAATCCCCACCGTCCGGTAGCGGATCTGGTAGGAGGTGGCGGTCCCGACGTTGCCGTCGTCGCCGCTGGCCGTCCAGAGCAAGGTCACGCTCGAGTCCGCGGCCGTTTGCGCCTGCGACGCGCATGGGCAGAAAAGCGCCACGGCCGCGAGGAGCGACATGAGTGCATGAGGTGCAGGTGCGTTCCAGAAATGGCGCGCGGGCGCGCCCCGGTGCGGAGCGATCAGCATGACGTCCTCCCCTTGTGTTCGCTGTCGAGCAAAAAAGGCCGAGCCGCCATGGTTCGGTCCACGGCGGCCCGGCCAGCATCGACAGTGCATCCGGAGGAACGTCCCGGCGCACGATCCTTAGCTCCGCGGCTCTGCGTCCTGACCTTTCGGACAGTTTGCTCTGAGCATGGACAAGCTGCTCGCCCGCCAATCCCCCCGGTCCCGATCGAGCAGATACGGTGCCACGGGGCGCGTGCAAGACGCACGGGGGTCATCGCGTATGGGGTGTAGGAGGTTGCGCGTGCGCGGGAGCGGGCGGGCTCAGCCGTCGTGCGTAAAGCGAATTGAAGTTTGCACTGCCGAGACGGTCAGATTGCCTGTGTGAAAGGCGTTCTTCCTCATCTCCCGTGGCGGGCCACACCAGCTGGACGGAGGGAGCTGCCGCGGGAGCGCCCGCCGCCCTGGCTGCGAGGAGAAGCAAGGACGCGGCACACCAACCTGTCAGGAGCCTCTGGCCTGGGGCCGTCTGGACCTCTTCCGTGGAAATGGCAGTTGGAGATGGGGATACGGAAGCAAAGTTCCGGCTGCGCTTTTGCAAGGACCGGTCCAGCACTAGGTGCGGGGGCGGTCCACGGGTGGGCCGCCTGCGTAACTACAGCGAGGATAGTTGGGTTCGATCCGGCGTTGACGTGACTTCTAAACTCAGGCCGCGCACGAAGCGTGCGCGCATGGTGTCCGCTACGTACCTTTACGTACAAGAAACCCTGAATAGGCGTTAGGGGTGCGGCCTAGGAGGGGATGTACCCTTCGCGGAGCGGCTGGAACCACCCCTGGATCTCGACGTCCAGCAGCACCGTGTCGGGTCCGGCGTGGATGCGGCAGTAGCCCGCGTCGAACCGGCGCAGCGCGTAGGGATCCGTACCCGGCGAATTGCGGCCGAGCTCGGTGGTCACAGCGGCTTCGACTCCGGCCTCTTGCAACCACCGCTTTACCTCTTCCTTGAATCGTCCCCGGGGATAGGAGAAGAGCGTGATCGGCTCGTCCAGCCGCTCTGCGAGCGTGGTGATGCTTCCTTCGATCTCCTGCTTGGCAGCCGGATGGTCCAGCTCGTCGAGGAATGGGTGGCTCACGGTGTGCGCCCCGACCAGCATTCCGGCGCGGCGGATCTCCCGAAGCTCGTCCCAGCTCACGAGCGGGGGATCGGAGCACTTCCCTCCCCCGGGCGTCGCCCGGCGCAGGATCTGGAGTGCCTCCTCTCGCTCGCGCAACGGAACCCGATTCATGTCGCGGACGAGCCGTTCGCCGATGGTCTCGGCCGGCTCCCCGGCCTCGAGAAGCCCGAGCTTCTCTTGAAGCCACGATGGCATCGTCTCGCGGTGCATCTCTTCCCACCCCCGCGTGTCCTTGATCTCGCGGATACGCGACACCACCTCGTCCCAGAGGAGACGGCTCTTCCCTTCCATGACGCCCGTCACGACGAAGAAGGTCGCGGGAACGCCGTACTTCTTGAGAATCGGCAGGGCCACGTCGAAGTTGTCCCGATAGCCGTCGTCGAACGTCACGCAGACCGAGCGTGGCGGGAGATTGCGCGTCCGGAGCCGCTCCACCGCTTCGAGGAGCGTCAGCATGGTGTAGTGCTGCCGCAGATGGGACATCTGCTGCTCGAAGAGATCGCGCGGCATCACCATGGACTGGAACGGATAGAGGAGGCTTTCCTGCAATGCCAGCACGCGGTGGTAGGCGAGAATGGTGAGCGAGCTGCGCTCCGTCGCGCCGCGGATCCAGGTCAGGCCCGAGTAGCGTAGGGCGCGCGCGGCGGCGCGACGCACCGCCTGGGGAGCGGGTTGCGCGCCGCGGAGTCGTCTCCGGATGGTGCTCTCCAGATACATGTTGTTGTAGGCGTCGACCGTTCTCGTGATCGAATGATGGCGCTCGACGATTCTGCGCCCCGCGCGCCCCATCGCGGACCGCATCGCGGAGCTCTCGAGCAGCTGCTGGACGCGCGCGGCGAGCGCCGAGTCGTCGCCCGGAGGGACGAGAAATCCGTTCTCCGCCTCGCGGACAAGCTCCGAGTTCCCTCCCGCGTCGGTCGCGACCACGGGCCGCGCCGCGGCCATGGCCTCGAGAATGGTATTCGACATCCCCTCGATCCTCGAGGAGTTCACGTAGACGTCGGTCAGGGCGAGAAGCGCCGGCACATCGAGGCGGCTGCCCGGGAACAGGACGGCCTCCCTCACGCCCAGGACGTCGGCGAGACAAACCAAGTCCTCCCGGTCTCCGGATCCCACGAGCAGGAGGCGGCTCTCGGGGTGCTGCGCGAAGACGCTGGCGAACGCCCGGATCAGCATCGGGAAATCCTTCACGGGAACGAACCGTCCGATGCTCGTGATCACGCGGTGCTCCGGAGCCAGTCCGAACTCACGACGGAGCGACTGCGAATCCCCGTTCAGCGGGAAGCGGTCCAGATCGATCCCGTTCGGGATGAAGGTCACCCGCTCAGGGGGTACGTTCCAACGCTCGATGAGCAGGCGCTCGAGATGAGAGGACACGGTGGTGAGGCGCGTCACCTGACGTGCCAGAAACTGCTTCGCCCCGAGGCGCCGCATCACGGCCCGGTGGTCCTCGTAGCCGTGCTCGCCGTGGATCAGCACCGGCACCCTCGTGAGCTTCGCCGCCACGACGGTGTAGAGGAAGGTCGCCCAGTTGTGGGAGTGGACGATGTGCGGCCGCTCGCGGCGGAAGAGCCGCACGAGCTTCGATACGATCGTCGGGTCGATCCCGGTCCGCTTCCCCAGCACGACGATCGGTATCTTCGGATCGACGAGACCCCGCGCATCGTCCGACGCGAACTCGAGGCAGCAGAGGAGCGGCGCGAACCGGGCAGGGTCCTGGCGGTTCACGAGCTTGGCAACCCCAACTTCCATGCCGGCGATGCCGAGCCCGTTCATGACGTGGATGATGCGGAGGGGGAAGCGGGGCGCGTCCAGCATGAGCGGATTCTCGCACATCTTCGTGATCCGGGCCAGCCGATGTGCGTCCGAGGACGCGCGGGATCGCGCCGCCTGGCGAGCCCCCCGGAGCCCCCCTTGACACCCCGAAGAGCCTTCCGTAGCATTGGATAAGCGCCGGGCGCCACTTACGGGCGTCGCCATCCACACCTCAGACGTTACCCCTTTCCGGCACGCGGTTCCTACGTCGGCCGATCGGACCCTGACTATGTGCGGCATCTCAGGTCTGTACCACGTGGCCCCCGTAAGGCCCGCTTCCCGCTCCTGCGTGGAGGGGATGGCCGCCGTGCTCGCCCATCGGGGTCCTGATGACGGTACCGTGTACCTGGACGGCCCCGTCGGGTTGGGCCACCGAAGACTCAGCATCATCGACGTGGCCGGTGGCGCGCAGCCCATCTTCAACGAGGACCGCTCCAAGGCGATCATCTTCAACGGAGAGATCTACAACTTCCGGCCTCTCACCGAACACCTGAAACAACGCGGACATATTTTTCAGACACATAGCGATACAGAGGCCATCCTTCATGCCTACGAGGAATACGGCGAGGACTGCGTGCGCCACCTGCGTGGAATGTTCGCGTTCGCGATCTGGGACGCGGCGAAGCAGGAGCTCTTCCTGGCGCGCGATCGGGTGGGCATCAAGCCGCTCTATTACCGGTGGGACGGCTCCACGTTCTCCTTCGCCTCGGAGATCAAGGGCATCCTGGCGGCCCCCGGCGTGTCCCGCCAGATCGATCCGCTCGCCCTGGACGACTACCTGACCTACCTCTACATTCCGGCCCCGCGGACGATCTTTCGCGACATCCGGAAGCTCCACGCCGGGCATACGCTCACGGTCGGCCGAGACGGGCCGCTCGAGCCCCGGGAATACTGGGACCTGCGCTTCACGTCCTCGAACGGGCTCGGGGAGGAAGAGGCCGCCGGACTCCTGCTCGAGAAGCTGCGCGAGTCGGTCGCGACTCATCTCGAAAGCGAGGTGCCGCTCGGCGCGTTTCTCTCGGGGGGGATCGACTCGAGCGCCGTGGTCGGGCTCATGGCGGGATTGATGGACCGTCCCGTGATCACCGCCTCGATCGGATTCCGCGACCCATCTCATGACGAGCTTCCCTACGCCAGGGCGGTCGCGGACCGGTTCCGCACCGCCGCCTACGAAAAGACCGTGGATCCTTCCGCGGCGCTGATCCTCGACCGGCTCGCCTGGCACTACGACGAGCCCTTCGCCGACTCCTCGATGGTGCCCACGTACTACGTCTCCCAGGTCGCGCGGGAGCGGGTCACGGTCTGCCTCTCCGGGGACGGGGGGGACGAGAACTTCGCGGGGTACCGCCGCTACCGTTTCGACGTGTGGGAGAACCGGTTCCGCTCGGTCCTTCCGCGCGCGCTGCGCCGCCCGGTCTTCGGCGCGCTCGGCGCCGCCTATCCCAAGCTGGACTGGCTGCCGCGCGTCTTCCGCGCGAAGACCACGCTCCAGAACCTGGCCATGGACCCCGAGCGCGGATACTTCCACACGATGAGCTGGCTCTCTCCCGAGAAGAAGCGCCGCCTCTACCGTGAGCCCCTCCGGCGCGAGCTCGCGGACTACGACTCCTATTCGGCGGTCGCGAAGTACTTCGACCGCACGAAAGGCTGGGATCCGCTCTCGCGCGTGCAGTACGTCGACATCAAGACCTTCCTCGTGGACGATATCCTGACCAAGGTGGATCGCGCGAGCATGGCGCATTCCCTGGAAGTGCGCGTGCCGCTTCTGGACCACGAGGTCATGGAGTTCGCCGCCTCCCTCTCCCCCACGCTCAAGCTTCGCGGCGGCACGGGCAAGTACGTGCTGAAGAGAGCGGTGGGGGGGCTCCTTCCCCAGGAAACCTTGACGCGCACCAAGATGGGATTCTCGGTCCCGCTCGCCCGCTGGCTCCGCGGCGAGCTCCGGCCGGTCTTCGAGGAACGGATGTTCTCGAAAGACTCGTTCGTGAGCGATCTCTTCGATCCGGAGCCGATTCGCGCCTGGTGGGACCGGCACCAGAGCGGCGCTTCGGACTACGCGCCCGAGCTCTGGTCGCTGCTCATGCTCGAGAGCTGGGGTCGCCGATTCATCAGAGGATGAACATCCTCACGTTCACGTCGCTCTTCCCGAACAACGTCCGCCCCCACCACGGCATCTTCATCAAGGAACGCATGACGCGCGTGGCCGCCCTGCCCGGCGCGGTCGTGCGCGTCGTGGCCCCGGTTCCCTGGTTCCCTCCGCTCAAGCTGGGATCGCGCTGGCACTACTCGCAGGTGAAGCGCGAGGAGCGGATCGAGGGGCTTCCGGTGAGCCACCCCCGGTATCTGATGATCCCGAAGGTGGGGACCGGATGGCACGGACCGATGATGGCCGCCTCGCTCCGGTCGTTCGTGGCCGCGCTGCGGGCGCGGGATCCCTTCGACGTGATCGACGCGCACTACGTCTACCCCGACGGGTTCGCCGCCGTCGAGATCGGGCGCGTGCTCGGGACTCCGGTCGTGGTCTCGGCGCGCGGAAGCGACATCAACCTCTTTCGTGAGATTCCCTCGGTGCGCGGGCACCTGGCGCGGACGCTCTCCGGGGCTTCCGCGCTGATCGCGGTATCGGAGGCGCTGGCCGAGAGCATGCGGGCCCTGGGGGCGGCGCCCCGCAAGATCCACGTGATCCCGAACGGGGTGGATGCGAGAAAGTTCCGTCCCGTGGCGCGCGAGGCTGCGCTCGGGCGGCTGGGGCTGGGGCCGGGACGGCTCCTCCTCAGCGTGGGGCACCTGACCGCGAACAAGGGCTTCGACCGCCTCCTCCGCGCGTTCCGCCTGCTCCTGAATCTCGGAGGCCATGACGACGTCCGGGTCGCGATCGTGGGCGGGGGCACGTACCGGAACGATCTGGAGCGCCTCGTCGCATCGCTCGGACTTTCCGATCGAGTGCGCCTGGCGGGCGAGGTGCCGCATGCGGAGCTTCATCTCTGGTACGCCGCGGCGGATCTCTTCTGCCTCTTCAGCCTGCGCGAGGGCTGGCCGAACGTCGTGCTGGAATCCATGGCGTGCGGGACCCCCGTGCTCGCCACCCCGGTCGGAGGCGTTCCGGAGATCGTGGCGACTTCTCAGGTGGGTGCGCTCGCCGAAGGGAGCGATGAGGCGCTGGCGCGCGCCATCGCCCAGGCGCTGCTTCGTCCCTGGGACCGGGAGGCCATCGCGCGGTTCGCGGGCGCGCACACCTGGGAGCGCGCGGCGGAGTCGGTCCACGAAGTTCTCGCTTCGGCCGCGGCCGGAGACCGGGTGCCGGTCTGATGCGAATCCTGCACGTTCTGGATCACAGCCTTCCCGTGCACAGCGGGTACTCCTTCCGCAGTCAGAGCATCCTGCTCGCGCAGCGCGCCCGAGGGTGGGATGTGGCCGCCGTCACTTCCCCCAAACACGAGGCGGACTTCGGACCCGAGGCCCCGCCCCACGAGGTGATCGGAGGCGTCGCCTACTACCGGACGGGGGCGACGCCCGTGAGCCGGATCCCCTTCGTGGGAGAGCGCGCGCTCATCGACGCGCTCGCGCGGCGGATCGAGGAGGCCGCGGCGATCGAATCTCCCGATCTCCTCCACGCGCACTCCCCGGTGCTGACCGCGCTGGCCGCGCTGCGCGCCGGGAAGCGGCTGGGCCTTCCGGTCGTGTACGAGATCCGGGCGTTCTGGGAGGACGCGGCGGTGGATCATGGGACCTACGTCCAGGGCTCCTGGAAATATCGCCTCACCCGCGCTGCCGAGACGTGGGCGTGCCGGAGAGTGGATCGCATCACCGTGCTGTGCGGCGGGCTCGTGGAGGATCTCGCGGCCCGGGGAATCGCGCGCGAGCGCATGACCGTGATCGGAAACGGGATCGATCCCGAGCGATTCGCCCCGTCCGCGCCGGACGAGGAGTACCGGCGGATCTGGGCTCTGGGAAGCCGGCGCGTTGCGGCCTTTCTGGGGTCCTTCTACCGGTACGAAGGGCTGGATCTTCTCCTCGAGGCGTACGCCGGGATCCGCCGCCGGTATCCGGACCTCACCCTTCTCCTCGTGGGAGGGGGCGAGACCGAGCGCGAGCTCAAGGAGCGCGCGCGGGAGCTGGGCGTCCAGGACGGAGTCGTCTTCTCGGGAAGGATTCCCCAGGAGCGTATCCCGGGCGTGTACGCGCTGGCGGACGTGCTCGTCTATCCGCGCTACCGGATGCGGCTCACGGAGCTCGTCACGCCGCTGAAGCCGCTCGAGGCCATGGCCATGGGAAAGGCGCTCCTCGCGAGCGACGTGGGAGGACACCGGGAGCTGATCCAGGACGGGCGTACGGGGATTCTCTTCCAGCCCGGAGATCCGGGATCGCTGGCCGAGGCGCTCGGAAGGATGCTCGAGGACTCCTCGCTCCGGCGGAAGCTCGCAGACGAGGGGCGGGCCTGGGTGAACGCGGAGCGGAGCTGGGCGAAGACGACGATGCCCTACGGCGAGGTCTACGCCGCGGCGCTCCGGCGCGCGGAACGTCCCCTCCGCAGCGCCAGATAGAACGCGGGTCCGAACAGGAGGAGCACGTCCGCGGGAGCCGCCGGGCCTGGTTTCAGGGCTCCACGAGATCGCCGCCCCGCGCGAAGCGGCGGATTCCGGCCGGCAAATCCTGCAGCCGGTGGATTCCCTCGTCCGAGAAGAATCCCACCAGCACGAGCGCGACCGGATAGGCGGCCACGGCCAGGATCCGGATCATGTATCCGGGCGCCGTGAAGGCCCCGGACGCACGATCCGCGATCCACGCGATCGCGTAGCACGATCCGGCGATCACCAGCACGGTGGCGGTCCTCCGGTGGTCGAAGGGGACCGGATACAGGCGCTGCGACCAAGCGTAGGTCCACACCATCATGAGCCCGAAGGAGAGAAACGTGGCGAGCGCCGCTCCGATGCCGTGGAACGCGCGGATCAGGATCACGTAGAGAACCACCGTGACCGCTCCGGTGCCCATCATGATCACTCCGATCGGACGCGTCCGGCCCGTGAGGAGCATCCCGAGACGGAAGTACTGGCCCCATCCGTTGAACACGTAGCCCATCGCCACGATGGGAACGATGCGCCACGCGGCGAAATATTCGGGGCTGGCCATGGCGCGCAGGATGTCCTTGATGAAGATCGAGAGAATCAGCACGGCGAAGAGGATCAGCGCGGCGAAGTACTCGAAGATGCGGGCGTAGGTCGCCTTGGGGTTCGGGCCCTTCGCCACCACGAAGACCTGCGCGTCCCACATCTGGAGAAAAGGCGCGGAGGCGAGCATGTTGAGGGTGAATCCGAACTTGTACCCCAGCGCGTAGATTCCCACCTCGGTCAGGTTCGAGAAGGCGTTCAGGAAGTAGCGGTCGGCGAAATTCAGGACGAAGTGACCCAATCCCGAGAAGACGAACGGGGCTCCGTAGAGGAGCATGCTCCGCGTCCTCGGGATCGAAACCCGAAACCCCGTCTGGGCGAGGGTGTGGATCAGGAGCGCAACGCTCGCGAGCGTGTTCACGATGAGGGAGCTCAGGAGGAATCCGAGGACGCCCAGGTGCCGGAAGACGATGAAGTAGATGTTGAGCCCGACCGAGATGACCAGCTGGACGAGCAGCGTCGCGACGTAGAAGGCCGACTGCTGGCGCGCGCGGAGGTAGGTCCGGCAGGTCTCGGCGATCATTCCGATCCAGAACGACAGGATCGCCACCTGGATGTAGAGGGCGTACCCCGGCGTCCGGAAGAGCAGGTGCGAGAACACGCGGGATCCAAGGAGGATCGGAATCCCGACGACCCCCGCGAAGATCACCGAGAAGAGGAGCGCCGATCCCACCACCTCCTGGCGTTCCTCCTCCGTCACCGCCGCATGGTAGAAGCGGAAGAGCGAGCTTCCGAGTCCCATGCTCACCACCACGCCGATCAGGATGATCGTGAGGTCCAGGATATCCATGACCCCGTACTCGCTCGGCTTCAGATAATGGGTGTAGATCGGAATCAGGAGGAGTCCGACCGCCTTGGAGGTCAGGTTTCCGAGGGTGTAGATGGAGGTGTGCTTGAAGCTCTCGCGGAGTGTTTTGAGCATCCGGCCTCAGGCGCCTGTCGCGCGGAGCGCCGGGGTGGGCGGGATCACGCCGGTGTGGGTGCGGCGGCCCGAGCGGACGGGAGCCCGGCGCGCACGGGCTCGGGTACGGGAACCAGGGCGCGGCGCCGCTCCTCCAGATACACCACGTGCAGGAGCACGCCCGTGATGATGACGTAGTAATAGAGGTCGAAATACGCGAGCCCCAGGAATGCGCCGGCCATGGCGTAGGCCAGAAGCGAGCACTGCAGCATCTCCGCGAGATCGTGCGCCCACTTCCATTCAGGCTCCCCCCGGGTCTGGCCCCGGATCCTCTGAAGGCGCAGGAGCGAGGCCCCCAGAATGGAAAGGAAGATGAGCAGCCCCGGGTATCCCTGCTCGCCGAGCACCTGGAAGTAAATGCTGTGGGCGTCGTGATAGTCCTCGGGATTGGGCGCGTAGTGCTGGAAGGTCTCCGGCGTGAACGCGCGGAATCCCCCACCCCAGGGCCGGCTGTTCGCCAGGTTCCAGGCGAACCCCCACGCGTTGAGCCTCCCCAATGCGGACGCGTCCTGCTGGTAGGTTTGGATCGTGTGCATCCGCTCCATCCAGGCCTTGGGCGCGAACGCGACGAGGGCCGATACCGCGATGAGCGCGAGCGCCAGGGCGCGGAAGCGGTGGCGGGACCGCCAGGCAAGCAGCAGGGTCAGCCCGACGAACGCCACCAGAGCCCCTCGGGAATAGGAGAACACGATCCCGACGATGGAGAGCACGAACGCACCTTTGAGAAGGAGCCCTCTCCAGCCCTTCTTTTCCTGGCGGATGAAGTAGAGCAGGAGCGGCAGCACCATGAGCTCGGCCAGGGCCAGGTCGTTGTTGTCCGCGATGAAGGACCCCGCGGGGCCATAGACGAGATAGTTCCCCCGGGTGAGGATCGAGAAGATGCCCCCCTTGACCGCGAAGAAGAGGATCGATCCGGCGATCACCGCGACGAGCCGGGTCAGATCTTTCCGGCTCTGGAGCAGCATCCCCGCCACGATGGCCATGAGGAGGATCTTGCTGACCTTGTCCCACTGGGCCCATGCCTCATGCCCGATGGCCAGGACCGTCGTGATCGTCGTGTAGCAGAACCAGACCAGGATCAACACGGTCTCCGTCCGCACCGGAAACCGTCCGAACCGCTTCCTCAGGATCATCGCGACCAGGGTCGCGAGCGCGAAGGTGAGCGCGACCGGGAAGTTGGAAAGCTGCCAGACGAAGCGGTGCGGGTTCATGAGGCCCACCCACACGTACGCGAGAACGCCGAACTGCGGATTCCAGATGGCGAAGGGCAGGAGCCCCGCCAGGATCGCCATGAAGACCAGGTCTCTCATATCCGCCGCGTACCAGGATCGAGGAACGTCCGGTGCCACTCCTCGAGCATCAGCAAGCACCAGATCCAGCCGCCGTAGTCGCGCCGGCCGGTGAGGTGGTGGGCGAGCACCCGGTCCACGACGCGCCGGTCGAAATACCCGCGCTCGACCGACCGGGGCTCGAGAAGACGCTCGCGGGCATACTGTTTCAGATCGCCGCGGAACCAGTGCTCGCGCGGAATCCCGAATCCCTGTTTCCGCTTCTGGAGCGTGGACGCGGGAAGGTACTTCGCGACCATCTGACGGAAGAGGTACTTGGAGGTGCCGCCGCGGAGCTTGTAGGACGAAGGAAGCGTCGCGACGTAGCTCACCAGCGTGTGGTCGAGAAGGGGCGCGCGGGATTCCAGGCTGTGCGCCATGGTCGTGCGGTCCACCTTGACCAGGATGTCGTCCGGCAGGTACCGCGTCGTATCGACGTATTGAAGGCGCGAGAGCCGGTCGAGCGGGCGCAGGCGAGTCAGCGTCTCCAGCGCGACGGCCCCGGATCCGGTGGCGGAGGACAGCTCCGCTCTCATCGCGGAGGAGTAGATTCG
>Ga0066685_10000195_pt1 | contig 17550 bp, 13 predicted proteins | sample GraSoiAngelo_134_FD_62305 | JGI IMG/M metagenome (GOLD analysis project Ga0066685, IMG submission 62305) | Grasslands soil microbial communities from the Angelo Coastal Reserve, California, USA - 14_0929_05_30cm | ecosystem: Environmental > Terrestrial > Soil > Grasslands | place: USA...
TGAGGCTCGGTATAGCCGCCGATCACGAACACGTCCCGGCGGTCGCACTTGACCTTGATCCAGTCGGCTGAGCGGCGGCCGGAGTACGGGCTCATGAGCCGCTTCGCCACAATCCCCTCGAGCCCCATCTCCGACGCCGCCGCGAAGAACGCCTCGCCGTGCTCGAGCACGTGGTCGCAGCGCTGAACGGTTCCTAAGGGCGGCAGGACCCGGGCGAGAAGCTCCTTCCGTTGAGCGAGCGGGAGCTTTCGGAGGTCGTGCCCCTCGAGGTTCAAGCAATCGAAGAACATGCCTCGGACGGGCACGCGTGCCCTCGCGGCCTCGATGTCCCGCGGACGCGTGAGCCCCATGCGCGCCTGGAGACGCTGGAAGCTGGGGCGTCCGCCCTCATCCTCGGCAACGATCTCGCCGTCGAGCAGGAATCGGGGTATGGCGAGGGCGCGCAGCGCGTCGGCGATCTCGGGATAGCGGCCCGTGATGTCCTCTCCGCTTCGGCCGGTCAGTTGGACCTCATCGTCCTTGCGCCAGGCAAGCACTCGCACGCCGTCGTACTTGATCTCGAAGCACCACTCGGGGCCCGAGGGAGGATGCGTGGCCAGAGTGGCCAGCGTGAGCGGGACCTTGCGCGCCGATGCGTTGCCGCTCGGCGCATTCAGGGACCGGACCCGATCCCGAACCGCGGCGACCGTGCCGGGCACGTCGCGCATCTCCTCGACGGTCAGGCCGGAGATCACGGACTCGGGATACCGATCGATCGCTTCATACTCGGTCGCGGACCCGTCGGCCTTCTTGAGAAGCAGCCACTCTTTCTCCTTCTTCCCCATGCGCACGAGAGTCCATCGGCCCCGCAGCTTGAACCCGAACAGCTCCAGCTCCATCTTGCCGCGCGCATATTGCTCGAGCGGATCCTCGGGCTTGAACGAGCGGAACCAGCCGCGATCCCATACGATCACCGATCCAGCGCCGTAGTTGCCGGACGGGATCACCCCCTCGAAGTTCCCGTACTCGAGCGGATGATCCTCGACGTGCACCGCGAGCCGCTTCTCCTCGACACGGGTCGACGGCCCCTTGGGCACCGCCCAACTCTTGAGCACGCCCTCCAGCTCGAGCCTCAAATCGAAGTGCATGTTGCGCGCCCAGTGCTTCTGCACGACGAAACCGGGGCCCGCCGCGGGAATGGCGCGGCCGGACGGGGGAGAATCGCCCGCGCCAAACGGTTCGGGCGTGCGGACGGGATCGCGCTTGCGGCGGTAGTCTTCGAGATGGGGGTCGCGGGTTTTACTCACGGGATGGCCTCGGCGCCGGCCCCGCGGCCTTTAGGCCGAGGCCTGAGCGGTCGATATCGGACTTGGCGTTGAGTATAGCAGAGCATGGTGATAGCCTCGTGCTACCCAGTATTGGAGGGACTGAGCATGCCGCCACATTCCGTAGGATCGGGGGTGCTGTCGTTTGGCCTCGTCTCGATCCCAGTCAAGATGTACACGGCCACCTCGTCGGCTGGAGTGTCGTTCAACCTGCTCCACGAGAAGTGCGGTAGCCGAATCAAACAGCAGCAGGTCTGCCCCGTCTGCAACGAGGTCGTCGACCGCTCGGCCCTGGTCAAAGGGTACGAGTTCGCAAAGGACCAGTATGTGCGCTTCACCGAAGAGGAGCTGAAGGGGCTCGAGGGCGAGGCTTCGAAGGTCATCGACATCGCGGAGTTCGTACCGCTCGAGCAGGTCGACCCGATCTATTTCGAAAAGACGTATTACCTCGGTCCCGATAAGGGCGGCGAGAAGCCCTACCGCCTCTTGTCCGACGCCATGATCAAGACCGCGCGCGTCGCGCTCGCGAAGTTCGTCATGCGCGGGAAGGAGAGCCTCGTGCTCATCCGCCCCAGCGAGGACGGGTTGATGCTCCACACGATGTATTTCGCCGATGAGGTGCGGGATTTCGGCGAGGTCGACAAAGGGGCGAACGCCGCGATCAAGCCCGGGGAGCTGGATCTTGCCAAACGCCTCATCGACGAGCTCTCGGGGGCGGAGTTCAAGCCCGAGAAATACCAGGACGAGTATCGCCAGCGCGTCCTTTCCGCCGCGGACTCGAAGGTCGAGGGCAAGGAGGTCACGGCCATCGGCCCGCAGGTTCAGCGCACGCAGGTGATCGATCTCATGGACGCGCTCAAGCAGAGCCTCGAGAAGCGCGGCCCCAAGGCCGGCCAACCGGAGGGCAAGAAACCGGCCGTAAGGGCGAAGCGCACCGAGCCTGCCGCCAAGGAGAGCAAGCGAGCGTCAAGGTAGCTGGGGAGGCGGTGGAGCATGGACGCGACGAAGCACTTTTCTACCCGCGACACGGCCCGGATCCTCCAGTCCACTGAAGCCAGGGTCAGGACCCTGGCCCGCTTGGGAGGGGTCACCCCGGAACCCGGACCGGGCGGCCGTCCCGAGTTCACCTTTCAGCAGCTCCTGCTGCTCCGCACCACCCGGGGCCTGCTCGAGGCCGGGATCCCGGCGCGCCGGGTGCGGCGCATCTGGTCCTCCCTCCGACGGCAGCTCGCGGGAGACCTGCCGCTCACGAGCATACGGATTCTCGCCGACGGCGATCGCGCCGTCGCCTGGGACGGGAACGCTCCCTGGCAACCGGACTCGGGCCAGTTCCTGCTCGAATTCGATGCCGGAGAAATCCCCGGGACCGGAGAGGACGCGGGAGGGGGTCCGATCCGGACGGACACCGGCGAGGCCCCGAGGCTTTCGGCCGAGCAATGGTTCCATCTTGGGTGCGAGCTCGAGAACACGTCACCGGTCGAGTCGCGGCAGGCGTACATGCAGGCCCTTCAGGCCGACCCGCACTTCGCCGACGCGCATCTCAACCTGGGCAGGCTCGATCATGAGGCCGGCGAGCTCGGCAAGGCAGAGGCGCACTACCGCGACGCCGTGCGATGTGCCCCCGAAGACGCGACCTGCCACTTCAACCTCGCCGTGCTTCTCGACGACCGGGGCCGCCCGGAGGATGCGATTCTTGCCTACGAGCAGGCGATCGTGCGCGACCCGGACGCGGCGGACGCCCACTATAATCTCGGGCTGTTGCTGGAATCACGGGGCCGCCGATCCGACGCCATGCGGCACTTGATGATCGCGCGGAACCTGTACGCGTCGGCTGGTCGCGGAAGCTAAGAGAGAAAACGCCGCGCGCTTTCGACCAGGACGCGGGCGCACGTCACAACCGACTCCGCATCGACCCACTCGATCGCCTCGTGGGCACCGGCTCCCGTCGGACCGTAATTCACGCTTGGGATCCCTGCCGCAGCGAAAACCGCCGCGTCCATCCAGTACCCGACGCCGGTCTCCTCAGGGACGGCCCCAGCCACCGCCGCGATCGAGTCACGCGCGCACTGAGCGACTCGGGCGTTTCGATCGGTGAGCAGGGGAAGACGGGAGAAGCGAAGCGTGACCTCCGCTTCTTCTCCGATGCCGCGCACAAGATTCTCGATCTCATCGATCGCCTGCTCCGGGGTCTCGCCGGGCAGCGTGCGCCGCTCCACCTGCATCCGGCACTCGGGTGCGTAGGTCGAGACCCCGACGCCACCCTCGATGAGCGAGCAATGCATGGACGCCGGGCCGACAAGAGGGTGGACCCGTCCCCGGAGCTTCAAGGAATCGAACTCCTCGAGCGCCGCGATGATCCGCCCCATCCGGCCGATCGCGCTCCGGCCCAGATCCCAGCGGCTGCCGTGGGCCGCCCGACCCCGCGTGACGACATCGACCCAAACGAAGCCCTTGTGGGCCAGGATCAGCTTCCCTTCGCTGCCCTCCGTGAGAATGCACCCGTCGGCCGTGTGATTCCGGACGAAGCGCTCGGCACCCTCGCTCGCGTATTCCTCGTCGGCGACGAGCGCGACCAGGATCCGGCCACCCAATCTTGTACGCGCCAGCGCCGCCGCCGCGCACATCACCGCAGCGACGCCGCCCTTCATGTCGTAGGATCCGCGCCCGTAGACGCGGCCTCCGTCTACGCTGGGCTCGAACGGAGGGATCGTCATCCCGGCCGTGCCGACCGTGTCGAGATGCGCGCAAAGGACGAGCGCGCGCCCGTCGGCATCCCCCACCTCACCCACCACATTCGGACGGCCCGGAGCGACCTCGTCGAGCCATGCCTTGATGCCCCGAGCCTGGAGCCACCCGGCGGCGAATGCCGCGATCTTTTCTTCCCCGTACGCTTCCTCCGCCGCGACTTTGGGATTCACGGACGGAATCCGGATGAGGTCGCGCAGAAGGCTGACGACCGCCCCCGGGGAGAGTGGATCCTCCTTCATCTCGAGAAGCCGCCCGTTGCCGCACCGGGAGAGAAGGGCCTCGTGCCAGCGCTCGTCCGCATGGAGCGCAGCCTTCCAGTAACAGGCCCCGTCCACAAGCACATAAAGAAAATCGCCCCGCGGGCCGAAGCCCGACGGGGCGAAAGCGTTACCGATCGAGTCGGTCTTGACCGCTCGACTACTGTCCTAGTTTCACTCCTACTCCCACGCCGCTCGAGGCGCCCACGCTCGTCTTTCCTGCGGCCGCGCTCGTCTTGGTGGTAGCGCCCACACGGGCTCCGCTGTGGATCATGGCAGCCTTACCGTCAGCCTTCGTCAGCCCCGTCGCGACTCCCCCCTCGCTCTTCACGGCAGCAGTAACCTCGCCCAAGCGGAGGTTGAGCCCGTAGGCGATCTGACCCCACCCGAATCCCGACCGGTGCAGCGAAAAGAGGTGCTCCGTCGTCAATGGGGTCTTTGCGTTCGCAAGCAGCGTGTGAGCGATCACAAGGTCGCCCCAACCGGTGTTGAGCGTGTTCTGCTCCGCCATGAGGGTCTCGCTGGTCATGCCGAACTCTGCCGCTACGCGATCCGCCACGACGGCATGTCCCTTCGCGGTCGCCTCGGCATCGATCTCCTTGGAGATCTCCGTCAGCTTCTTCTCCACCGCCTCGCGCGTCTTGGCGGGAGCGCCCTTCGCTCGGTCCCGGACCGTCTTGAGAGCGGCGTTGGCGTCCACGCTTGCCTCGGCGGTTGTCGCCGTTTGCGCCTGCGTTTCTGCCTGCACCTGGGCTGGCGCTGCAGGCGGCTGCGCCTCGAGGGTGCTCTGTGTACCCGTGGTGGTGGAAGCGGCGCCGGATGCGGCCGGATCGCTTACCTGCCCGAATGAGGTCCCCACTGAAGCCAGGACCAGGACCCCGCCCAACAAAGCACCGGTGATCGATTTCATCTTCAACCTCCTTTTCGCGCGCAACAGATGACTCCGCTGCGCGCTGTGGGACCCCCCGAACTGCTCACGGAAACAAAAACCGAACGCCAAACTGGCTTGTGGCGGTGACACGGTTCTCGGTTCTCGACTCCGTGACCGAGCCCCCATTTCCTAGACCGCCGGTGATTGGTAGTCCTCCTAGGATTCCACCGCCCGATGGGGCCGACGACGACGTCGTCATGACGTTGCGGCCGACGTCGACCTCGCACAGGAACTGGACCCGCGAACCGGCATGCCATGTTCCGGCCATCATCCCCTGGGCGGTCGTAGCGCCGCCGTCCCATTTCCCATACGAAGATCCAACTTGCCCCGATACGCCCCGGGCGATCGGGACGCTCAACTCAACTCCACCAGCGTCAAAGTTCCCCGCGGAGTTGTCCTGGGCGCGGAGATAGTAGGCCCCAAGAGTCACCTCCGAAGTCAGGTTGAGCTCCGGACCAGCGCGCACTCGCCATGCGCGGTAGGCGCGGTCACCGATCGTGCGCAGGCCGATCACACGAAGCCGGGATGCGGATGTGATCCGCGGGCCCGCATTTGCAAACCCGCTGATGCCCGGCCCGACCGAGCTGTCGCCGAACCGGACCGCAGCGACCGTGAAATCCCCTGACGCGAGGTCTGCCGACCCGAAGAGGAGCGCGCTTCGATAGGACTGAGCTTCCGGCCCAGTCTCATAGTCAACCCCCGCCCCGCCCGTCATCGTCCCCGCGGTGACGGGACGAACGGCGAGGAACGCCGCGCCCGCGAACACCAAGCCCCTCAGATATCGCGTTCGCATGGGGCGCGCCTCCCATCTTGTAATCGGCGCGAGCTCGCCCCGTCTTGAGCGAAATGCTGCGTCAAGGGCTTCACGTCCGCGCGGTCCGGTTGACGAACTCCGGGGCCGCGGCTCGATCGGACCAGCCGCCAAAGCCACGGTCAATCTTCGACATAAAGAGCCTATCACCGGCACTGGCGGGGGGTGGCTCGATCGAATCCCGCTTAAGCCAACGAAGCCGATAGCCGATACCTATTTCATTATGCGGAAGCGTGATACCGGCAAGTTGGGGCGGGGTGGACCAGCTCGCGTGACCGCGATCGGAAGAACTCTCCTGGTCGCGATCACTTCCCTTAGTTCTTCGCTTGCGCTCGCAGCGTTACCCAACGCCACGCACGCCGCCACGGTGAGCGGGTCGCAGACCTTTCAGACCCTGCTCCCGGGCCAAACCAACGCGCTGTGCTTCACGCTGACGATCAGCACGTCGCTCCCCGTGACGCTACAGGGGGTCCGGTTCACGAACAGGTCTCTGGGGCCGGGCAATCAAAGCAAGCTCGACGCCGAGCTGGGACAGCCGCGCATATACCTCGACGACGGCGACAAGACGTTCAATCCGGCCGCAGACGATTCCCTCACCCAGACCGCTGCATCCGGCGGCGTTCTCCGGTTTTCCCCACTCAACGTGGCGATCCCGGCGTTGGGATCGGTTACGCTCTTCGTGGTAACCGACATTCCCCTCCAAAACGTTCGCGATAGCGACAACCTCGATCTCTCCATCCAGGGCCCATCGGACTTGACGTTCAGCCAGCCAACCACGACGGACAACGCCTGGCCGGTCGAACCGGCGGGATCGATCGTCCTGGATGGCGCCTCCGCGGCACAGATGCCGGTCGTGGCGGTTGGGCCTGCAAGGCTCCTGGCGGGTTCGATCGATAACCTCGCCTTCGATGTCTTGCTTCCACCGAACGGATACAAGGCGGATCGACTCGAAAAGCTGGCCATCATCAACGAAGGGACCGCGAAGGCCGGATCGGACATCGCGGCGGTCGGTGCATGGGCGGACAACGGAGACTCCCAGTTCGATCCGACCTCGGATCAACTCCTCGGAAAGCTTCTCTTCACCGGGGACCGCTGGCAGCTCACCGGGATCTCGCAGAATGTGACGTCCGGCGGCCTCCGTGTTTTCTTCTCGGTCGATCTCGGTGACTTCGCCACAGACGCGAATACGATCCGCCTCGCGCTTCCGCCCCCACCGGACGTCGGTGTCGGGATGGCGAGCGCGAATGACGGTCCGCTCGATCGGATCGTGGACAACCCGTATCCCCTCGACATCAGCACCGCCGATCGGATCACGCTGGCCGCGGCGCCCGTTCCGTCTCAGTCCGCGTCTCCGGGGCGGAGGGACGTGCCGCTGGCGCACATCGTCGTCGAAAACTCGTACGCGAACTCACGTACGCTCTCCGAGTTCGCCTTCACCAATGAAGCGTCGGGTCCCGGGTCGATCCCTGAACTGGACTCCGAGCTCGGCCAACTGGCGCTGCGGTTCGACGGAAACGGTGACGGGGTGCTGGGCAGCCTCGCGGAGGATCCGCTCCTCGGAACGGCGCGCTTCATGGATGGGGAGGCGCATTTTGGCGGCCTGGCCTGGCCGCTCGCGCCGGGCAAGAAAGGGGAGCTCTTCCTGACCGGTGATTTGTCCCTCTCCGACGCAAGAGACGGGGACGTCCTTTCCGTCTCGGTTCGCGGAGCGTCGCAGGTCCGTTTTGACGACTCCACCCGCATTTTCGCGAACTGGCCGCTCGACTCCGGCGCCCGAATCACCGTCGACGGAATGGTCGCGGCACAAATCGCGGTTTTTGAAACTCCTGCGACGACCCTCGGTCGCGGCGAGGGCCCGGCGCGGGTCATGGATCTCCTCCTCCCCCGGAACGGTTACGACGACGACGTCCTCGACGGGCTACGCCTCGTCAATCTTGGAACAGGCGGCCCCGGCGACATCGCCGAGCTCCGCCTATGGGGTGACGGCGGGGATGGTCAGTTCACGCCCGGATCCGGGGACGATCGTGATCTCGGACCGCTGACCTGGCAGGCGGATCACTGGCAAAGCGCGGTGCTCGCAGAGGCGCTGGCCGGCGCGGGAGCGCGGCTCTTCGTGTCGCTGACGGTTTCCGCCTCTCCCGCCGATTCCGCCACCGTCCGCCTCGCAATACCCATCGGCGGCGTGACCGTGGGCTCCGGAAACGACGGGCCGCTGGATGGCCCGGTCGCGGCTCCAAACGGCGTTCTCCTGAGCAATGCGCCGCTCCTTGCCTCGATCGAGATCCTGCCGCACGCCAGCACGATCGGGCAGACGGTGAATGCGATCATGATCGTGCGAAACGCCGGCAGCGAGTCGGTGAACGGTATCGCGCCTTCGGCCCTTTCCCCCGCCGGGAGCGGGAGCCTCACCCCCGTCTCTGGTCCGTCTCCGCCGTCCTTTGACTTGGCACCCGGCGCTCAGGACTCGTTCCTCTGGGTCTACACGGCTGCCGGCGCCGGCGACGTGCGGCTGACGGGAAGCGCCGGAGGAACCGGTTCGCCCAGCGGTGCCCCGCGCAATTCCCTCCCCACTTCTTCGAACACGCACCAGGTGTTCACCAGGACCCAGAGCCTGGACTTCACGGCGACCTCGTCCTTGCCCGCATCGGTCAACGGCGGACAGACCGACGTCGCCGCGATGACGCTCATCTTCAACAACCCCGGCGGTCCCGAGTCGTCCCCCGTTCGTCTCCTCGGGCTGCGCGTGCAGGTCGAGAACGGCACCGGAGCCGGGATCGTCCCTTCCTCCATCGTGAGCCAGGTCGTCGTGAGCAACGGAGCGGAAGTAGTCCTGCGCAAGTCCTCGATCGAGTCTTCGGGCACTGAGATCGACCTGACGTTCGCCTCCCCCGTCTCGATACCCGCGGGGGAAAGCGCGGCACTCACCATCGCGCTCGACATCGCGTCGTCCACGACGGTGCCCGCGTTCCGGCTCGCGATCACCGACAGCACCGTCTTCTCGGCGCGGGACGCTTTGAGCGGCGCGCCGGTCTCGGTCGCACTGCAAGGCGGAACCTATCCGGTTTTGACCGCGGTGGCGCGGGTGGGGTCACAGGCAACCGAGATCGACGTTGCCGCCGACACGGTCGTTGTCCACCGTGTCGGGCGGGGCCAGGCCGGCGTCGAGCTTCTGCGCGTGCGCCTCGAGAGCCCAGGGGTCGCGGGCATTACGTCCGATGTCCGCGTCTTCGGCTTCTCGGTGGTGGTCGAGGACACGAACGGCGCGGCGGTTCCGAGGCCTGCGGATTTCCTCAGCTTCCTGCGCGTCGAGACACCGTTTCAACTTCTGGCCGCCCGGGTGCTCTCGCCGAGCGACGGTCCCGCGCTCGCCTTGACGCTGAGTCTGCCGCTCAACGTTCCCGCGAATGCGCTGGTGGATCTCTTCATCCGCGGCGACGTCTCGAGCGGAAGCCCGCTGGGAGCGGTCCGCCTCCGTCTCCTCGATCCGCCCACGTTTGACGCGCGGGACGCGAACACCCGCGATCCCGTTCCGGCGGTCTACGCCGGCGGCCAGGTCACGGGAAACACGGTTGTCGTGGAGGGTCGGGCGGATACGCTCCGCGTCGAGGGAACTCCCCTCTTCCCGCAGAGGTCCACGGTCGGGACCGCCGATGTGCGGGCGATGAGCGTCACGCTGCGCCATCCGGGCTCCGCCGGCACCGCGCGGATCGCGATCGATGATTTGACGATCCAGTGCCGGGACGAATCCCGCCGCCCCCTGGTGCCTTCGACCTATCTCAGCCGGGTTGCCGTGATCTGGAACGGCGTGCCCATGGCCGAGGTAACGAATCCGCCCTCTTCAGGAGGCAGCGTGACCATTCCGCTTCCACGCCCCCTGCTCGAGCCTTACGACAGCGTCGCCGTCGAGCTGGTCGCCGATTTTTCCGCGGCGGCGCCGGTGGGATCGATCGAGTTCATGATCTTCTCGGACGGGATCCACGCGGAAGACGCGAATCTGGGAACCGCGGTCGCCGAAGCGCCGAGCGCCGGCTCAGAGCTGCCTCTTGTGTCCGGCCTCTGCCGCCTCGAGTCACCTCCGCGGGAGCTTCTCGTGGATCTGGTGAGCCAGATGCCGGCGGCCGTGGCACCGGACGGCCGTACGGTTGTGGCCGGCCACCTGACCCTGAACAACACCGCCCCTCAAGGCTCGGACTCGATCCTGGTCGACCACCTGGTATTCCGCGCCTCCGACCAGCAGGAGGCCGCGGTCCCCGTGGGTAGCGCCGCGACGCGCGTGGAGATCTACCGGCAGGGCACCCTTTGGGCACAAAGCGGCGCCCTCCTGCCCGACTCCACCCTCTCGGTGATTCCGGCACCCACGCCCTTGCGCGTTCCGCCGGGAACCATCACGCTGGAGGTGCGCTGGATCACGGCGGTCACAGGATATCCCTCGAGCTTCCGCCTGGGATGCGACGCCTCGGGCATCGGCGTCGTTCAGCCCTCGAGCGCGCTCTTGCAAATTAGGATCGCACCGGCACAAACCGTCGCGTTTCCCATATGGACCGGTGCCGGAGTGTTCGCCACCGCCACCCTACATGACAGCTACTCGAACTTTCCGAACCCGTTCGCGGCAGGGCGCGGTGCGACCGCGTTTGCCTACTACCTCCGCGACCCGGGCCGGGTGACGCTCAAGATCTACACGCCGGCCGGCGACGGGGTCGCGACGTTGCTTCTCGATGCCGCGCGCCTGGCAGGGATGAACCAGAGCGATCTCTGGGACGGGCGGAATGGGAACGGCAGCGTCGTCCGAAACGGCGTCTACATCGCGGAGCTCACGGTCACGTTCGCCGACGGTTCCCGAGAGCGCGTGCGCCGCAAGGTGGCCGTCGTCCGATGAGACCGACCACGGTGCGATGGGCGAGATGGATCTACCCACTGGCCGTACTGCTCTCAGGGATCTCCGTCGCCCATGCGGCCGAGGACGGCGGGACACGATCCATCTTCGCGTCGGGCGCGGGCAACCGCGCGCTCGGCATGGGGGGCGCCTTCGTCGGCGTCGCGGACGACGCGAGCGCGATGATCTGGAACGCGGGCGGTCTGGGCCTCATTCAGCGTCTGGAGCTCCAGGCCACCCACTCCGGGTACGTCGATCTCGAGTCGCGGGAGGACTACCTCTCCGTCGTGCTTCCGAGCTGGCGGTGGGGCACGGCGGGAATTTCGGTCCGCCATTTCGGAATCGACGGAATCGAGAGCCGCGACGACGGAAATGTTCTCCTGGGCGACAACCTCTCGAACTCGGAGACCGAGATCGCCTTGGGTTTCGGGAGACCCGTTTCGGAAGCGGTCAGCGTCGGGGGAACGGTGAAGCTCCAGCGTCAGAGTCTGGCCGGCTTCAGCGGGAGCGGCCTCGGCGCCGATCTGGGCGTTCTGGCGCGCCCCTCGGCCTTGCTGCGAACCCCCGCGGAGTGGATGGAGCGCCTCACCTGGGGCGTCTCCGTCCGAAACGTCGTTCAACCATCCATCCGCCTGGACCAGGAAAGCGTCCACGATCCTAGCGTGATTCGAACAGGGTTCTCCTACCAGCACCCATCCATCGCCGGTCGGCCGGCGCTCTTCACCCTGGACCTCGAGAAGTCTCGGGCGGTCACGACCAAGGTGCACGCCGGCCTCGAAGTTCGGGTGCACCCTCTCCTCGGGATCCGAACCGGCATAAACGGCGGCCGTCTGGCCGCGGGCATGGCCGTCGCCTGGCGCGATTTCGTCGTGGACTACGCCTTCGGGGATGGGGACCTCTCGAGCGTCCATCGCGTCGGCATCTCCCGATCCCTCGGGCGCACGTTGGCGCAGCAGCGGGAGGCGGCCTCACGCGCCCAGGAAGCGGACATTCAGGCGAAGCTCGACGAAGCGTTTCAGATACGCCAGACCCAGCAGCTCGAGGATCTGCTCGCGCGGGCGAAGGCCGCCCAGGCTGACTCCGACTTCGACAAAGCTCTGGAGGTCCTCGCGACGATCGCGATCCTCTACCCCGGCCAACTGGAGGCGCGGGCGCTCGAAGCGCTGTGCCACCGCGAGAAGGGGCGCCAGCTCGAGGCCCATGGTGACTACGCCTCGGCTGCCGCGGCATTCGGGCGCGCCGTCGCGATCGCTCCGGACGACACGGCCGCCGTGGCGGGACAGGTCCGCGCCCGGATCGCGGGAGACCGCCTTGCCGCACGGGGCGTGATTCTCCGGAGCCAAGCCCGGAGCGATTCGGACACCACGGCAGCGAATTCCCCGGACACGAGCCCTACCGTCGCCGGGGCTCACGCGATTGGGAAGACTTCCTCCAGGAAGAGCGCCGGAGCGCCGGAGCGGCGCGTGGAGGTTGAATCCCACCGTGCCGCGGCCCCGGTCCCGGAAAAGCCGCGACTTTCTCCGGAACGTCAGCGGGAGGTCGAGAAACTGTACACGGCCGGCCTGGCCGCGATGTCGGAGCGCCGGGTCGATGACGCCCTCCGGTACTGGGAGCTCGCGTGGTCCATGGACCCGGGCTACAAGAGGCTCGCGGAGTACCTGAAACGCGAATACCTCATCCGAGGCATGGAGTTCTTCGCCTCAGGCAAGCTTGACGATGCGATGTCCTATTGGCAGAAGGCGCTCCAGATGGACCCGACCGACACGCGCGCGGCCAGCTACATCGCCCGCGCCCGCACGCAACAGGCGCGGACACGCGAGCTCACGGGCGAGGACCGCTGATGGTACGCACCGTTGGCAAACCCGTCTTCAGCATCCGCTGGATCGTCGCCGGGACGGCGGCGGTCCTCACCACCCTCGCGGTGCTGGGGGTGACCGGCGTCATGGAGCGCAGGACGCGAAACGTTCTCGCGGACGAGATCGAGACGCGCCTCTTGCTGGAGGCGCGGAACCTTGCCCTCGCGAGCTCCAGCGCCCTCCTCACCGACTACCCCGAGCTCGTGCTCGCCCCTTTGCTGAAGGAGATGCAGGCTCGGCAGCGGGAGCTGGCGATGATCGTCGTACTGGATCGATCGGGGATCATCCAAGGGCATCCGGACGTTCGGCGCATCGGCACCAGGTTCGCGTGGCCCAATGGGCTTCGGCGTATCCCGTTCCCAGCACCTCGAAGGCGAAACGAATCGCTGGAGGGCAATGGAACGATCCTCCTGGTCTCGGCCCCCATACTCGACGCCGACGGGCGCATCCTTGGAACCGCGCTCGTGGGCATGAATCGATCGCACATCGAGCAGGCCATCAATCAAATCGGGAAGCAGCAACCGCTCATCCTTGTCGCCTTTCTGCTGACAGGATTCGCAGCCTCGTTCTTTCTGATGTCGATCCTTCTCCGCCCCATCGCCACCCTGCGCTCCGGTATCGAGCGAATCGGACGAGGAGACTTGAGCACGCCCGTCAAGCTGGCGGACAAGACCGAGTTCGGACTGCTGGCCGAGGCGGTCAATGAGATGTCCTCCGCCCTGCGCCGGGCACAGGGAGAAATGGTGGAACGCGCACGGCTTGCTCACGAGATGGAGCTAGCCCGGCAAATCCAGCGATCGCTCCTTCCGTCGAAGCCGACGGTCGCCGGGGAATTCATCATCAGCGGCGAGCAGTGGGCCGCCGCCGAGGTCGGAGGGGACTATTTCGACGTGCTCTCCCTTCCCGACGGAAAGATCGCCCTGGCCGTCGCGGACGTGTCAGGCAAGGGTCTCGCCGGATGCCTTGTGACCTCGATGATCTTCTCCCTGCTCCGGGCGTACCACTCGACTCACCCTTCCCCCGCCTCCCTTCTGGTCGCTCTCGATGAGCGTCTTGGGGAGATTCTCCAGCGCGGCAACTTCGTCACGATGTTCTACGGTGTTCTCGATCCCGAATCGGGCCGGCTGGTCTACTCCTCGGCCGGGCACAACCCCACCCTTGTTTATCGGAGGGACGCCGGGCTCGTGGAGTGGTTCCGGTCCAAGGGCATCCCGCTCGGAGCGATTCGCGGAGGCGCAATCCGGGGGACGCTGGAGGACTCGGTCCTTCATCTGGCAACGGGGGATGTCCTCGTCCAATTCACGGACGGGATCAACGAGACGGTCGCCCCGAAGGATCAGGAACAATTCGGCTTCGAGCGGATGGAGAGGGTCGTGCTCGACGCGGCCCGCGCCGGGGCTCGCGAGGTCCTGGACAGGCTGCACGGCACCGTAGGCGGATGGCGGGGAGACGCCCTGCCGATGGACGACGAAACGGTGCTCATCGTGAGCCGTGAGAACGCCCCCGATCCGGAGCGGCTGATCGCGACGCGGGCTGGGGATTCCGTCTCTGACGCCGCGGCGGCCCTTCGCCGCTTCGCGTTGGCGGAAGAGCGCGGGACCTGTCTGCGACTCCAGGCGGATTTCGACGCCCTGAACCGGGTGGACGAGTGGCTTGAGCAATCGGAAATCCTACGCGGACTGCCGAACTCGGCCGTCGAAATGTTGAACCTCGCCCTCTACGAGGCGTGCGCCAACGTCGTGGAACACGGATATGACGAGGATGCCACCCAAACCTTCGAGCTCTGGTGGATTTCTGGGTCCGGAAACGGCATCACGTCTCCGCGCGGATCTTTTCTCATCCGCGATCGGGGCAAACCCTTCCGACCGGAATCCTGGAAACCCACGAACTTTCGAAACCCGGCGGCCCGGAAACGCGGCCGCGGCCTTGGGCTCGACATCATCTATCGGACGATGAGGGAGGTCGCCTACCACCCTGGAACGGAGCTGGGAAACATCACCGTCCTGGATTGGGACCCCCTCATGATCCGCACCCGGGAGCCGGAGACCCGCCATGTATCACAGTGAGGAAGCTGGGAAGGGCGTAGGACACTGGGAGAGGAACGGGGTTACTCCTTTGTCGCTGTTCAATTTGGTGGGGAGATTACCGATGATCGAGAGCGAAGGGGGGCTACGATGAGCAACGACTTGGAGATCTCGCAGGTTGAGAACCGGGGCCGGACCGCGGTGCTGCGCCTGAAGGGCCGCCTGGACGTCAAGACCGCACCGATCCTCCTCCAGCGGGTCGCGGAAATACAGGCGAATGGCCAGAATCTCATCTTGAACCTGGCTCAGGTCTCGTTCATGGGATCCAGCGGCATCGGGGCCCTCCTCGTGCTGGTGGAGCAGTTTCAGGAGCAGGCCGGAACGGTGCGCCTGGTCGCTCTCTCCCCGGCGGTGCACTCGGTCGTGACCCTGCTGAACCTCGATCGCTTCCTCACCATCGACCCCACGGAAGGCGAGGCGCTTGCTGAGCTCGAGGCATGAAATGAAGGGCGCCGGCGCGGAACAGAAGGACGTCGCCGCGGGCACCCAGAACCTCAATGGAAGCGGGCCGGACGCCGAGGTGCGCTCCCGATTGGACGCGGTGTGGGAGCTGGCGAACGACGCCTTATTCGCCGTCTCCCTGGACGGGATCATCGTCGCATGGAACAGGGCCGCCGAGAGAATCTACGGCTATCCAGCACAAACCATCATCGGGAAGCCCTTGTCGCTCCTCGTCCCCGAGGACCGGCGCCACGAGCTGGAAACCACGATCACCAGCATCGCGCGCGGCGCCACGATCGAGCACTTCGAAACCATCCGGCTGAGGAGCGATGGCGTTCCGATCGATGTTTCCCTGTCCATCGCCCCGACGCGGGACGAGAAGGGCCGGGTGACCAGCGCCCTGGCGGTTGCCCGCGACATCACCGCGATCAAGCAGGCGCTCCGGCAGGCCGAGGTGAGCAGCGTCAAGCTCAGCGAGCGGGAGGCCATGCTGCGGCGGGCCCTTCTGGCGCTCCGGAAATCCCTCGAGGAAACGAAATCCACGCAGCTCCACCTCGTGCAGGCCGCGAAACTCGAGTCGATCGGCCGACTCGCGGCTGGAGTCGCACACGAGGTCAAGAACCCGCTCGCGGTGATCCTGTTCGCGATCGATTACCTCGCGGAAACAGTCCAGAGGCCGGACGCGAATATGGTCGGTGCCCTGAACGACGCGCGCGAGGCAGTCTTGCGCGCCGACTCCGTGATCCGCGGATTACTCGAGTTCTCCACGGCCACCGAGCTGACGGTCAGCAAGGAGGATGTGAACTCGTTGCTCCAGAAGGCGCTTCTTCTCGTCCGGCACGCGCTGACCAAGTCCCACATATTCGTGGTCGAGGAGTTCGCGAGCGACCTTCCCCCGGTCATGCTGGACCGAACCAAGATCGAGCAGGTCTTCGTCAATTTGATGATCAATGCGGTCGACGCGATGCCCTCCGGGGGAACCCTGATCGTCCGGAGCCGTCGCGAGCAGCTGAAGGAGCCGGGACCGGACGTCGGCTACCGGCGGAGCGATCCGTTCCGTGTCGGACAGACCGTGATCGTCATCGAAATCGAGGACACCGGTACGGGCATCGACGAGGCCACCCGGTCCAGGCTCTTCGATCCTTTCTTTACGACCAAACCCCCCGGTCGGGGCACGGGGCTGGGCCTCGCTGTTTGTAAGCCGATTGTCGCGCTGCACGGAGGCACGATTCGCATCGGCAATCGGGAAGGCGGCGGGGGCGCGCGAGCCACGGTTATATTCCAAAGTATCAGACCCTAGGGTGAGGATTCCGCCCATGGATAAGATCCGGGTGCTCTTGATCGACGATGAGCCGAGTTTCACCCGCATGCTCAAGCTGAGTCTCGAGCTGCGCGGGCGCTTCGAAGTGAGGGTGGAGAATAATGGAGCGTACGGGCTGAAGGTTGCTCAGGACTTTCTGCCCGATATCATCCTGCTGGACGTGATCATGCCCGATGTCGACGGCGGGGAGATCGCCTCAACGATTCGGGCCGATAGGGTCCTCAAGGACACACCGATCGTGTTCCTGACCGCGGGGGTCTCGAAAGAATCGACACGGGCGAAGGGCAACGTCATCGGCGGTCAGAAGTATCTCGCGAAGCCGGCCACCGTGGAGGAGATTATTCGCTGCATCGAAACCGAGCTGGGGAAGCCAGGGGGAGTCGCACCCGGATCGTCCGCCGTCCCGAAATCATGATCGGCGCTCCACGTGGCTCAGCATCTCCGCAACCGTGCTGACCAGCTCGGATGTAGCGACCGGCTTCGTCAGGTAGGCGTCGGCGCCGTGGCTGTACCCAAGTAGCTTGTCCTTCGGCTGGTTCAACGCCGTGAGCATGACGACCGGCAGGACCCAGGGGCGGTAGAGACGCCTCAGCTCCACGCAAACTTCATAGCCGCTCATGTCCGGCAGCATCAAGTCCAGGACCACCAGATCCGGCCAATGCTCCGCCGCGACGGCGATCGCGGGCTTCCCTTTCCCCTCGGTCCTTACCTCGTAGCCCGCCCGTTCCAGATGGTTCTTGACGAGCCTTGCCAACGCGTCCTCGTCCTCGACGACCAGAATCCGTGCCCGGGTCCTTTCCCTTCCGGACCTCAAGTTCTCGCCCAAGGGTAACCCTCCGGGGATTGTCATCCAACGCGGCGGCAACTGTCGATGGGGGGGCTTGAGACAGTGCGCCTACGATTTATCGGAAGATTCCGCCGGGG
>Ga0066685_10000196_pt1 | contig 17532 bp, 10 predicted proteins | sample GraSoiAngelo_134_FD_62305 | JGI IMG/M metagenome (GOLD analysis project Ga0066685, IMG submission 62305) | Grasslands soil microbial communities from the Angelo Coastal Reserve, California, USA - 14_0929_05_30cm | ecosystem: Environmental > Terrestrial > Soil > Grasslands | place: USA...
CGCGGCGATCTCCTCGTCTTGGAGAACGGACAGGTCGTGAGCGTCAACGGGCTTCCTGCGGCGCAGCTCGATGGCCGTCCCGAATTCGCTTCGCTCGGCGCCGTCCATCCCAATCGTCCTTTGACGCTCGAGACGCCGCGCGCGTCGAGCGCCCGCACCGCCGACATCCAGCGTGTCGTCGATCTCATTTGCCCGTTTGGGTTCGGGCAACGCGCGCTCATCGTTTCGCCTCCCAAGGCCGGCAAGACAATGATGCTCCAGGCGATTGCCGAAGCGGTGGCGGAAAATCATCCCAAGGTGCTGCTGCTGATCCTGCTGGTCGACGAACGTCCTGAGGAAGTCACCGAGATGGTGGATTGGGGCAGGGGGGAGGTCATCGCATCGAGCTTCGACTTACCGCACGAGCGCCATGTCGCCGCAGCCGAAATGGTGTTCGATCATGCGCGGCGCCAGGTGGAGCTCGGTCGTGACGTCGTGATCGTGCTGGACTCCCTTACGCGGCTGGCTCGTTCTCACAACACGACGGGGCGGGGCAGCGGGCGCACCATGTCGGGTGGCCTGGATGCGAACGCGCTTGCCAAACCGAAAGCGATGTTTGGCGCTGCACGCGCTGTGCCCCAGGACGGGTCATTGAGCGTGATTGCGACGGCGCTCGTGGAGACCGAGAGTCGGATGGATGACATCATCTTCGAGGAGTTCAAAGGGACGGGCAATGCCGAGCTGCGGCTCGCGCGTGCCCTGGCGGACCGGCGGATCTATCCGGCGGTGGACATCGCGGCGAGTGGCACGCGGCGGGAAGAGCTGCTTGCCGATGCCAAGACCATCGAGGCCAAGCAAAAGCTCCGGCGGGCCTTGGTCGACCTCCCGCCGGAGCAGGCGATGCAGAATCTGTTACAGCAGATGAAGCGCGCTAAGACGAATGCCGAGTTGTTGAGCGCCCTTTAGTGCTCTCACGCCGCACCGCGATGACCTTGCCGGTGTTGGCGTTCACGAGTACATCCGTCAATCCCGTCCGGCCGTTGCGCTGCACCTTGAAGGTGTAGACGAGACGCGTCTTGCCGCTTTTCGCGAGCGCAACGCCCTCCACCGAACCGGGGACGCGCTTCAGCGCGACGGCTCGGGCCGAGTCTTCACTGATCTTTGCTTTGCCAACGAGACTGTCGGGAACGTTTCGCTCCTGAGCAGCGAGGCTACCAGCGGCGCATGCCAACGCCGCCACCAGCGTCAATGTGGTCAGTAGGCGCATATTCCAGGCTCCAGGGAAAAGGGTATGGACGTCGCTTGATGAGACCACACCATGCCCGGGGCCGTCACTGTAGCCGGAAATCCGCCCCGCGGATCGCGACCAGTAGCGTCGGCACCGCAAATAACGTGATGGGTGTGGAGAGCACCAAGCCACCGATGACGGCCAAAGCGAGCGGCCGCTGCAGCTCGCTCCCCGCGCCAATACCCAACGCCAGTGGCAGCAAGCCGAACAGTGTGCACAAGGTCGTCATCAGGATCGGACGGAGTCGAACGCGAGCGGCTTCGCGAATGGCCACCGCCAGCGGGACGCCTTCATCGCGCATACGCAACCGGGTGAAGTCGAGGAGAATGATGCCGTTCTTCACGATCAGCCCGACGAGCAGAATCAGGCCCATGAACGACGCGACGTTCAGGGCGGTGCCGGTGATCAGCAGCAGGACGAGCGCGCCGACGAACGAGACGGGGGCGACGAGGAGCACGACCAGCGGCTCGACGAAGGACTCGAACTGAATGACCATGACGGCGCATACGCTCACGGCCGCGAGGAACAAGACGAGCAGCAGGGCGCGGAATGCTTCCTGCTGGCTCTCATATTGGCCGCCCAGGGCGACGCGAATGCCCCCCCCCGCCCCCCCCGCCCCCCCCGGGGGGGGAGGCTGTGCGGCCAGCACGCGTCGCACGTCGCGCATGATGCCGCCCAGCGAGCGGCCGCTGACGTCGGCGGTCATCGCGATCATCTGCTGTTGATTTTCGCGCTCGAGACTCATGCGCGATTCGGCGCTGGTGAAGGTTGCCAGACTGCCGAGCGGTGTGGCGCCCGCAATGGGCAAGGCGCGCAGGCGCAAGGGATCGAACCGCACGGAATCGGGGGCGCGCACGCGCACCGCGACCGGACGGTCCTCACTCCGGATCTCTCCCGCCTGGGCCCCGAGCAACGCGCCGCTCACGGCATCCCCGACATCCTGCGGTGTGAGCCCGAGACGCCCCGCCTCCGCCTCATTCACCCGCATGAGCAGTTCGGGCGACGGCTCGCTCACTCCGTTGAACAGGTCCTCGAGCCCCTCGGTGCTGTCGAGCCCCGGTTCCAGTCGTCGCGCGTAGGCTTCCAGTGAATCCAACCGGTCGCCGAAGAGCTTGATCTCGACCGGCCTTGGGTTGCCGGCGAGATCGTTGATCACATCCGACAAGATCTGCACGAACTCGATGCGCAGCCGTGGGACGGACGCGTTGACCTTGTCGCGCACGTCGTCGATCACCGCGAAGATGTCCCGCGAGCGGCGACCTGGTGCTTTGAGCCGCGCCACGATGTCGCCGGTGTTCTGCGCGGTCGCGAACAGCCCCAGCTCGGCGCCGGTGCGGCGCGACGTCCCTTCGATCTCCGGCGTCACCGCCAGAATCCGCTCGGCGATCCCGACTTCACGATCGGTCTCGTTCAGCGCCGTTCCCCCAGGGGTGAAGTAGTCGAGCACGAACGCGCCCTCGTCCATCTCGGGCAGGAAGCCAGTCTCGACCAGCCGCCACAGACCGATCCCGATGACGACGAGTGCGAGCGCCGCGAGCACGATCCGGCGCGTGTGCCGCAGCACGGCACCCAGCGCGGTTTCATACCGTGGACCGAGCGAATCGAGCACGGCTTGTGCCCGCGCGAGGGGTCCGGCCCGCGTCGGTTCGACCTCGTGTGCCGTCACGAACTGTTCGGCGAGCAGCGGAATGATCGTGAGCGCGAGAACCAGAGAAACGAGTACCGCGACCGTCAACGTGGTCGCCAGCGCCGCGAAGAACTGACCGACGACGCCTTGCAACAGGCCGAGCGGCAGAAAGACGACTACTGTCGTCAGCGTGGAGGTGGTAACGGGCCAGATCAGCTCCTGCACCGCTGCGCGGATCGCCTTCGCGCGGTCCCCGGTCAATCGCAAATGACGCGCGATGTTTTCTGTAATGACGACCGCGTCGTCGATGACGAGCCCGATCGCGATCGCCATGGCCCCCAGCGTCATCAGGTTGAACGTCTGGCCCAGCAGCCGCATCACGAACACGGTGATCGCGAGGGTCAGCGGAATCGAGGCGGCGCTGATCGCCGTGATGCGCCCGTGGCGCAGGAAGACGAGCAGCACGATCACCGCGAGCGCCGCGCCGATGAGCATGGCGTCGCGGACGGCGCGCACGGCCTCCCGCACGAGGAGCGCTTGGTCGTACACCCGCTTGACGTGAACGCCGGGCGGCAGCGTCGGCGCGATCGCCGTCATGATCCGGGCGACGCTGTCCGCGAGGGCGAGTGTATTGCCGCCGAGTTGGCGCGTGATGTTGATCAGCGCCGCCGGCCGGCCGTCGCCCGCGATGATGCGCACGTGATCCTCGGTGCCGATTTGCACGGTGGCAAGATCCCGCACGTGCAATCCACCACGCACGATCACGTCGCCGATGTCGTTCGCGGCGTGGGCTTCCTGATCGGTGACGATCAGATACTGGCGGTAGTCCTGGGCCACTCTGCCGACGGCTTGTACCGTGATGGCGCGGCGGATGGCGTCGGCGAGATCACTGTAGGAGAGGCCGTGCGCAGCGAGCCGAGCCGGATCGGCGATCACCTCGATCTCGCGCACATCGGAGCCCTGCACGTCCACCCGCCCGACGCCAGGCACGCGCGAGAGCAGCGGCTTGACGTCGTAGCGCGCCAGATCGTAGAGGGTGGCCGGGTCGCCGCCCTCGACGTTGTAGGAGACAATCGGGAACAGCGAGGGCGTGAGCTGCTCGATCTCGATCTCCAGATCGGCCGGCAGCGTCGCCTGAATCTGATTCACGCGGGCGCGGACCAACTGCAGCGCGCGATCCATATCCGTGCCGGACGCGAACGTGATCGAGATTTCCGTCGCCCCACGAATCGTGTGTGAACGCACGCGGGTGACCCCCGGCACGATGCTCACCGCTTCTTCCAGGGGTCGCGTGACGCCGAACACGATCTGCCGAGCCCCCAGCGTCGAACCCTGCGCGACGATCGTGATTCTCGAGAACCGTAGCTCGGGATAGATCGCCGACGGCAGCCGCAGCGCGGCCCAGACGCCGGCGACACTCAGGATGCCGACGATCAGGTAGACAAACCGGCGCTGGCGGCTCAGTAGGGCGAACAGTGTCACGGCTGGACCAGCCGGATCTTCGCGCTGTCCGTCACTCCGTAGGCGCCCGTCGTGACGACGCGCTCGCCGGCGTCGAGCCCCTGCAGGATGTCCGCGCGGCTCTCGGATCGGCCGCCGACGACCACGGGACGGGCGTGAGCCATCCCCGCCGAGTCGACGATGAAAACCCGAAATCCTTCGCCTTCGGGTACGAGCGCTTCGACAGGAATCGTGATCGCATCGGCATGCACGCCGGTAACGATGCGTCCAAACACCGATTCTCCGATCCGGAGGACGCGCGTCGTGGCGTGACCGAGCCGGGCACGCACGGCAACGGCTCGAGATGCCGAGTCCACGGCCGCTGCCACACTGACCACGGTTGCCGAGCCGAGTGACTCTCCTCCCGGTCGCGTCCCCTCGCCGCTCGTCAACGTCAACGTGTCGCCGGTCCGAATGCGGCCGGCTTCGGCCGGCGAGACGTTGAACAGAATGTCGAGCGCAACCGGATCCGCGACTTCCACGAGCATCTGACTAGCATCGACCGAACCGCCCAGGACGGCGGTCATGCGGGTCACGACCCCCGCGATCGGCGCCCGCAACGTGGCGAGTTCGTTCGCGCGGCGTGCCGTTACGTCCGCTGACCGCGCCGCGGCGAGATCGGCCGCGGCCTGGTCGGCATCCTTCTGGGGTAGAATGCCGGCCTGGGCGAGTCGTGCGGCGCGCGCGTACGTGCGTTCGGCATTCGCCAGCGTCGCGGCGGCGCTCTGGGCCGCCGCCTCGAACGGCGCGTGCTCGAACTCGATCAGCGAATCGCCCCGCGACACCCGCTGCCCCGCGACCACGAAAATGCGCGCCACGCGCGTCGGTCCGGGCGGCGAGAGCGCCGCGTAGCGTCCGGGCCGCGCGCTTACCGTTCCGATCGCGTTCACGGCTTGCGGGAACGGCTCTCGAGTGGCGACGGCGGTGCCGACGCCAACGACCCCCCCCCCCTCGTCGCTGGATTCCTTCGCGGCGTGACGGCAGGCCATGGCGAGGAGGACGAGCGCCAGCCCAGCTAGTCGGCCCTTCATCGCTGTCCGGCCGTCATGGTGAGCCAGCGCAGGGCGCGCAGCGCCGCGTCGGCGGCGGCGAGATCGTCGATGTAGCGCGCCAGGATCTCGCGCGCGTTGCGCTGTGCTTCGAGCACGTTCGCCAGCGCCACGGCGCCCTCGCCATACGCCCGGAGCGACATGCCCGCGATGCGATTGGCACTCGCCACGAGGTCGGCGGAGCGCCGCGCGCGACTCCGGGCCGCGACCAGCTCGCGCCGTGCGCGCGCGACGGCGGCGTTGGTCTCGCGGCGCGTCAGGTCGAGCTCTGCGCGCGCGCGGTCCCGCTCGGCCACGGCCCGCGTCACCTCGCCGCCGCTGCGATTGAAGAGCGGGAAGGGCAGCGAAAACCCGATGACCGGCAAGAGTTCACTGGGCCGAGTGCTGGCCGGATCTCCTGTGTCGAAGCCGAACTCGACACTGGGCGCGAATCGGCTGGCACGGGTGAACGAGAGTGTCCGCTCGGCCGATCGCAGCCGTGCGGCCGCGGCCGCCACGGGCAGATACTCGCCGGGCACGGCTGCCCCCTCGGTCGGGGGCGGAGCGCTGTCTTCGGGAGCGGCGAGCGAATCGACGAGCGTGATTGTCGGAGTATCGCCGGCGAGTCCCATCTGCAGCTGCAGGTCGAGCAACGTGCCAAGCGCAGTAAGTGAATCGTCGATGGCGGCATTTTGCAGCTGGCCCGCATTCACGGCGGCGAGGCGCACGTCGAGCTCGCTCACATCGCCGACGTCACGCCGCAGCTGCGCGATCTTCAGGAGACTGTCCGCATCGTCCGCGGTGCGGCGCGAGAGTCGCGCGTGCAGGGCGGTCGCCAGCGCACGTGTGTAGGTGGTATCGACGTCGAACACAACGCCGGCCCGATCAAAGACGAATTGGGACCGCGCCGCGTCCCGGGCGGCTTCCGCGGCGCCGATGCGCGGGGCGCGCAGCCAGGGAAGATCCAATGGCAGATCACCCAACAGGTGATAATTGGGCGTGTCCTTGGTGTAGCTGCCCGCGACGGTGGGATTCGGGAACGTACGCGCGGTTCGTGCGGCGCCGAGAGCCGCGATGGTATCGGTCCGACCCAGCGCCACGCGCGCGCCGCGCGTAAGCGCGGCAGCAACGGCATCGGCGCGCGTCACCGGCTGTTGCGCGAGCAGCGCCAGAACCAGCGGCAGCATGGCGGGAAAGTAGCCAGCCTACCTTACAGGATGCTTACAACCCCCGGTGGAAAATCGATCTGGACGCGTGTGCCGCCGGTGTCGGAGGAGACCGAAATCCGCGCGTTATGGAGGTCGGCGATCCATCGCGCGATCGGCAGGCCAAGTCCGGAGCCGTCCGCCCGGCTACGAGCGATGTCCCCGCGATAGAAGCGCTCGAAGATGCGCGGCAATTCCTCGGCGGGAATCCCGATGCCGCTGTCGGTCACGATCACGGACCGCTTGCCGTCGCGGGCTGTAACGTCGAGCCGGACGCAGCCGCCCTGGGGCGTGTATTTGATCGCGTTGTCGAGCACGATGAGCAACAGGCGCTCGACCAACTCCGCGTCGCCGAGGATTTGCGCCTCTTCGAACGACCCGACGAGCAGCGACACTCCTTTGCGCTCGGCCAGGGCGCGGACTGCGGCGAGCGTCTGCGACGCGAGGTCGTCGAGGTAGAGTGAGCCGCGCACAACGCGGCGCTCTCCGGCATCGGCACGCGCCAAGAGCAGCAGGTCGCCGACAATGCCACCCAGCCTGTCTGCTTCCCGTTCGATGGCCTGGAACGCGGCGGCGTCCCCGGCGGGGTCGCGTGGCTGTGTGAGCGCCAGCTCGGTACGCGTGCGCAGCAGGGTGACGGGCGTGCGCAGCTCGTGCGCGGCGTCCGCCATGAAGCGCCGCATCTGCTCGATGGAGCGCTCGACCGGAGCCGTCGATTGACGCGCCAGCACGAACCCCCCCATCGCGACCAACACGAGAGCCGCCAGCGCGGCAGCACCGAAGATGCCGATCAGGGACGCGTACTGCTCGCGGATATTCGGCCGCTCAGCGACGACGATCGCGACGTACGTGGTGCCGGAGCTTCCGGTAAAGCGCTCGCCGTGCAGTCGCAGCTGATGACCGCCGTTCGCCACGTGCTGCACGTTCGCGCGCCCGGTGGCCGCGGCGATGTGGGCCGCGTCAGCGATCCACGCGTCGGCCTGAGCCGGCGTGATGGCCCGCCCGTTCGCGTCGAAGAGGTAGAGCTCCCGGTCCGGGATGTGCAACTCCGCCACCGCGTCGGTGTCCCCACCGGCTGCGCGCTCAGCCTCCAGATCATGAGTCGCGCGGACAATCGCGGCCGTAGCCGCGACAAGTGATGCGTCGAGGCGGCGCGACACTTGAGTCCCGATGGCGAGAAACAGCCCGGTGCCGAGCAACAGAAGAATGACGGCAAACGTCGCGGCGTACCAGAGTGTGAGGCGCACGCGGAGCCGGCTGAGCGTCATGTGGAGAGACCCAAGCGGTAGCCCGCGCCGCGGACGGTGTGGATGAGCTTTGGCTCGAACCCGTCATCGATCTTGCTGCGCAACCGCCGCACCAAGACCTCGAGCACGTTGGCGAACGGGTCGTGATTGTCGTCCCAAATATGCGCGGTGATCGCGCCGCGATCGACGACCTGACCAGGGTGCCGCAGCAACAGCTCCAGCAGTGCAAACTCCTTTACCGTCAGCGCAACCGGGCGGCCGGCGCGTCGCACAACGCGCGATCCCACATCCATCTCGAGATCGGCGACACGCAACGTGGCGGGGGTGAGCGCCAGCGCGCGCCGGCGCGCGAGCGCCTGCAGGCGCGCGACCAACTCGCGAAACGCGAAGGGCTTGGTGAGATAGTCGTCGGCGCCGGCCGTGAGGCCGCGAACCCGATCATCCACGGCATCCAACGCCGTGAGCATCAGGACGGGGGTGTCAATCGCGTTGCGGCGCAGCTGCGCGCACAGGTCGAATCCGGTGCCGCCCGGCAGGCGGACGTCGAGGATGATGACGTCGTAGTCGCCGGCCAGCGCTTGCGCCTGCCCGTCGGCAAAAGTGGCTGCGATCGTGGGGTCGATGCGGTGCTTGCGGAGGCCGTCCCGCAGCAGTCCGGCGAGCTCGGGGTCGTCTTCGACAATCAGCACCCTCACGTAGCCAAGATGCGCGAGCGCGTGACACGGGCGCCAGAGGCCCGTTTCCTACGCGTTACCGCCCGACGATCGCCCGGTAGCTATCGGGGTTCCATTTCGGGCGCTGGGACGCGTTTGCGACCTCGAGACCGAGGTAAAACACGATCTGCGCCACGCGCGCCTCTTTCTCCGTGTCGATCTTATCCGGCGAGTCGCCCACCTGGTGGTAATCCTCGTGCGTGCCGTTGAAGAAGAAGAGGATGGGGACGCCTTTCCTCGCGAAGTTGAAGTGGTCGGACCGGCGGTAGAAGTCTTGTTCGGGCCAGATGTCATCGATGGGCTGCATATTCAGCTCGGGATGAGAGGCGGCGACGCGGTTCAGGGTCGCACCCAGATCCGAGTGCTCTTTTCCAATCGCCACGATCGTGTCCCGCCAATTGCGGCCGATCATGTCCATATTGAGATCGGCGACGATGCTGGTGATCGGCACGGCGGGGTGAGTGGTGAAGTACTCGCTGCCCCACAGCCCTTTTTCCTCGCCACTCACGTTCAGAAAAATGATCGAGCGCTTTGGACGCGGAGTGATGCCCGCGAAGGCTTCGGCGATCTCCACCACCGCGACCGTTCCTGACCCGTCGTCGTCAGCACCATTGCAGATCGAGTCCGCACCCCGCGCCTGGCACTGCCCGCTGCCCCGGGGCCCCGCGACGCCGATGTGATCCATGTGCGCGCTGAAAACGACGTATTCGTTCTTGAGTATCGGATCACTCCCTTCGAGGATGGCCACGACATTCGGAGCCTGCGTGCGACCCGCCGCTTGAATCCTGGCATGCACGTGCAGCTGCACGCCGGCTAACGACTTCACGGTGAAGGCGCCGCTGGATGGAGGGGCGGCGAGATCGGTGCCGAGTGCCGCTGCCACCGGCTCCAGTGATGCGATCCGGACCGCGAGCACAATCGGTCCGCCGACCGGCCGACTCGGATTGCGCGGCTGCGGCCGGGTCCCTCGCGTCACCAAACTCGTCCACGTGGAATCGGGGGCATTGCTGATGAGGACGACGCCGGCAGGCTTCCAATTCAATACGCGCTCGCGGTCTGCGCCACGCAGCCGCGGGATTGCCAGCAGCACCATCTTGCCCGCCAGTTGTGCGGTGTCGGCGGTGGGCGCGCTGAGTGGTCCGCTCACGAGCACGAGCTCACCCGCGTAATCGCCGCTGGCGAACATGTTGCCGCCGAAGATGAAGTCGGTGCCGTATTTGAGTGTCGCGCCGGGACCGCCATGCACGAACGCCACCGAGCTGTCGGCGAGAATCTGGACTCGGTTCACCGGGTAGCGCTGGAGGAACGTGCTGCGATCGCCACCCGGTTTCAGTCTCAACCGCCGGTACTCGCCAGCAATGTACGCCGCCACCTCATCGAGTTCGCGACTCGGCGTGTCGCGACCTCTCATCGAATCGTCCGCAATGATGTTGATGCGGCGGCGGATGTCTTCCGGGGAAATCGTCTGCGCCGCCCGTTGAATGGCTGCGGGCGATTGCGTGAGCATAACGAGGAGCAGCGCAACCACGAGCGAACCTCTAGGAAGAGAACGGAAGAAAAGCTAACGCGCCCAACCGTGTGCGACTACGATCGGGCGGTCAGGTTTCAGTCTGAATGGTTCAGGGCTTACGCCGCCGCACTTCAGGCTCGTTGCGCGGCTTCGCAGACTCGCGCGGTTGCGGCTGGCTGCGCGGTTCGCTGCGGGGCTCAGCGCGAGTCTGGCTCCGCGGCTCGCTGCGGGGCTCGCTCCGTGGCTCGCTGCGCGGCTCGTTGCGCGGCTCAACCCGTCGCGGCTCGTCGCGGGGCTCGATGCGCCGTGGCTCCGCATCGCGGCGTCCCGGATTGCCTCGCGATTGATCTGACCGGGGCTGTATCATGGGCCGATCCGCCGACCTGCTGTCGTCAGGGCGATAACGGCGACCGGGGTTGTCCGGGTGCTCCGGATGATCCGGGTGTTCCGGGTGCTCCGGATGTTCGCGCCGTCCATTACCGCGATCGTCGTTGCCGTTGTTGCCGCGATTGTTGCCGTTATTCCCGTTATTCCGGTCGTCGCCGGGACGATTGCGTCGGTCGCGCACGTCGGGGGGCGGAATGATGCCCAGGCCACCCAGATCACGGCCCGTCACGCCGCGACGCCCGTTGTCGTTGACCGGGCGCTCGCGTTCGCGCGAGACGAAGCCTTCGCGGCTGGGCCGGTCCGATCCCCAGTCTTTAAAGATGAAGCGGGGCTGCGGGCGATAGGGCCGCACGAACACAACGCGGCCGCCACCGTAATAGCGATATGGATAGTACCAGGGATCGTCGTACACGAACATGCGGAAGCGAACGCACGACGTGTAGTACGGGTCCCAGTACGAATAGCTGACGTACGTGTGGCAGTCATAGCACAGAAAGCGAGGATAGTCGTAGTGTTGGCCGACGTTGTAGGAGACCACATCGTAGTCCCAGTCGGAGTACCCCTCCGGAACGATGCGCTGGGCGAGATCGGTCATCGCCACGTACGGATCGCCGCGCACTCGGCCATCCGCGATAACGCGATAGTCCCAATGATCGCCGCTCTCGATTTGATCGTAGACGAACGCATCAGCCGACGCGACGGCGAAGAGATAACCCACGCCGGGATAATCGTCGATCGTAAAGGCGTCGCTCCCGAGCTGACGGCCATCGACCTCGAGATCCCGGCCGCCGCGCGCGAAGTCGTCTTCCCACGGATCGCGTGGGAACAGCACGCGAACCCGACCGTCCGTGTCCACGCGGAAGATCGTGACGTAGGCGTCCTGATCGAGCCGGAAAAAGAGCCGCACCCGCTCACCGCGGGTAACAACGGCCCCCTCGCCACGATTGGTCCACAGTTCGATGCGAGGACGGTCGGAACTCAGAGCCCCCCGGACGGCCGGCGTGGGCACGAAGGCCAAGCTGAGCAAAGCAATAGTTGTGAACATGAAGCCTCCCGCCGCGCCTAGGGCAGAGACTGTGCCACAAGCCGACTACTCCTAAATTATATTGTTATAATGACTTGGCCACCTCGTAGTGCATTACGGCTGTCCCATGGTAAGGACATTTCTTGGCTCAGCGCCTAGATCTTCTCGATCCTGCCGAAGTCGCACGCTTGGGTGGCATCGAAATCGTCGCCGAAGGCGTGGTCGAGGGTTTCCTGGCGGGCGTGCACCGGTCGCCGTTTCGCGGATTTTCTGTCGAGTTCACCGAGCATCGCGCCTACCAGGCCGGCGATGAGCTTCGTTACCTCGACTGGCGAATTCTGGGTCGCTCGGACCGGTTGTTCGTGAAGCAGTTCGAAGAAGAGACCAATCTGCGCGCCATGATCCTGCTCGATGCCAGCCGCTCGATGGCATGGCAGGGCACACCGGAACGTCTCACCAAACGCGCATACGCTGACCGGCTGGCCGCGGCTTTGGCCCTGATCCTGCTCCGGCAACGTGACGCGACCGGCCTCGTCACCTTCGACGAGCGGGTGCGGCAAGTGATTCCCGCTCGCGTGAAAGCGGGTCAGTGGACGCGAATCGTGCGCGGTCTGCTCGAAACGCCGGACGGGCAAGGCACGGCAGCGCACGCAGCGCTGCAGCGACTGACCGCGCTGCTCGCCCGCCGGGGCATGGTGGTGCTGGTCTCCGATTTGCTCTTCGATCGCGAGCTCGCCCTCGTAGCCCTTCGGTACCTGCGCCACCGCGGGCATCAAGTCATCGTATTTCATCTGATGGATCCCGCCGAGGTGAGGCTCAGCGGTCCGCCCGAGGTCCGTTTCCGCGATCCGGAGTCGTCCGTGAGCGTCGTCGTGCGGCCACGCGAGCTTGCTCGCGCGTATGCCGATACCGTACAGCGAGAAATCGCGGCTTGGCGCAAAGCCTGCCGCCGCCACGGCATCAGCTACCATCACGTACAGACCGACATGCCGTTTGGTCTCGCGCTGCGTCTGTTGACGTGAGCTTCCTTCATCCGTTGGCCTTGTTGGGGCTCGCCGCTGCGGCGATCCCGGCACTCCTGCATTTGCTCCAGCGACGCGTTCCACCCGAGCTCGACTTCCCACCCGTCCGCTATCTCAGCGCAGCCGAGCGGGAGAGCGCTCGACGGTTGAAGCTGCGGCATCTGCTTCTCTTGGTTCTCCGGACCGCACTGATCGTCGTGATTGTGCTGGCGGCGGCGCGACCGCTGATCCCGCTGCGGGGAGGCGGCGCCCACCAGCCGACGGCCGTAGTCATCATTCTCGACAACTCGCCGTCGGCGGGAGCGGTGGTGAGCGGTGGCAGCGTGCTGGATCGGCTGCGCGTCGCAGCGCGTTCCTCAGTCGCGCGGGCGACCTCCGGCGATCGGGTGTGGCTGATGTTGTGCGACGGTGTACTGCGCGCTGGTACGCGTGAAGCGCTACTCGCGATCATCGACAGCACCCATGCGGGCTGGCAGCGCCTGGACCTCGTCGACGCCGTCGGAGGTGCCGCGCGCACCGTGGACGCCCAGCCGCTGCCGGGACGCGAGGTGCACGTGCTGAGCGACTTGCAGCGCACGGCCCTGGCATCGGGTCACGCCGATGTTCCGCGTGGGGTGCACATACTCGCGCTCGAGCCGGGAAGCACGGTCACCAACCGCGGTATCGCATCTGTCACGGTGTCGGAAGGGGCGGCGGTGATCGAGCTCAGCGGCTCGACTGCTGCTGGGGGCGATCTCCCACAACCAGTACCTGTCACCATTCGCATTGGCGGCGGCGCACGGCGCGACCGCGGTGAAATCGCCGCTCGGGGTCTCGCGACGCCTGGTGGTGGTGGTGGTGGCTCGACACGGTCGGCGGTGACCGTTTCATTGCCGGTGCAATCACTGGCGCCGGGGTGGTGGCTGGGCGAAGCGGCCCTGGAACCTGACGAGCTGCGGGCGGACGATCGTCGTCCTTTTGCTTGGCGCGTCGCGCCGGCAGCGGGCGTGACCGCGACGCCGGGGGCCGGCGCGTTCGTTGCTGCGGCGCTGGCGGTGCTGCAGGAAGGACGGCGCGTCATCGAGGGTCGTGACGTCGTGATCAGCGGCGGCGAAGCAGCGCCACCCACCGCGCCACATGCCATCCTGCAGCCGCCCGCCGACCCCGCGCTCGTCGGCCAGGCAAATCGGGCACTCGCGACGCGCGGCGTACCGTGGCACTGGGGCCAAGTGGGCACGCCCGGCAACATCGCGGTGCCGCAACTACCCGCGCTCGATGGCACACCGGTCGCGCGTCGCTACCGGCTCCAGGGTGCGTCCGACGAGGTGCTAGCTACCGTGAACGACGAGCCTTGGTTGGTGCGCTCCGGGAACGTCGTGCTGCTCGGGAGCCGCCTCGACACGGCGTGGACGGCATTGCCGACGGCGCCCGGATTCGTGCCGTTCATCGATGCACTCGTCAATCGGATCGTGGTCGGTGAGGCGGCAGTCAATTCCGCCGAGGGCGCGCCACGCGTGGAGTTCCGGACGCGCGGCACGGACACTGTGGGCGCGACGGTCTTCGGTCCCGACCCGCGCGAATCCGATCTCACACCCGCCACACCGGCGCTTGTGACGGCGGCATTGGGCGGACGAGATCGGGTCGAGGTGTTGAGCGCGAACGCGTTGTCGGCCGAGCGGTTCGCGGGGACGCGGCGCGCGGATGCGAGCGCCATCCTCCTCGTACTCGCCTTGCTGCTTGCTGCGATCGAGCTGGCTGTCGCAACGCGCACGCGCTGATGGCCCTCGACTTCCTGCTCGAGCGGTTTGAGGAGCTGCCCGCCACCCGCTCACTCATCGAGCGGCTGCCATCGGCCGCCAGGCGTGTGGGTGTGGGGGGCCTGCCCGGCTCGAGCCCCGCCGTGCTCGTGTCCACGCTCGCTCGCCGCCTGCCACAACGCTTGTTCGCCATCGTCGCACCCACCCCGGCGGACGGTGAACGCTGGCTCGCCGATCTGCAAACCCTGCTCGGCTCCGAAACGACCGCGCTGTATCCCCAGCGCGAATCGCTCGGCGCCGAAGAGCCGCATTACGAGCTGGCCGGCGAGCGCATCGAAACTATCGATGCGTTGCTGCACGGCGCCGTCCGCGTGCTGATCACGACCGCGCGCGCCACCGCGGAGCGGACTGCCGTTCCAGCGGCGCTCGAACAGCGGCGCCTCGTGATCGAGACCAGTAAAGAGGAAAGGCGTCTAACGGACACCACGCAGCGCCTCGAGGCCATGGGGTACGAGCGGGTGCCCACAGTCACCGAGGTTGCACAGTACAGCGTCCGGGGCGGCATTCTCGACGTATACGGATTCGGCATGGCGACGCCCGCACGCATCGAATGGTGGGGCGACGAGATCGCGTCGGTGCGGAGCTTCGATCTGGACACGCAGCGCTCGGGTGAGGCCGTGGACCGTGTGACCATCCTTCCGGTGAAATCCGAAGAGCTCACCACCCTGGTTGCGGCCGGATCGCGGCGCAGCAACCTGCTCGAGCTGCTTCCCACGGACACGATCGTCGTCAGCGACCAGGAATCCGCCGTCGAGCGAGAGGTTGAACGCGCTTGGGCGGACGCAGCTCACCATCTCGAAGTCGCGCGCCGCATGGGGGAGGAACCGCCTCCACGCGAGGATCTCCTCGTGGATCCGGCGGCGTGGCGAACGAGGGTCGACCGGCTCGCGCGCATCTCGATCAGCGACGCGGAGACAGAACAGCGGTTCCCCCTCGCTCCGCCCGAGCACGTCGACCGGGACATGAAGCGCCTCCGCCACATCGTCGCCGCGCCGCCGGCGACCGTGATTCTGTGCGATAACGAAGGACAGCTCGAGCGCCTCGAAGAGCTGCTCGGCTCAGATCGCGCAATGCTCGCGGTCGGCGCGCTCGATGGCGGATTCATCATGCCGATGCTGCGGGTGCTCACCGATCACGAGATCTTCCGGCGCGCGCGCCGGCTGCGCCGCCCGCGCCGCTACCGCAGCGCGATCGCGACAACCGCATCCCGACCGCTGACGCCGGGCGGATATGTCGTGCACCTGGAGCATGGCATCGGGATCTATCGCGGCCTGCAGACCATCTCCGTCGGCTCGGATGGTGCCACGCTCGAGGTTGCCGTGGTGGAGTACGAGGGGGGCGATCGCCTGAACGTCCCATTGTACCGGATCGACCAGCTCGAACCCTACCGCACGGCCGGCGATGGTGATGCGCCGCCGCCGCGCCTGCATCGCCTCGGCGCGACGACCTGGCAACGACAGCGTGATAAGACGCGGGCCGCCATTCGTGCCATGGCGGCGGAATTGCTGGATCTGTACGCACGCCGCCAGCTCGCGCACGGCTACGCCTTCCCACCCGATACGCCATGGCAGCGCGAGCTCGAGTCCTCCTTCCTTTATGAAGACACGCCCGACCAGCGCCGTGCCTCAGACGAGGTCAAGCGCGACATGGAGCGCGCCCGCCCGATGGACCGCTTGCTGGTGGGCGATGTCGGTTACGGAAAGACCGAAGTCGCCGTGCGGGCCGCCTTCAAGGCCGTGCAGGCGGGCAAGCAAGTCGCCGTGCTGGTGCCGACCACGATTCTCGGCGAGCAGCATGGCCGCACATTCCGCGAACGGCTGGCGGATTATCCGGTGCGCGTCGAGGTGCTATCGCGGTTTCGAAGCACCAAGGAGACCGCGCCAATCGTCCAGCGCCTTGCCGGCGGCGAGTTGGACATCGTGATCGGGACGCATCGGCTGCTGTCACGTGATGTGACGTTCAAGGACCTTGGTCTCCTCATCGTGGATGAGGAGCATCGCTTCGGCGTACGGCACAAAGAGCGTCTCAAAGCGTTAAAGCTGAGCGTCGATGTTCTGACGTTGACGGCCACGCCCATTCCACGAACGCTGCATCTGTCGCTCGCGGGGCTGCGCGATCTCACCCTGCTCGAGACGGCGCCCAAAGACCGGTCGCCGGTGCTCACGTTCGTGGAGCCCTGGGACGACGCGTTGCTAGAGGAAGCGATGGCGCGCGAGCTCGACCGGGGTGGCCAGGTCTACTTCGTGCACAACCGGATCGAGACCATCGAAACAGTCGCCGCACGAGTGCAGGCGCTCGCGCCGCGCGCGCGGCTGGCGGTGGCGCACGGGGAGATGCGCGAAGGCGATCTCGAAGCGGTCATGGGGCGATTCGTGCGCGGTGAAGTGGACATTCTCGTGTCCACGATGATCGTCGAGTCGGGGCTCGACGTGCCGAACTCCAACACGATGATCGTCGATCGCGCCGACCGGCTGGGGCTAGCCCAGCTCTACCAGCTCCGGGGCCGCGTGGGGCGCAGCCACCGGCGTGCGTTTTGTTACCTGCTCGTGCCGGACCTGATCGATGCCCAGGCGGAGGAACGCCTGCAGGTGCTCGAGCATCATACTGATTTGGGATCGGGCTATCGGATCGCGCTGCGGGATCTCGAGCTGCGCGGGGCAGGGAACCTGCTTGGCGGCGAGCAGTCGGGGCACGTCCAGGCGGTCGGCTTCGACATGTACCTGCGGTGGCTGGAAGAAACGGTCCGCGGGCTCAAACAAGGAGAGCAGGGATCGGTCACCAGAGAGCGTTTTGCACCGCCGGACGTCACGATGGACGCGCCGGCGCACCTACCCGACGCATATGTCGGCGATGACGATACCAAGCTCGAGCTGTACCGGCGGCTGGCGCGTGCCGAACAACCAGGTGAGATTCAAGCCGTCCGTGACGAGCTGCGTGACCGTTTTGGGCCATTGCCGGCGGACGCGGAGCGCCTGTTGCTGGTCGCCGAGCTGCGCGCGCTGGGGGCGCAGGCGGGTTTGGAGACGGTCCTGATCAAGGGCGACGAAGCGCGGCTGACGTTCCGACGTGATGCGTCGCCGCGGCTCGCGGGCCTGCAGGTGGCGCTCGAGGCCGTGCAGTTCGAAGCGGACGTGCGGCGCGCGGTGCCGCTCTCCCTCAGGCTCCGCCGGCTCGGCGGAGAGTCGATCGGCCCCGGTCTGGTCCGG
>Ga0066685_10000199_pt1 | contig 17527 bp, 10 predicted proteins | sample GraSoiAngelo_134_FD_62305 | JGI IMG/M metagenome (GOLD analysis project Ga0066685, IMG submission 62305) | Grasslands soil microbial communities from the Angelo Coastal Reserve, California, USA - 14_0929_05_30cm | ecosystem: Environmental > Terrestrial > Soil > Grasslands | place: USA...
ACGCCACCGGTTACGAAGAGGACATGAATCCGGACATGATCGACGGGATTCATGACGGTCGCGAACAGTGGGCATCGAAGAACGTCAAGCTGGCGACGCGCGCCGAAGCCATCGTGAAACACCTGGACCCTCGCCGGATCGTTTATCATCACGCTTCCGGCAATCTGGGCGTGATGCACGACAGCAATTTTTATCCGAACTTTGCGCCGATCCAGGAGCTGGACGATTGGTTCGAGCACTGGGCCACCGAAGGCGTCAAGCCCGCGTTTACTTGCGAATACGGCGCGCCCTTCACGTGGGACTGGACGATGTACCGCGGCTGGTACAAAGGGCAGCGTGAGTGGGGCAGCGCCAAGGTGCCGTGGGAATTCTGCCTTGCCGAATGGAACGCGCAGTTCTTCGGAGACCGCGCTTTTCAAATCAGCGAAGCGGAGAAGGCGAATCTCCGGTGGGAAGCCAGACAGTTCCGCGCCGGCAACGTGTGGCATCGTTGGGATTATCCCAATCCGGTCGGCTCGGACCGCTTCGACGAACGTTATCCGGTCTTCGCCATGTATTTGACCGACAACTGGCGCGCGTATCGCACCTGGGGCGTGTCCGGCATTTCGCCCTGGGAGTACGAACACTTCTGGAAACTGCGCGCCGGCTTGGACAAGAGACGAAAGGAACTCAAGGTGGATTGGGACAACCTTCAGCGCCCTGGATTCAGTCCCGATTACCTGGACCAACGTTACGAGCGGATGGACATGGCCTTCGAGCGCTCGGACTGGGTTGCGACCCCGGCGGCGCAGGCCCTCATTCGCAACAACCGCCCGCTGCTGGCTTACCTGGCCGGCAAGCCGGGCGCGTTCACCAGCAAAGACCACAATTTCCTGCCCGGCGAAACGGTCGAGAAGCAGATCGTCGTGATCAACAACTCGCGCGAGACCGTGACTTGCGACGCCGGATGGACGTTCGACCTGCCGCAATCCGTCACGGGCAAACGTCAGGTGACCGTGGCCACCGGCGATCAGTCGCGAGTTCCCATTCATTTTGAATTGCCGAAGGGCCTCGCGCCCGGCAGTTATGAAATCCGCCTGACGGCGAAGTTCGGAACCGGCGAGACGCAGGAAGATCATTTCATCATCGATGTGTTGTCGCCGCTCGCGCCGATCGTGGCTACACTCCCCCTCACCCGCCCTTCGGGCACCCTCTCCCCCGATGGGGGAGAGGGATGGGGTGAGGGGGAGCGCCGACGGCCAGGGGTCGCCAAAATCGCTTTGTTCGATCCGAAAGGCGAGACCGCAAGGTTGCTGGAAACGATCGGCGTCCGCGCGCAGCAAATTCCAGCGAACGCCGATTTTTCAGCTTATGATATTCTCGTTGTCGGCAAGGCCGCATTGCGGGTCGATGGACCAGCGCTCGGCATCAACCGCGTCCGCGACGGTCTCAAGGTGATCGTATTCGAGCAGACGTCCGACGTGCTGGAGAAGCGGTTCGGATTCCGCGTCGAGGAATACGGATTGAGACGGGTGTTTCCGCGCGTGCCCGATCATCCATTGCTGTCCGGCATCAGGCCCGAAAACCTCCGTGACTGGCGCGGATCAGCAACGATACTTCCGCCGCGATTGAAGTATGAACTGCGACCGCGCTACGGGCCCACCGTCGAGTGGGCGGGCATTCCGGTGACGCGAGTGTGGCGCTGTGGAAATCGCGGGAACGTGACGTCGGTGTTGATCGAGAAACCGGCTCGCGGCGATTTCCTGCCGATTCTCGACGGCGGTTTCAGTCTTCAATACAGCCCGCTGATGGAATACCGCGAAGGGAAAGGCATGGTGCTCTTTTGCCAACTCGACGTGACTGGCCGAACCGAAAGCGATCCGACTGCCGAGACCCTGTTGCGGAATATTTTGCGATACGTGTCGAACTGGAAACCGGTTCCCCGCCGCAAAGCGGTCTATGCCGGCGAACCTGCCGGTAAAACCTATCTTGAATCCATCGGCGTGCCAGTGCGGCCCTACGACGGCGCCCCTCTGTCAAACGATGAAGTCTTGGTGCTCGGTCCCGGCGGAGGGCAGGCGTTTGCGAAGCACGCACGTGCTCTCGATAACTTTTTGAAGTCCGGCGGAAACCTGCTGGCGATCGGGCTGGGTCAGGACGACGTCACCGCTTTGTCTCCGATCAAGGTAATAATGAGAACAGCGGAGCACATCGCGTCATTCTTTGAGCCGTTTGGCGTGAGTTCGTTGCTCGCCGGGATCGGACCCGCCGACGTTCACAATCGCGACCCGCGCGAGCTTTCGCTGGTAGCAGCGGGAGCGGAGGTCATCGGAGACGGCGTCCTGGCGAAAGTGGAGACTGCGAACATCGTTTTCATCCAGATGCCGCCGTGGCAATTTGCGGGCAGTCAACAGTCGAATCTGAGGCGAACCTTTCGTCACAGCTCCGTTCTGGTCGATCGGTTGCTTGCCAACATGCGAGTCGCCGGCCCGACGCCTTTGCTGGAGCGCTTCGATCATCCGTTAGAGGTCACAAAAACGGAGAAGCGTTGGATCGAGGGCCTCTACCTCGATCAACCGGAGGAATGGGATGATCCTTACCGCTTCTTTCGTTGGTAAACCCATCGGGGTGAGGAAGGTTTGCCATATTATCTCGTGCGGTTCACGGCGGGAGGGTCAATCCACGTAAATGAATTCGTTCAGGGCGAAAATCGCCTGACAAAAATCGGTGAGCGCGAGGTTTTGCGGATCGGTTTCGGGTTTGCCGGGGTCGCGCGTCGAACGCTGCTGAAGCCGGGCATTGATGAAGGCTGTTCCCGATTCCACTTCGGAGCCGGACGGTTCGCGGCCCAATGCCAGTCGCCAGGCCAGGCGAACTTGCGCTTCAGGTTCCACGCCCGCTTCATGGCCGACCCTTTCTGCGAAGTCGATTGCACGCGCGCGGACGAACTTGTCGTTCAGCAACGCGAGGGCCTGCGGCGCGACGGTGGTGTTTTCGCGGCGACCGCAACTGGCCTGCGCATCCGGTCCGTCGAACGCCTGCATCAGCGGATTCTGGACGACACGTTTATGAAACATGTAAATGCTGCGACGGCGCGTGGAAGAGGTGTCCTTCAGGTCCTTCGGATACGGGTCCGTCATGTTCCGCGCCTGAATGGCTTCGGGCGCGATGGGCGCCTTCACTGCCGGGCCGAACATTTGCGGATTCAGCGTCCCGCTGACCGCCAGCATGGCGTCGCGGAGAATCTCGGACTCAATCCGTAACGGACGACGACGCCAGAGAAGGCGGTTGTCCGGGTCCACCCTTGCCTTCGCGGCATCGAACGTCGTGTCTTGAAGATAAACCGAGCTGGTCATGATGAGCCGGTGCAACGGTTTTAACTTCCAGCCGCCTCTCACGAATTCACTCGCCAGCCATTCCAACAATTCGGGGTGCGTGGGCGGGTCGCATCTCGCCCCGAAATCGTTCACCGTGCGAACCAGCCCCTGCCCGAAGTGATGCTGCCAGACCCGATTCACGATCACCCGCGCGACCAGCGCGCCCGCGCCATGGTCGAGGTCAGTCATCCATTCCGCCAGGGCACGCCGCTGTTGGGTGGAATCGGAGCGGCGGCTTCCAGCGCGCGCGGCTGCCCAGTAATCGGCGGGCGATTTGCCTCTCGTAAGCACAGTGAGAAACCCCAACTCCACCGGCTCGCTCTTTGCGCGGAAATCACCGCGCGCGAGCAAAAAGGTCTCGCGCGGCTTCGCACTGAAGTCGGCAAACGCGAGCGCGGTGGGCAGCGCTTCCGGCTTGCGCGCTTCCACAGCTTTCAAGGCTGTCTCTCTCGCGTCCCACTCGGCGCGTTCTTCATCGGAGAGGAGAGGCAGGAAATCCTTGTCCTCAACCTTCAGTTCCTTGGAAAACCTCTCCGCCAGGTCTTTGGCCTCCTTCGCGTCGGGGTTGTTTTTCAGGAGCGCTTTCTCGTCGTCACTGACTTTCAACGCGTCAATCTTCGCATTCCGGGCTGTTGTCTCGTGAGTTTTCCGCGCATCCTTGAGCCAGTCGTCCAAATGCTTCTTCGCCGGGTCGAGTTCTCCCTTCCACTTTCCTTCCGCTTCGCGGTAGCGTCGGACTTCTTCGAGCGGCGCGAGCGGCACTTCCGCGCGGTCGCCGCCATTGAACGCGCAGAGCATCCGATAATAGTCGCGTCGCGGCACAGGATCATACTTGTGGTCGTGACACCGGGCGCAACCCAGAGTCAGGCCCAGCATCGCAACGCCCGTCGTTGTGATCATGTCGTCGAGGTCATTAAAGCGCTCGCGAGTTCTCTCTTCCTCCATCAGGTTGTCGGCAAGCACAGCGTGCGTCCCCGCGACGATGAAGCCGGTCGCGGCAATGGCCCGTGGATTGTCCGGTTCAAGTTCGTCGCCGGCGAGTTGCCAGCGCACGACGGTGTCGAACGCAAGGTCGTCATTCAGACTGCCGATGACGAAGTCGCGAAAATGATGGGCCGTGCGCCGGTCTGCATCGCTTTCCTGTCCATCGCTGTCGGCGTAACGCACCACATCGAGCCAGTGACGCGCCCAGCGTTCCCCGTAATGCGGGCTGGCCAGGAGTTGATCGACGAGTGATTCCACGGCCAATCGAGAGTTGTTCGCGAATTGCCGGGCGAATGCCTCGACCTGCTCCGGCGTTGGCGGCAGGCCAATGAGATCAAAATAAATTCGGCGCGCAAGTTTTCGCGCGTCAGCAGGTGGCGAGGGGGCGAGTTTCTTCTCTGCCAGCCTGGCGATAATAAAACGGTCCACCGGCGTGAGGACCGGCGCGGTTCTTTTGACAACCGGTAGCGGCGGACTTTTGAGCGGAAGATAAGACCAATGCTTGCGGTCTTCATCCGTGACGACCATTTCTGCGGAGTTAGCGGCTTCGAGGTTGTCAATAAGCAGGAGGAGAGAGGGCAGGGCTGCCAAACCAAGCACTATGCATCGCGTCCGCCAGGTAGTCACAGGATACACGAAACCATTCGATGGACTGTCAGTCAACCCGATTCACGCGCAGCGTAATTTCCGTGCGCATCTTCTTAATCGTAATCCTAATCTTTCTCTTATTCTGAGCCGAACGATTAAGATTAAGATTAAGATTAAGATTAAGAACGCACCGTTCCGAGTTCCCTAATGCCGAAGCGCCATTTCACCTTCGTGATCCCAGGCTGGAACTGCGCCTCCGAACAGATGCGCTGGCACAAAGGCTGTCGATAGTTACAATCCAGACGCAGCATGAATGCCAAACCATCGCGAGCGCCACGGTTGCGTCCCCGGATGCGAGTTCTGTGCGGCGAAGAGATTGCGCTTGGGCCGGGCAAGGTGGATCTGCTGGCCCTCATCGGCGAGACCGGCTCAATTCGCGAGGCGGCCGGACGCATGGGGATGTCCTACATGCGGGCATGGAAACTCATCAAAACGATGAATGCCTGCTTCAGGAAGCCGTTAGTCGAGGCGGTCCGTGGGGGGCGGGCGCATGGCGGCGCAGCCCTGACCGCGACGGGTCGAATGGCGCTCGCGCTCTACGAACAGATGGAAGCCAATTGCGTGGACGCTACCAGGTCCCAATGGAAAGAGCTCAGGTCACTCTTGCGCGATTGATTCGTCAGATGATTCCAGACGAACCCAAGTGCTTCACAAGGATTCCGGATTTGAATTGTCAGACGTGATATATCCTCGAGAATATATCGCATGACCGCAACCGTATTCGACCTGGTGAAGGCTGCCGAAACGTCCATTCAAAAGGAGGCCGTATGAGCTGCTGGAAAACGCATTTCACCCGGTGGGCGATGGGCTTGGTTGGCTGCGCGACTCCGACGCTGGACGCGGCCGCCATCAACGTCTTTGCCGCAGCGAGTCTCACGGACAGCTTGAAAGAAATCGCCGCGGCGTACGAAAAACAGACGGGCGACAAGGTCGTGTTCAACTTCGGCGCGTCGAGCTTCCTCGCGCGGCAAATCGAGGAAGGCGCTCCCGCCGAGGTCTTCTTTTCAGCCGACGAGGCCGGGATGGACGGCCTGGAGAAGAAGGGCCTCGTCGTGAAGGAAACGCGCAACAGTCGTCTGTCAAACTCGCTCGTTATCGTCGTCACCGCCGACAGCATGGTGACCATCAAATCCGCAAAGGACCTTGCTGAGCCGAGAGTGAAGCGGATCGTGCTGGCCGACCCGAAAACCGTTCCAGCAGGCATCTACGCCAGGGAATATCTGGAGAAAGCCAAACTCTGGACGAGCGTCGAATCGAAAATTGTGTCCACCGACAACGTTCGCGCGGCTCTGGCCGCTGTCGAATCCGGGAACGTCGAAGTCGGCCTGGTCTATAAGACCGATGCCGCCATCTCGAAGAAAGTAAAGATCGCCTGCGAAGTTCCTGCCGGCGACAGTCCGGCGATCAGCTATCCGATGGCTGTGCTGAAGGAAGCCAAGGAACCCGAAGCCGCCAAGCGCTTCCTCAAACACCTCAATTCGGAGGAAGCGGGCCGCGTATTCAAGAAGTTTGGATTCATCGTTCGCAATTGAGTGCATGAGTGCCGAAGAATGGGAAATCGTCTGGTTCACTGCGTGGGTCTCGGCGTTGAGCACGGTCGTCATTCTGCCGTTCGGACTTGCGGTCGCGTGGTTGCTGGCACGTCACCAGTGGCCGGGCAAGTCCATCATCGAGACGCTCATCTCGCTGCCGCTCGTCATGCCGCCGGTCGCGACGGGCCTCATCCTGCTGAAAATGTTCGGCCGGCGCGGAGCAATCGGCGGCTTTCTCCATGACACGCTGAATCTGGATATTGTGTTCACCTGGCGCGGCGTGCTCATCGCGCTCGGTGTGATGTCGTTTCCGCTGTTGGTTCGCTCGGCGCGAGTCGCGTTCGAGGAGATCAATCCGCGCCTGGAACAAATCGCGCGCACGATGGGCGCAGGCGAGGTGCGCGTGTTCTTCACCATCACCGCGCCGCTGGCACTGCGCGGCATTCTTGGAGGGATGATCCTCTCGTTCGCCCGCGCCTTGGGTGAATTCGGCGCGACCATCATGGTCGCGGGCAATATCCCCGGCCAAACCTCGACCCTCTCACTCTCGATTTTCCAATCTGTCCAGCTTGGCCAGGACGCTTACGCCTTTCGCCTGCTTGGCGTCTCAACGGTGCTCGCCTTTATCGCCGTGTGGACCAGCGAATGGCTGATGCGCCAAAGGAAGGGGTCGAAGTGAGCTTGTTGTTGAACAACATTTCGTTCCCGCTTGCCGACTTCACGCTGGAAGTGAACGTCGAAATTCGCAGCCCCATCACCGTCATCTTCGGTCCGTCCGGGTCGGGCAAAACCTCACTGCTTGATCTCGTGGCGGGACTCCGACGCGCCGACTCGGCCTTCATCCAGCTCGGTGATGAGATTCTTACTGACACCGGCAAAGACGTCTTCGTTCCTGCTCGGCGGCGCGGCATAGGTTACGTGCCGCAGGACCTGGCGCTGTTTCCGCACCTGTCCGTGCGCCAGAACCTGCTCTATGGGCATCGCCCGAATGGCAACAAACGGTTCACGTTTGACCACATCGTTGAACTGCTCGAAATCCAGCCGTTGGTTCACCGCGGCGTCACACGACTTTCGGGCGGCGAGAAGCAACGCGTCGCCCTCGCTCGCGCGCTCCTCACCTCTCCGCGCTTGCTGCTGCTGGATGAGCCGCTCGCGAATCTCGACATGCAGTTGAAGACGAGGATTCTTCCGTATCTGGCCCGCGTCCGCGACGAGTTCCGCGTCCCCATCCTTTACGTTACGCACGACCGATTCGAGACGCTTTCGCTGGCGGATGAAATGGTCGCGTTGATCAAGGGCAAGGTCGCGCAGATCGGGCCGGTTCAGGAAGTGTTCAGCCGCCCGGCCAGTCTCGACGTGGCCGGCATCCTCACGGTTGAAACGATTTTACCAGGCCGGATCATCCAAACTGCCGACGATCTTGTCACCGTCGCCGTTGGCAACACGATGCTCGCCGCCGTCGAACCAAACCTCCCGCCGGGCACGAATGACGTCCATGTCTGCGTCCGCGCTGACGACGTGATCTTGCTCAAAGGAGCGGACACGCCCAGCAGCCCACGCAACCACCTGCCTTCGAGCGTCCGGTCCGTTACGCGCGAGGGGACGTTGATGCGGGTCGAACTCGACTGCGGCTTTCGACTGGCTGCTTTGCTCACCAGGCAGGCGTGCGAGGAACTCGCCCTGAAGCCCGGGGACCGCGTTGTTGCGTTGGTGAAAGCGCCGAACATTCACCTGATTCCGCGCTGAACAACTGCAGATGACCGTTTGGTGTTTTTTTTCATTCGCTCCGGGTCCGATTCCCGCAATCTCGTGTCCCAAAATCGTATAGAAACCAGGAACTCATTTGAGCTATGCGAGTTGCTGGACCGACAGCAACGGCCTGCTCGCTTTCCAAAAGACCGTTTTGATCCGGAATGGAAGAATGACGCGCGCCCTTTATGAACACGGGCCCAACTGAAATCGACGCTGCTGCCCGGCGAAGCGAGAGGCGCGACGTTCCGTGCGGGCGCTTCGTCCGCAGGCGCTGGAGGAAAAAGACCTGTGCGAAGCATTGGAAGGTTTGATCCGTAAAATGACAGCGGGCACAACGGTTCGGGCGGAATTCATTTTACAGGGCACGCCACGGAAACTTCCGCCCGAGTGGGACGAAAATCTCCTCCGCATCGGACAGGAGGTTTTGACGAACGCGCTCCGGCACGCGCACGCCAGTCATTTTGCAGCGCGTCTCGTGTTCGATCGGCAAGGGATTCGCATGGAACTGCGCGATAATGGCCGCGGCTTCGATCCCGAGCGCAAACACGACGGATTCGGTTTATTGGGAATGAGAGAGCGAGTCGAGGGCATGGGCGGCGAAATCACGATTCAGAGCGCGAGCGGCGCGGGCACGGCGATTTTTATCGGCCTGCCTCACGCTGATTCACTTCACCAAGCTGAATGTTCTCAGTCGCACTGAGGCCATCACGTCGGCCAGCCGCCGCGGCTTGGTTCAGCTTTGAGTCGTATCCATACGGTGGAAGGAAGTTCTGACCACGGATTGGCACAAGCCCGCAGCACTTTCCCGCCGGCCAGGAACGGGTAACGACTCTTAAGCAGCGGCATAAGTTTTCCGGATTGCGTTGGCAACGTAAATTGAAGACTCTCAACCGCGATGAGCCGAATGGCAACAGAAGAAAGAGTGCTTTGCTTTGAAAGGAAACTGTTCGAGGAACTCGGCGTGTTTCAGGGCCTTAGCCTGGCAATCGAGAAATATTTGCCTGTTGTGACCTCCTCTTCGAATACTTTGTACCTGAACAGAAGTGACGCCGAACAGGACAAACGTTACAAACAATTGATCCCTTACGTTCTCATTATCTGCCAGGGCAGGATATTGCGCTATCGTCGGGGCCGAGGCGGCCAGGAAACTCGCTTGCACGGGTTGTATTCCGTCGGAATTGGGGGGCACATTTCGGAGGAGGACCATGGACTTTTTTCGAGCGGCCTTGGCTATCAGGAGGGTATGCGGCGCGAATTAATGGAGGAGGTTGCAATTGATGACGTGAAAGAGACAGCCGTCGCGGTGATCAATGACGACAGCACAGACGTTGGGTATGTACATTTTGGAGTCGTGCATGTCTTGGCTGTGGCCAACGAGAATGTCGCGGGCCGGCGCAGCGGTATTGTAGCTCCTGAGTTTATCCCGATTGTTGAGGCTGTAAAAGATGCGTCAGGTTATGAATCATGGTCGCGTTTTTGCCTCGAACACCTAAACGTGCTCCTATCCGATTCAACCACGGATAAACACCGATGAACATGGATTCAGCCGCCGCGAAAGAACGCAAGCAACACACAGAAATTCTCTCGCCTGCGGTTCATCCGATTCACTCTGACCGTTCACTACTGTTGCGGCGTCACGATGCGATAGTAGCGCGTGGTCGAGTTGGTGATCGTTGGGTCTGTAACTTCCACTGTTTGAGCGACGGCCTGTGCGTCGACGAGCTTCAACCAACCGCCGGCGCTCAAGGAATCGCGGTATTGCACCGTGTAAGTCTGCCCGGCGACGGCGGTGAAGCGGACACGCAAGACTGATGATGTTCCGCTCGACCAGTCAACCGAATCAATGTGCAACGGCGGCTGGACCTGCCCGTTGACTGCCACGGTCATGTCATCGCTGACGGACGATGCGCCGTCGCTAGCGGTCAGTCGCAGCACGTAGGTGCCTGCGGTCGAAAAGCCCGCCGTTGTGTTCAATGCGTTGGCGTTGGCGAACGTCACCGTCCCTGGCCCGCTGAACTTCGTCCATCCGAACGCAAGGAGTCCCGGAGGAATGGGCAGACCATCGTCGCTCGCTGTGCCCTTTAGCGTCGCGCTCACGGGAAGCGTAATGGATTGGTCTGGACCTGCGTTGGCTGACGGCACTTGATTCGGGGGGAAGGCGGAGCCGGACAACTCAAGGTCGAGAATGATGTCGCTGCTGCCGGCATTGGCTTGATGAATTTCAACGGCCAGAACGTTCGAGCCATTCACCAGAAGAGAAGGATCGACCGCTTGCGGAAAAAAAGTTATCTCGTCCGTGCCGCCAACGACCATGGAGGCAAACGTCAGATAGTCAATCGGCTCGTTCGGCATGTTGCTGCGGAAGACTTCGACGCCGTTGAGATATACCACAGCGCCGTCGTCGCGCTGGACGCTCACGTTCAGACCGCTCACGGATGCCGGGTCGGACACCGTGAAGGCGCGCCGGAAATAGGTGGTGACGTATTTGTTGTTCGCGTCCGGTCCGTATCCGGTCGTCGTGGCGGGTAACTGACCATTTGCGTCGCCGTATCCCAGAGGCGCCGGGCCTGAAGCCCACGCGCTGTCGATGAACGCGAGCGAAGTCCACCCCGTGCCCTGGTCCGAGCCGTCGTCCAAATATTTCCAGACCGAACCTTTCGGGATGAACGTGACCGTGGACGGCGAACGCTGAATCGTGACGGTCAAATCGTCGCTGGCTTGCAACGCGCCGTCGTTGGCGGTCAGGCGCAGCACGTACGTGCCGACACCCGGGAAATTGACGGTCGTGTTCGACCGGCTCGGGTTGCTGAACCACACCGTGCCGGGTCCGCTGACCTGGCTCCAGGCCAGCGTCAACGCGCCGGGCGGATTCGGCTGGCCATCGTCGTTCGCCGTGCCGTTCAGCGCGACCGCCAAAGGGAAGTTGGTTCCAGCGAAAGATTGGTCCGGTCCGGCGTTCACAACGGGCAGTCGGTTGCCGGTATTTTCGAGACCGGGCGACGCTGCGCCGGGACTGGCGCGCCAGTTGATGGGATCATTGCCGTAGGCCGCGGCGTTGAGTCGCTCGAGCGAGGGCCCAAAGCCGTCCGCATTCGTCGGCCACGGCGCTTTGTTATCATAACGCACCACATCCACATCGATGTATGGAATGAATATCGCCCCCGTGTTGGTGTCGAGGTCGGGGGCGTCCGGGCGTTGCAACGCCAGCGTCTCCCCGCCGTCCTGGAGCGCGCCGGGAAACGGCCCGAAGACCGGCACGCCGGCGGGCACGCCGTATTGGGCGCGAAACGCCGCGGGATCACTGTCGACGACCAGCAACAGGCCGTTGGGCGCGATTTCAGCGCCGGTCGGGAAATCAAATCCGATGCCATGCAACCGCCACGTGTTCGTGGGATAATTCGGGTCATAAAGTTTCACCGGCGCGTTGGTGATGCTCTTCAGCTCGATGAACTCTGCATCGCCCGGCGCCGGGTGATAACGGATTTCGTTGATGACCACCGGTCCGACACGCGGCCCGGCGTTCGTCGCTCCCAGAGTGTTGAGGATTTGCGCCGGATATTGCGGCTCGCCGGTGCTGATGACGTAGCGGCCAAAGGTCACTCCGTTTTGCGCCGCGCCAAAACTGAAACCGTCGCTGTAACCGGTCAGATTCCCGGCGGCGTCCGCTGAGTAGAGGTAAACCTGTTCGCCGTGCGAATCGAGCCGGAAGCCGTTCGTCGCGTCCGGATTGGCGTTGAAATCGTTTTCCGTGAACACAAGGTAGCCGCCCGCGGGAACGACTTTCGGAGCGGGGATGCGGAATTTCTGCGGCACGGTGCGTTGGTCGGTCAAATACCAGTTGCCGATGTCCACGTTGGTTGGATTGGGATTGAACAGTTCGATTGAGTCGAGTTGAGGCAGGTCAGTGTGCGTGAGGACCTCGTTGATTAGAATTCTCCCGATCCCCGAAGGCGGATCGTCCGCGCCGGGCGAACCGCCAATAACGGTGCTCGCCCTCCAATTCAGCGCATTGTTCGGGTCCGGATTCAAATTGGGATTGACTGGAACCAATGAAAAGCCGGCTCCATCCGGAGAGGAGGGCCAGGGCGGACGCGTGCCATAGTTGACCGAAAAGATCGGCGCGCCTGTGACATGCACCAACGTCACCGTCTCGCCGCTGTTGGAAAGATTGTTCGTGTAAACGCCAGCCACAGGCACGCCGGGATATTTGCGCGCGAACGCCGTCGGATTGCCGGCCAGAACGATGAATTGGCCGGGCGCAACGAATGTGCCGACCGGGAAGGCGTAACTGATCCCGTTGGTGAAACGAACCCCGCTCAGTTCGAGGTTCGTGCTGGCGACGTTTTTCAATTCGACGAACTCGAAGGCGTCGCCGTCGTAGTTCGTCGTGTCGGGCGGATGATACATGATTTCGGTGAGCAACAGGCCGGTGAAATTCTGGACAATGTAGAACGTGGCCTCGCTCAGCGCGCTCCAAACGCCGCCGCTAAGCACCCGCGCCTTGATCTGCACGCTCTGGTTGAGCGTGAGCGGCCCGCTGTAAACCAGCGCCGTTGGCGAAACCGCCCCGCCCGTCAGCCGCGGGTCCGAACCGTCCCGCGTGTAGTAAATCGTCGCAGCCGGCGCGCTCAGGGTCAGTTGAAAACCGTAGGGCACGTTGCCGCCGAACTGGTTGAAGGACGGGGCCAGGACGGCTGGGTACCAGCCTTTCGCGCGAAGCTGGCCGAGCACAATCCCCGGACGTTGTCCGAAGTAGTCGCCATAAACGCGGTTCATTTCGGTGACCCAATCCACGTCGCGCGTCCGTGGCGTTGCCCGTTTGGCATCGCCCCAGCGCGCGGACTCGCCAACCACCGCGCCGTAGATTTCATTGCTCCGGGTCAGGAACCGCGCGCGACAGGATTCCGTCGTCAGCACGCCGCCATTGAAAAACTGCTTCTGCACGTGATCGGCCACGCGCAAGCGGAACTCGGCGTTGACCGTCAACCGTGTGAAAATGTATTGCGGATTGCTCCGGGCCAGCGCGGCCGCGGCGCTCTGCTGTGTTGGATCGCCGGCCGGGAACGGCCCGGTGCGGTCCCGATGAAGTTCGTCATTGTTGCCTAGGGAGGATTCGTGCAGGAGCGTGTGCTCCGAGTCGTGAGCGAAGAAGCGAAAGCCGCCGTAGAGGCCCGTGCGATTGCGCACCGCAAACATGTTGTTCGGATTGGTGTTGCCAATGAATGCGGAGATCGGCGCGTCAATATTTCCGGTGAAGAAGATCACCAGCATGTAGTCAATGAGATTGTCCACGTCGAGCAGGTTCTCGTAGGCCGGATTGGGTGTGCCGTCCGGGTTCAGTCCTTGGACCTTGAAATAGTCGGCGTTGTTGGCAAACCCGTTGGTCGCCGCCATCCACAAACGGGTCCAGGCGCCCATGTTGCCGTCGGTGGCGAAAATCGTGTAGCCGGCGCCCGTGTCCACCTTGACAACATCATAATCCTCTTTGTTGCCGCCAAAATAGCTTGCGCCGTACGCGGCTTCGGGCCGCTCGGCGGTGTTGTAAAGGCCCCAATACTGCCCGTTGATGTAAAGATGGTAAAAATCCCCTCGCTCGGCCGGCTGGCCCTGGGCGTATTGGGTGTCGCGCGAGAACTGGTCGCGCAGACCGATGAACCGGTAGTCCCCTTCGAAACTCCACGAGTAATTTTCAAACGTTCGCAGGTCATAGCCGTCGAACGTGTCCACGCCGCCTTGGTTGGCGAATGCCGGAAACTTCAGCTTCGACGCGCCGTATTCCGAGCGGAAAAAGAAGCGAAACGCGTGTTTGGGATTGCCCGTGCTGCGGCTGTAGCCGCCACGAATGCGGATGCCGGCGTTGACTTGAAAACCTTTCGTGCCGTCGGGATAAATCAGTTCAATCGACGCGGGCCGTTCCCAGGCGATGCCGTCCTGGCTCGCGTTCGCATAAATGCCCGTGGACGGGTCGAACAGATTCGGCGATTCGGTCACGATGGAATAGGTCGGGACCGATTTGAGGTCGTTGATGATTTCGCCGCTGTAAGCCGCATCATCCACCACGTCCGGGTCCATGCCGTAGTCCACCACGTTCGCGCCCCAACTGTCCGGCCAGCCCGGCGGCGTCTCGCCGTTCGGCGACTGGCGAATAACATCGTTCAGGAAAATATACGTTTGGGTATCGACGCCCGACGGTTCGAAGCCGTCCTTGAACGCCGCGGCGCGAATGACCGTGGTGCCGCTGATTGAAATCGGGCCGGTGTAAGTCGTGCCATTGCCCAGGGTTGGAATCGAGCCGTCGGTTGTGTAGATGATCGTGGCATTGTCCGTGGCGGTTGTGATGGAGAGGCTGAAGGCCGCATCGTAAAAACCGCGGTCATGGTCGAATTTCGTGTCCGCGACAAACGCGTAGAAGCCGGCGCCGTTGGGTCCGCCCGGTGTCGGCGTCGCGAAATAATGGTTGGTCAGCGCGGTGATCTCGTATTCCACCAGTTCCGGCAGAATCAGAAAATCGGTGTCGTTGCTGCTCTGGTTCAGTCCTTGAATGGCCAGCACGTTGTTCCCGGTCCGCAGCGCATTCAACTGGTCCGAGATGTTGATCTCCTCGAACACCAGCGCCTGGTAATTCGGATGCGAGGTTGTCGCTGCGGAATTCCACTGTGGAGTCACTGGCGCGTTGCGGCGCGCGACCTCCTGCCCGTTCAACCAGGCCACAAATCCGTCGTCGTACATCATGCGCAGGGTGAGTGATTGCAGCGACGCCGGGTTCGGCACCTGGAACGGAACGCGAATATAGGCCGTGGAGTTCACACCGTTCATCTGTGATTGCACGTCGGTGTTGATGAAGGAGCGGTAACTGGCTGCGCCACCGCCGCCGGCCACCACCGGCGCTCTCACTGTCAGACCGCCGTTCGCGGTGTCGCCGACGAGGCTGAAGGTGGTCGGGTCCCAAACCGCATAGCTGCCCTGGGCCGCGAATAATTCCACTTCCGAGCCGCCGCCGCATTCGTAGAAAACCAAACGCAGGGCATAATCGCCGGCGGCGGGGAAATTGAAGGTCTGGAGCGTGTCGCCGGGACCGCGCGGGTTCGGATACGACATGCTGAAACTGCCGATCGTCAGGCTGAAACCATCATCGCTGTTCACGCCGAACGTCCAGTTGCCCGGCGCGGGGATGGTGATGGTGGCCGTGGCTTCCAGCGCGTAATTGTCCTGGTCAATGCCGATGGTGAGCCCCGGAAATGTGTTGTCGTTGCCATAATGAGCCGAGCTGACGGTGTTCAGGTAATTGATCACCGGCGTGTTCTCCGCGTACACAGACGATTGCTGCGACGGGTCGCTAATGACGCCCTCGGCGGTCGTCAAGTCGCACACGCCGACGTTCGCCACGTAATTGTAAACCGCGAAACCTGCCACGGCCGTTTCATAACCCACCCCGGTCGCGCCGCTGTTCCAGCTTGAATCGTTAAAAGCGGTCTGTGCCCACGTCAATCCGAGCGTGCCGCCGCTTGGGATGAGAACCTTCGCCGGGGCGCCCGACGCCACGAGTCTGTTCGTGGTCACATCCTGACCAAGTCCGTAGGAAACGTCGGGGAACTGCTGTGGAAACGCCGGTGCAAATTCCGAGGCAACCGTTCCGTCCGGTTTCACCAGCGCCAGATACTCGCCGCTCGCCTTTAAGCTGAAATCCGTGTGCAACGGCTGACCCAGGACGGCGCGGTTGGTCCCGGACGCGAAGATGACCATGAAACCTTTGGCCATAAGATTGGTGGCCGGGAAGAACCACCTCGCTTGCCGCGTCGGATCATCCGTGAGCGACCAGCCGTTCAGGTTCACCGTGCCGGCGCTGGTGTTGTAAATCTCTACCCAGTCGGGGTATTGGCCGTTTTCGTCGGCGAGCGTTTTCTTGTTGTCCGCCATGAACTCGCTGATGATCACTTGCGCGGTGGCCGAACGGGCCAGCATCACCAGACAAATCATCCAGAGATGCAAACGAAGGGCTGATTTCATCGGTGCGACTTAAAGCAGTTTACAAGCCATTTGCCTGCAACGGGAATGCCTGAAAGCCAAAGACCACAAAGGCGTTACGAAGCGGATGGCGTTGTCAGGCCAACAACGCCGGCAGGCAGGTGACGCGGGTGAATTCATCCGGCTTTGATAACTTGAAGGTATCGGGTTGCCAAACGAATTCCTCCAGGATCCGTCATGGCGGGCGCATCCGCGCACCGCCCCTCCATAGCGCCGACTTCCAAAGTCGGCTGTATCGCGGATTTCCAAATCCGCGAACCGGGAATAGTTCAAGTGGCGTTGGAGTTTTGTTGCGTTGCCGATTTGGAAATCGGCGATACGGCAGGTTTGGAAACCGCTACGGGGCAGTGTGCGGATACATCCTCCGTCATGGAGGCGGTGAAATATTTCCTGCCTTTTCGATGACTCGGATTTCATAATGCTCGCATGCGCATCATCGGTGGAACTGCCGGCGGACGGCTGCTCAAAGTGCCCAAGGGGTTTGATGTCCGACCCACTCCCGACCTCGTCCGCCAGGCCGTGTTCAACAGCCTCGGCGCACGCGTGGAAGACGCGCGCGTGCTGGAGTTGTTCGCTGGCACCGGCGCGCTCAGCCTCGAATGTCTGAGCCGCGGAGCCGTGCGCGCCGTCTGCGTGGAGAAATCAGATCGGCACGCCGGGTTTCTCCGACGGAACCTCGCGACGGCACAGCTTGATGCGGCGCTCCTCGAAGTCCGGGTCCAGGACGCCTTCACCGCGCTGGCGCAACTCGCGCCCGCCGGTCAGCAATTCGATTTGATTTTCGCCGACCCGCCTTACGGCGAAAAAAACGTCGGGCGTCGCTCCACCTCCTTCGCGCAACAGTTGCTGGACAACTCGAATCTTCCGTCCCTGCTCGCGGCTGGCGGTTTGTTCGTCCTCGGCCATGCCCGGCGCGACACGCTGGACGTGCCGGACATTTGGGAAGAAGCGAGAATGCTCTCGCACGGCGACACCGTGATGCGATTTCTGCGGAAGGCCGGGTCGTAGCCGCCGACGTGAGTCCCCATGAAGCAATTCCACACCAAAGAGCGTGAAAATTCCGGGAACTGTGCGTGCTTCCCCCCTCTCCTGGGGGAGAGGGCCGGGGTGCACTGCCATTGAATTAGGCGCATGTTGTTCAAAACACGATTTTTTTGACCCGCCTCTGAAAATGATACGAACGATACAGCGACAACTTAGGCCTGGGCGGTTTGCGCTCGGGCCGCACGG
>Ga0066685_10000202_pt1 | contig 17462 bp, 15 predicted proteins | sample GraSoiAngelo_134_FD_62305 | JGI IMG/M metagenome (GOLD analysis project Ga0066685, IMG submission 62305) | Grasslands soil microbial communities from the Angelo Coastal Reserve, California, USA - 14_0929_05_30cm | ecosystem: Environmental > Terrestrial > Soil > Grasslands | place: USA...
CCGGCGCGCTTTCATTCCAAGAGCCGCAACACGCCGTTCGCGGGTCGCACGGTGACGGGGCGCGCCGCGCTCACGGTCGTCGCGGGGAAGGTCGTGCACGACGCGGGGGCTGGGGCGGGGCGGTGACCGCGCGCGAGGCGGCGCGCCGTATGGCGCTGTGCTGTCGTCAACTCGCCGAACGCGGGCTTATCGCCGGACAGGACGGCAACCTCTCGGTCCGGCTCACCACGAATCGCCTGCTCGTCACTCCCGCGGGAGTTATCAAAGCACTGCTCGCAGCGTCCGACATGGTTGAAGTGGACGGGACGGGCCGCAAACGGCGCGGCCGCCGCAACCCTACGAGCGAATTGGACTTACATCTGCGCATTCTGCGACGGCGGCGCGATGTCGGAGCGGTGGTGCACGCCCATCCGCCCACAGCCACCGGGTTCGCCGTCGCCGGTGAAGCGTTGGATGCTTTTGTCCTGCCAGAGCTTATCTTGCTATGCGGTCGCGTTCCGCTCGTCCCCTATGGGGCTCCCGGGAGTCCCGAGCTGGGGGAGCGCGTCGAGCGCTTCATCGGGGAGCACGATGCGCTGCTGCTGGCGAACCACGGGGCGGTCACGGTGGGCCGGACGCTGGACGAAGCGTGGATCCGCATGGAAAGCCTGGAGCACGCGGCGCGCATCCTGCTCGCCGCGCGCGCGGTGGGTCGTGTGACGGAGCTCGACGCAGCCGCCGTGCGGCAGCTCAGCACGCAACGTCAGGCGGCACGGGAGACGGATGCCTAAGGGAAGCTCATCCAAGAGCACAGCGGCCATTCAGCGGTTGCTCGAAGAGCGCCGCCAGTACGAGGCCTGGATCGCGCGGTTGGATCAGGCGGCCGACGCGACGCCGGCGGGGGTGCGCTCGCGCGTCAAAGCTGATTACGAAGCCCGGCTGCTCGCCGTCTCCGAAGAGCTCAAGTCCCACGCTGAAGCCGCCCGGCAGCTGATCCTCCAGCGCAAAGAGCAGCGCCTCGAGCTTCACAAGAGAGAAGCACGCGCCGCCGAGCGGTTAACGGAAACGGAGCTGCGACACGCGGTGGGTGAATATGACCAGGCGCAGTGGACGCAGGTCCACAAGGATGCGCTCGCCGAGCTGCTGTCGATCCGCGAGGAGTTGGCGGCGGCCGAGGCCGACATCACCCAGCTGGAGGAGCTGGACTCCCTGGTGCGCGCGAAGCCGGGCGCGGGCGGGAAGGCCGCGTCCAAGGTCGGAGCGCCGCCAAAGCCGGGGGCGCCGAAGAAGGCCGTCGTAGACGAGCTGGCGTTTCTCAAGTCAGTCACCGAGGACGAACGCAACGCGCCGTCGCCCAAGCGGGCGAGCGGCGCGCAGTTCCAGCCGGCGATTCCGGCCGATTCGGCGCGCGCGGTGCCGTCTTCCGCCTCCGCTACGCCGACGCCGAACAACAACGACGACGACGCGGAGGCCGACCGGACGCTCAAGTGCCGGGAGTGTGGGGCGATGAACCAGCCGACGGAGTGGTACTGTGAGCAGTGCGGAGCCGAACTCGCGGCGATGTAGGCCTACTTCAGTTTCTTTACCGCCGCCGCCAGGCGTGCCTTGTGCCGGGCGGCGCTATTCTTGTGGATCAGCCCCCGGCGGGCGGCGCGATCGAGCACCCGGACGGCGGCGCGATACGCTTCCTGCGCGGCCGCGGCGGACGTGGCGGCGCGGACGCGCTTGACGGCGGTGCGCAGCGCCGACCGTTGGGCGCGGTTGTGAACCGCATGCGCGCGGCCCTGCCGCATCGCCTTCTTCGCGGACTTGATCCTCGGCACGTCGAACCCCTCCTGGTGAGGCGCGCAAGTTAGGCGGTAAGTGACGGGGCGGCAAGGCCCTACGACGTTGACCGGGGGTGTGGGCTTTCATTATCTTTGGCGGTCACCGACCACGGGGCGCGCCATCCCGTCGAGCCTCTTCATCTGGGCCCCAGTACTGCTGTTCTCCATGGTGGCCCACGAGTACGCCCACGCCGCGGCCGCCTACCGCCAGGGTGACGACACCGCCTTCATGCTCGGGCGGCTGACCTTGAACCCCCTGAAACACATCGATCCCCTGATGACCGTGATCGTTCCGGTGATGCTGTGGTACGCCTCGCACGGCACGTTCACCTTCGGGGCGGCGAAGCCGGTGCCCGTCAACCCGCGCAATTACCGGAACTACCGGCGCGGCGACATCATCGTGTCGCTCGCGGGGATCGCCACGAACATCGGGTTGTATGTCGCGTGCGCGGTGCTGTTCGTGGTCGCGGGGGTGGTGGGGACGCATGTGGCGGGGCTCTCCGGGTCGTTCGCGATCTTCCAGCGGATGCTGCTCGCCGGGATGTACCTGAACCTGGTGCTCGCTTTCTTCAACCTGCTCCCGATCCCGCCGCTGGACGGCAGTCATGTGCTGAAGCACCTGCTGCCTCCCCAGGCCGGCCTCCAGTTCCGCGCGCTCTACCGCAGCGGTTTTCTCCTCGTGATCGCGTTCGTGTACCTGTTGCCGGGGGCCCAGAAGATCTACCTGTGGCCGGCGCAGCAGCTCTACGAGGTCGCGCACTCGGTCGTCGGCGGCTACCAGCTGGCGACGGGCGTGGCGCCATGAGCGTGCCGGGTAACCCGTCCTCCACGATGCAGGATCAAGGCGGCTTCGTCGTCGAACTGGAGCAGTTCTCCGGCCCGCTCGACCTGCTGCTACACCTCATCCGCGAGGACGAGGTCGACATCACCGACCTGCCGATCGCGCGGATCGCGGACCAGTTCCTCGCCGCGATCGCCGACCTGGGGTTGAACCAAGCGGCGGACTACCTCGAGATGGCCGCGCGTCTGCTGCGCATCAAGGCGCAGCTGCTGTTGCCGCGGCGCCTGGGCGACGACGAGTGGGAGGATCCGCGCTCGGAGCTGGTGCGCCGGCTGCTCGAGTACCAGCAGATCCGCGAGCTGGTGGATTGGTTGCATCACGCGGCGCAGCAACGGGCCGACCGCTTCGGCCGCGGCTTCGAGCAACCCGCCCCGGATCTGCCGCCGCCGCCGCTCGAGATCGACCTCAACGACCTGCTCGCCGCCGCCGAGCGCGTCATCGCGCTCATCCCCGAGCCTGTGCTGCACCGTGTGGTGCCGCGGCCGCTGGACGTCGAAGGCGCGACCGCGCGGATCACCGCGCTGCTCACCGAGCGCGAGGAGTTCGGGTGGGTCGACGTGGTCGGGGCCGGGGCGGGGGTGGTGGAGGTCTTGTCGGCGTTCATCGCCCTGCTCGAGCTCGCCAAGCGTGGAACCTGCAAGGTGCAGCAACCCGAACCGTTCGCCCCCATGGTGATCCGTCGTGAGCCCGCTCGCGCAGCTGCTTGAGGCGGCGCTGTTCGCCGCGAGTCGCCCGCTCACGCTCGAGGAGCTGGCGACGCTGGACCCCGAGGCGGGCGAGACCGGGACGCGCGCGGCGCTCGCGGAGCTGCGGGCGGCGTGGGCCGCGGCCGATCACGGCGTGGAGCTGGCCGAGATCGGCGAAGGCTGGCAGTTCCTGACGCGCCCCGACTACGCCGAGGCGATCGAGCGGGCGCAGTTCGCGCTGCGCCCGCGGCGGCTATCGCCGGCGGCGCTCGAGACCCTCGCCATCATCGCGTATCGGCAGCCGGTGGGGCGGGTGGAGGTGGATGAGATCCGCGGCGTAGACTCCGAGGCGGTGATCGACAAGCTGCTCGAGCGCGGGCTCGTCGAGGTCGCCTCGCGCGGCGAGGGGCTGGGCCGTCCCCTCCTCTACGGGACCACGCCGCAGTTTCTGGAGATCCTGGGCTTGAAGGGGTTGGAAGAGTTGCCGCGGCTCGACGAATTGTCGGTCGCGCTCCGCCCGCCCGCGCCGGCCGAAGAACCGGAATGACGTTGATGCGCCTGCAGCGCGCCCTGGCGCGCGCGGGCGTGACCTCCCGGCGCAAGGCCGAGGAGCTGATCCGCGCCGGCCGCGTGAAAGTGGACGGCGCGGTCGCCGTTTTGGGCCAGTCGGCCGACCCGGAACGCCAGCGGGTCACCGTGGACGGCCGCATGGTGCGGCCCGTCCGCACGGTCTGGCTGGCGCTCAACAAGCCGATCGGGTACGTGGTGAGCCGCGGGGACCCCGAGGGCCGGCCCACGGTCTTCCACCTCCTCCCCAAGGTGCCCGGGCTCACGTACGTTGGACGCCTGGACGTCATGACGTCCGGCCTGCTGTTGTTGACGACGGACGGGGCGGCGGCGCACCGGCTCATGCACCCGCGCTTTGCCGTGCCGCGCACCTACTGGCTCGGCGCGCACGGGCTGGCGGCGACCGCGGTGCAGCACGCGCTCACCGGTCGCATTGTCCTGGACGATCGTCCGGTGAAGGTGCTCGCGAGCCGAGTGCGGCCGGCCGGGAAGAGCGTGGAGGTCGAGGTGACGCTGGCGGAGGGACGGCAGCGCGTCGTGCGCCGCCTCGCCGAGCAGCTGGGGCTGAAGGTAGAATGGCTGCACCGCGTCGCGTACGGTCCCGTGCGCTTGGGGAAGCTGCCCGAAGGCCGGCACCGCGCCCTCACCCCACACGAGATCCGCGAGATCGAGCGACTGCATGGACCTGCGTGATCGAACGATTGTAATCCTCGGCGGGAGCGGGCTGGTCGGCCAAGCGGTGGCTCGCCGGCTGGTCGCCGCTGGCCCGAAGCGCCTCGTGCTGGTAGCGCTGTTCGAGGACGAGGTGCGGGCCACGGCAAACGCGCTGGCGCCCCACCGCGGGCGCACGGCGATCGACGTCGAGTGGGGGAACGTCTTTCTCCCGGCCCCTGTCGCCCGGCTCGATCGCACGGCCCTCCTGGCCGAAGCGGCGCACCGCCGCCTGATGATCGAAGACATGCTCGGCGATCTGACGGACGACGTGCTGCAGCGCAGCCTCGTGTTCCAGATCCTCGATCGCTACCGCCCGGACGCGGTTGTGGACAGCATCAACACCGCCACCGCGTTCGCCTACCAGGACCAGTTCCAGAGCGCCCGCGACCTCCTCGACGCGGCGCACGCCGGCTCCGTCACCGCCGCCCACGTCGAGCAGCACCTGCTGACGCTCACCATGCCGCAGCTCATTCGCCACATGCAGATCATGGTCGAGGCGCTGAGGCGGGCCGGCACCCGGGCGTACGTGAAGATCGGCACCAGCGGCACCGGCGGGATGGGGTTCAACATCCCCTATACGCATTCCGAGGAGCGTCCCAGCCGCACGCTGCTCACCAAATCGGCGGTGGCGGGGGCCCACTCGCTGCTGCTATTCCTGATGGGGCGCACCCCGGGAGCGCCGGCGACGGTGGAAATCAAACCGACGGCGACGATCGCCTGGCGCGAGATTGCGTACGGGCCGGTACGCCGCAAGGGCAAGCCGATCCCCCTCGTGGACTGTCCCGCGCCGCTGCCTGTCGCCGCGGCGTTCCGCCCCGGAGCGACCGGCTGGCAGGAGACGGGCGAGGCGCTCGACGGCGCGTACATCGACGTGGGAGAAAACGGCTTGTTCGCCCGTGACGAGTTCGCCACCGTGACCGCGCTGGGACAGATGGAGTTCATCACGCCGGAGGAAGTGGCGGATTACGTGATCATGGAGCTCGAAGGCCGGGCGACGGGGAAGGACACGGTCGCAGCCCTCGACGCCGCCACCGCCGGCCCCACCTACCGGGCGGGCATTTTGCGCGAATACGCGCTGGCGCGCCTCGACGCCCTCGAGCGCGAGCGCGGGCCCGCGGTCGCCTACGAGATGCTGGGCCCGCCGCGGCTGACCAAGATGCTCTTCGAGGCGCACCTGTGCGGCCGGCTGCGGTCGTCGGTCCGCGCGCTGGCCGGGAGCGAAGCAACGCGGCTTGCGGGAGAAGCGCTGGCGCTCGTCGAGCGGGACCCGGCGTTGCGCCGCCGCATTCTGTCCGTCGGGCTCCCCATCGTGACGCCCGACGGCCGCTGCGTGTATCGTGGGAGCCTGGTGGTCGTCCGTCCCGACGACGGCGACCCGCTTGCCGCGGCGCCGCGCGGCTGGGTGGACCTGCGCCCGGCGCAGTTCGGGCAGTGGATCGAGCGCGCCCGCGAGATGGTGCGGCAAGCAGCAGCCCGAACCGGCGAGGCGCAGTCCTCCGGCAGTGACGCGGACTGGGTCGCCATCGGCGCCGACGACGCCGTGTCACCGGCACGCTTCGCGACCTGGGTGTTCCGCCACGAGGACCGCGGCGAGCGCATCAAGCGCTGATGGCCGTCGACACCGCCGCTCTCGATCGCGCGCTCGGCGCCATCGGAACCACGTTCCGGTTGAACCGCCTCTACCCGCCGACCCACCCGGCGGTGCAGGAGTCGCTGCGTCAGATCGCCGCCGCCCTCCCCGGTCTGGCGGCGTTGGGGACCCTGGAGTGGAAGATCGGCGCGACGGGCCTACATTGGCACGGGCAGCACCTGCTGCCGCGCAATTCCCAGGTCGCGGAGCTGGCGGAGTTGTTGTATGCGCGCGGGATCCGGTCGATCCAGGCGAATCCGGGGCTCATGCCCGACCACGTCCTGGCGCTGTTCGCGGTCGCGACCGGCAGCCTGGCCCCGGACGCCCCGGCGCTCGGTCGCCTGACCTTGGTCCTGGGCGGCCGGTCCGCACGGATGTCCCCCGACCGGCCGGCGCCCAGCCCGGTGCCGCCTCCCGTGACCGCGGCCGCCGCGCCGCAACCGGCGGCCAGCGATCCGGCGCCTGCGGTTGCCGCGCCGCCTCCCCCGGCGTTCATCCCGGCAGCGGCGACTCCGCTGGCGCCATCGCCCGAGGTAGGCCGCGCGGGGGGAGGCTACATCTTCCGCCCCGACGTGGTCCCGGCGGATGTCGAGGGCCGGCGCGCGGTGACGGCGCTGCGGGAGGCGACGACGCCCGAAGCCCAGCGGGCGGCGGTCGAAAAACTGGAGGGGCTGGCCGCGGGGCTGCTGGCGTCGAAGGACGTCGCGGCGATCGCGGAGGTCATTGCGGCGCTGGATGCCGCCCTGCCCAAGGTGCAGGACAACGCGGTGGCCGAGCGGATGGGCGCCGTCGGCGCCACGCTGACGGATCCGGCCGTCGTCGAGCGGATGGTGAAACGGCTGGGCGAGCCGCGCGTGCCTCCCGCCGAGCGCTCGGCGTTGGTGAAGGCCGTAGGGGCGCTGGCGGCGGTGGCGACTGATTCGGTGCTCGACGCGTTTCGCGCGACGCCGGCCGAGCTCCGCGAGCCGTACCGGGCGGCGATCCGCGCGGCGGCCGAGCGCGTGCTCGAGCCGCTGCAGGGGCGCCTCGCGGATAAGAATGAAACGGTGATCGCGGCGGCGGCGGAGTTCCTGGGACTCTCCGGCAGCCCCCAGGCGGTGCCGCTCCTCGTGGAGCTCGTGCATCACCGGACGGACCTCGTTCGGGAGGCGGCGCTGCACGCGATGGCGGAGATCGGCGGCCGCGACGTGGCGCGTCCAGCGATGCCGGCGCTGAAGGACGAAAGCGCCCGTGTCCGGGCGGCGGCGGCGCGCGTCATCGGGGTAGGGGGAGAACCGACGGCCACAACCGTGCTCGCCCGGCGACTGGAGCAGGAGGAGGACGAGGGGGTATTGGCGGAGATGCTGAAAGCGATCGGCCGGCTCGGGGCTAACCAGGCGCTGGAGATCCTGGCCCGCCACGCCGACCCCGGCGCTCGGGGCCGACGGCGGTCGGCGCACGTGCGCGCGGCCGCGGTGGAAGGGCTGGGTCACCTCAAGCGGGGGGAGGCGCGTGCGTTGCTCGAACTGTACAGTCGTGACAAGGAGCCGAGCGTGCAGCATGCGGCGGAGGCGGCGTTGAAATGACCACGCGCACGGTGCGGACGACGGACGCGGCGCTCACCAAGGCGATCACGCAGGAGGTGGGCAAGCGCGTCGTGGGACAGGAGCTGATGGTCGAGCGCCTGATGATCGGCCTGCTGACGGGGGGGCACATCCTCCTCGAGGGCGTGCCGGGGCTGGCCAAGACCCTCGCGGTGAAGACGGTCGCCGAATGCCTGCGCATCGCGTTTTCGCGGATTCAGTTCACCCCGGACCTGCTCCCGGCCGACGTCATCGGGACGATGGTGTTCGACCAGCGCAGCCAGGAATTCTATCCGAAGAAGGGTCCGCTATTCGCGAACCTGGTGCTGGCCGACGAGATCAACCGCGCACCCGCGAAGGTGCAATCGGCGCTGCTCGAGGCGATGCAGGAGAAGCAGGTGACGATTGGCGGGGAGACGTTCTTCCTGGGCGAGCCGTTCCTGGTGCTGGCGACGCAGAATCCCATCGAGCACGAAGGGACGTACCCGCTCCCCGAGGCTCAGCTCGACCGCTTCATGCTGAAGGTGAAGGTGGGCTATCCGGGACGCGATGCCGAAAAGGAGATCGTGGCGCGGATGGCGTCCGGCCGGCCGATCGAGGTCGAGCGGGTAGCGGATGCCGATGGGGTGCTCGCGGCGCGCAGCGCGATCGCCGAGCTGTTCATGGATCAGAAGGTGGTGGATTACGTGGTCGACGTGGTGCGGGCGACGCGCGAGCCGGAAGCGGTCGGCCTGCGCGAGCTGAAGACGCTGATCGCGTTCGGCGCGAGCCCGCGGGCATCCATCTACCTGGCCCAGGCGGCGCGCGCCCACGCGTACCTGCGCGGCCGCTCGTACGTGGTGCCCGAGGATGTGAAGGCGATGGCGTACGACGTGCTGCGCCACCGCGTGCTGCTCACCTTCGAGGCGGAAGCCGAAGACACGAACGCCGACCGCGTGATCGGAAAGATCCTGGAGGCCGTGGGGGTGCCGTGACGTACGCAGGCGAAGATCGCCGGCGCGCCGTCGCTTCCCCGATCGGCGCGGGCCGGCGGGCGGTGACCCCCGAAGTGCTGCGGCAGGTCAAGGGGATCGAGCTCCGGACCCGCACGCTGGTCAATACCCTGTTCAGCGGCGAATACCGCTCCGTATTCCGGGGGCAGGGGATCGAGTTCGCGGAGGTGCGCGGCTACCAGGACGGCGATGACTTCCGGTCGATCGACTGGAACGTCAGCGCCCGCATGGGCCACCCCTACGTGAAGAGCTACGCCGAAGAGCGCGAGATCGCCTTGCTCCTGGTCGTGGACCAGTCGGGCTCGCTGCACTTCGGCGCCCCCTACACCAAGGCCGGTCTCGCGGTCGAAGTCGCTGCGGTGCTGGCGCTCGCGGCGGCGCGCCACAGCGACCGCGTGGGCGCGGTGCTGTTCGCTGACCGCGTCGAGTACGTCATCCGGCCCGCGAAGGGACGCTCCCACGCGCTGCGGGTGATCCGCGACCTCGTCGCGTTCCGGCCGCGGGGGCGCGGGACCAACCTGGCCGAGGGGCTGCGCTACGCGGCGAAGCTGGTGCGGCATCGGGGGATCGTGGTCGTGCTCTCGGACTTCCGCGCGGAAGGGTGGGAGGAGCCACTGGCGATGCTCCAGGCGGAGCACGACGTCGTGGCGATCAGCGTGGATGACGCGCGGGAAATCGACGTCCCCGACGCCGGCTGGGTGGAGCTCGAAGATGCCGAGACCGGCCGCCGCGTCCTGCTGAACTCCAGCGATGCCGCGGCGCGCCACCGCATCCTCGCCGCTGCGACCCAGCACGTGCAGGAACGGCAGAAGAAGCTCACGCGCGCGGGGGTCGATCACATCTCGCTCCACACCCACGTGCCGTACGGCGTGCCGCTGCGCCGCGCGTTCGCCCAGCGGGCGCGGAGACTGCGGCGATGAACCCGCTGGTCCCCGTGTTGGCCCTGCTGCAAGGGCCGTCCCCCGGGTGGACCGCCGCTCCCTCCGCGCCCACCGTGGGCGACACGATCTGGCTCACCCGCCTCGTACCGGCCGATGCCGGCTGGCGCGTCCGCCCCGGCCGCCTCGACGCGGCGCGAGACCTCGAGCCGCTCGGCGACGCGACGGTGCTGCGGGCGACGGGGGGCTGGCTCGTGCGCTACCCGGTGGTCGTGTGGACGCCGGGGCGGCACGACGTGACCCTGCCGCCCGTGTGGCGCCTGGGTCCGGCCGGGCAGGCGGACTCGGTCTCCGGCGGCGTCGCGGCGGTGCAGGTGCGCAGCGTCCTCCCTCCCGCCGACTCCGCGCGCCGGCCCGACCCCAAGCCCGCTCTGGACCCCCTCGCGCGCAGCGACGAGTCGGCGCTGCCCGTGGTCGGCGCCGGGGCGGTCGCCGGTCTCGCCCTCGCGTCGGGGATGCTGCTGCGCCGCCGCCGCCCGCGGAAGCTCCCGACTGCCCGGCCGATCGCCGCCGAGCCGGAAACACCCGACGCGCGCTGGCTCGCGGCCGGCGAGCCGAAGGCGGTCGCGGCGCGGGCGGCGGCGCGGCTGCGGGCGGCGGTGGCGCGGGCGGTGCCGGAGGCCCACCCGGCGCTCTCGACCGCGGAATGCCTGGCGGCGGTCGCCGCCCGCGCCCCGGCGCTGCCGCTGCGCGATCTGCGCGACGTGCTCACCGCCCTCGATCAAGTGGACTTCGCGACTGCGCACGGCGCGGATGTCGGCGCGCTCGCGCAACGGGCCAGCGCGCTGGCCGCGAAGGTCGCGCCATGAGCTTCGCCCGGCCGCTGCTGCTCCTGGGGCTCCTGGCACTGCCGCTGTGGTGGTGGGCGCGGGCGCAGCGGTTGCGGCACCTCACGGGCGTGCGCTACTCCGACGTGCGGCCGGCGGTGGGGCTGCTGGAGCGGGCGTGGGTGGCGCAAGTACCCGTGGCGCTGCGCAGCGTGTGCTACGGCGCGCTCGTGCTCGCCGCGTCCGGGCCGCGCCTCGGCGCGGCGCGCGCCGAGGTGCGGAGCGAGGGGATCTCGATCGTCATCGCGCTGGACATCTCGAGCAGCATGCTCTCGGAGGATTTCTCCCCCTCGAACCGCCTGGACGTCGCCAAACAGACGGCGATCGACTTCGTGCGCGGCCGCCAGTCGGACCGGATCGGGGTGGTGGCGTTCGCCGCCGAGGCGCTGACGCAGGTCCCGATCACGACCGATTACGGGGTGCTCGAGCAGGCGATCGCCAACATTCACATCGGGGCGCTCGAGGACGGCACCGCCATCGGCACCGGCATTGCGACCGCCGCCAACCGGCTGCGTCGCGCGCCGGGGAAGAGCAAGGTGATCATCCTCCTCACCGACGGGGAAAACAACCGCGGCACCGTGGACCCCCGCACCGCCGCGCAGGCGGCGGCGGCGTTCGGGATCCGGATCTACACGATCGGGGTCGGCACGCAGGGCGAGGCGCCGGTGCCCACCGGTCGCGGGTTCCTGGGGATGCGCTACCAGACGATGCCGGTCCAGATCGACGAGCGCCTGCTCGGGGAAATCGCGGCGGGAAGCGGCGGCCGCTACTTCCGCGCCACCGACTCCGAGTCGCTGCGCCGCATCTTCGACGAGATCAACCGGCTGGAAAAGAGCACGGTGCAGCGGGTGATCTATCGACGGTTCGACGAGGCCTATCGCCTGCCGCTGGCGCTCGCCCTTCTGGCGCTGGCCCTCGAGGTCGTGCTGTCCGCCACGCTGGTCGTGCGCGTGCCGTGATGACCTTCGACGCCCCGTTCGTCCTGCTGTGCGCGCCGGTGATCGGCGGCGCGGTGTGGTTCGCGGCCGCGTGGGCGCGGCGGGTGCGCATCCGGCGGGCCCGGCGCTGGTCGGTGGAAACCGAGCGCACCGCGCGCGCTTCGGGGCGCTTGGTGCCCACGGCGCTCTCGGTGGCGGCCTTCCTCGGCACGGTCGCGCTCTCGGGACCGCGCTGGGGCGAGGAGCGGATCGTCGCCGAAACGCGGGGCCTGAACCTCGTCGTCGCCGTGGACATCTCGCGCTCGATGCTCGCCGAGGACGCCGCCCCCAGCCGCATGGCGCGCGCGATCCGCGAGGCGCGCCGCCTCGTGCAGGACCTCGACGGCGACCGCCTCGGTCTGATCGCCTTCGCCGGGCAGAGCTACATCCTGTCGCCGCTCTCGGTGGACGCGTCGGCGCTGGAGCTGAACCTCGACGCCCTCGACCCCGACGTCGCCTCGGAAGGGGGGACATCGCTCGCGCCGGTCCTGCAACAGGGTCGCGAGCTGGTGGAGGCCGGCTCGCCGCTCGCCGATCGCGTCCTCGTCGTGTTCACCGACGGCGAAGCGCACGACTCGCTCCCGGACGTCCTGCTGGCGGCTCGGCGAGTCGCGGACAATGGCGTGCACCTCGTGCTCGTCGCCGAAGGCGGGCGGCCCCCGGCGCGGATCCCCGTGCGCGACGACCGCGGTCAGCTCCAGGGGTGGCAGCAAGATGAAAACGGCGTCGTCATCCAAACCGCGCGGCGCGACGATGTGCTCGGCGCCGTCGCCGATGCGGCGCAGGGGACGCTCGTCGCCGCCGACCTGCCCGACCAGGCCGGCGCCGTCCGGGACCTGGTCGCCTCCTACAAGCGCAGCCGCTCCACCGAGTCGCGCGCCGAGCGCGGGCGCCCACGCGCCTGGATCCCGCTCACGCTGGCGGCGGCGCTGCTGTTGTGGGCGTCGGTCGCGGGCCGCACGGCGGCGCTGATCGGGCTCGCGCTGGTCGTGGGCGCGGGCGGCGCGACGGCGCAAGCCAGCCGGCGTCCCTCAGAGCCCGGCTTTCGCACGCGCTACCTCGAGCAGCTGGCCCACCGCGGGGCGGACGATACGACCTGGTACAACCTGGGGACCGATGCGCTCGCCGCTGGCGACACCGCCAATGCGCGCACGGCACTGTCGAAGGCCGCGACGTCGCTCGACCCCGAGATCCGGTTCCGCGCCCTGTACAACCTCGGCCTCCTGGCCCTGCGCGAAGCGCGCGCGGACAGTGGCGTCCGCGAGGCGCATCTCACGGACGCGGAGCGGGCGTACCGTGAGGCACTGTTGCTCAAGCCGCACCACCTGCCGGCCAAGTGGAATCTGGAGCTCGCGATCCGCGAGCAGCGCGGCGGAGGGGGATCCCAGGCGCCCCGGCCCAATCCGGGGCGGGCAGGCGGCGGGGAAGCGAGCCCGGCCAGCCCGCAGCCCCAGCAGCGCGCCAGCGCGGGGGGGCTCTCCCAAGAGCGGGCGACGGAGATTTTGAACTCCATCGGTGAAGAGGAGCTGCGGACGCGCAAGGACCGCAGCGGGCGGGCGCGGCAGGCCGCCGAGCGGGGGGTCAAGAACTGGTGATCGCCGCGCTCGCGCTGGTCGCGCTGGCGCAGGGGCCGCCCGATGTCACCGCCACGGTGGATCGGACCCGCGTGCGCGTCGGCGAGCCGGTGACCCTCACCGTGCGTGCGCGCGCCCGATCGGTTGAGCCGCTCGACATCGTCCTGCCTTCGCTGGCGGGCTTCGCCATCGTCGGCTCGCGCGACTTCACCGAGGTGTCCGTGGGCGGGAGCGGCGGATCGGTGCGGACCATGAGCCGGTCGCTCGAGCTGCGCGCCGACCGCGCGGGCACGCTGGTGATCGGACCGGTGACGGTGCGCCAGGGCGCACGGACCGTGCGGACAGATCCCATTAGTGTCACGGTGGACAGCGCTGCGGGGACGGGCAACGGCCTCGCCGCGCTCGCCCGCTCGCTGCTCGAGGCGGCGCCGCCGCCCACCCGAGCCGACGAGGTCAGCCTCACGATCGTCCTGTCGGCGGATACCGTGATCGTCGGCCAGCAGCTCGACGTCGTGGCCGCCGCGTGGTTCCCGCGCGAGCTCAGGAATCGCCTGCGCCAGGCGCCGGTCGTCACCCTGGCGGTCCCCAACGGGGTCTGGGCGTACCCCCCCATCGCCCCCGAGGGGGTGGCGCTGTCGCGCAAAGTCCGCGGGCAGTGGATGGACCTCTTCGTCGTCCATCAGGTCGAATTCCCCCTCGCGCCGGGCCGCCTCGCGCTGCCGCCGGCCACCGTCGCCTATGGTCTCCCGGTGACGTTCTCGTTTTTCAGTCGTGAGGAGCGTTACGAGCTGCAGAGCGATTCGATCTTCCTCGTCGCCGTCCCTTCGCCGGCTGCGGGGCGCCCGGCCGACGATCGCGGCGTCGTGGGGCGCGGGCTCACGCTCGCGCTCACGGTCGAGCCCACCGACACGCGCGTGGGGGAGCCGATCGAGGTGTCGGCCGACGTGACCGGCGTGGGCAACGTGGCCCTGTGGGCCGACCCGGCGCTGCGCTGGCCCGCCGGGTTCCGCGTGTACCCCGGTCAGACCACCACGCGGGTCCAGCCGCTGGGGGGGTTGATCGCGGGGACCAAGACGTTCCACTATCTCGCCGTTCCCGACTCGGCGGGATCCTTCCTCCTGCCGGAAGTGCGCTACCCGTACTACGACCTGGGCACGGGGACTTACGCCGTGGTTCACGTGGCGCCGCGCACGCTCGCCGTCGCTCCGGGGGCCGAGCCACGGGCCGCGCGCGCGCTCCCGTCGCTGCTGGCGCGCGGCCCGGAAGCGGGCGGGGTCTCTGGGGCGCTGGGCGACCTGCCGGCGTGGACCTGGGTGTTGGCGTGGCTGCTGCCGGCGCTGCTGTGGCTGCTGGGGCGCCGCCCGCGCGCCGCGGTGGCGGCGGTCGCGACACCGGCGCAGCAGCTCTCGCGACTCGGGCGTCTGGAACGGGAGTTTCAGGGCGTGCTGGCCAACCACGTCGTCGACCCGGAGACGCGTGCCGGCGACGGATTGGCCCGCGCGCTGCGGGCCGCGGGCATCGAGCCGGCGGTGGCCGAGCACGTCATGCGCCTGCGCGACCGACTGCGCTCCGCGCGGTACGGTCCGCGAGGTGTCGGGGATCCAGCCGAGCTGGGCGCCGAGCTGGAGCAAGTGCTCCGCGTCCTGCGCGGGGGCGGGCGCCGCGGCGGGCGGCTCGCCCTCGCGGGGATCGGCGCATTGCTGGTGCTTGCGGCGCCCGCCCACGCCCAGCGGTCGAGCGCCGAGGCGCTGTATGAAGCAGGCGCGTTGCGCGCCGCCGCGGATTCCTTCGCCGCTCGTGCTGCCGCCGAACCGCGGATTGCGGCGCACTGGTACGATCTCGGCGCGACGCTGTACCGCGCGGGCGCCGACGGCAAGGCCACCACGGCGTGGACGATCGCCGCCCGCCTCGCGCCGCGGAACGCAGTGGTGCGGCGCGCCCGCCGCCTGCTGCCGCCGCCGGACGCCGCCAGCGAGTCGTTGCTCGCGGTGGGGCCCGCGACCCCGGCGGAGTGGTGGCTCGCTGCCACGCTCGCGTGGTGGCTCGCCTGGGCCCTGGTGCTGGCCCGGCGCCGGGCCCGCTGGCCCGCGGCGCTCGCCGTGCTGGCCTGCCTGGCGGGCGGGCTCGGCGCCGTCGAATGGCGGCACCGCCAGCGCCCCGTCGCGGTCGTTCTCGCTCCGGCGACGCTGGTGCGGGTCGCCCCCTACGGCAGCGCGACCGCGGGCACCTCCCTCGACGTGGGGGCCGCCGTGCTCGTCGAGGACCACTACGGTGCCTGGCTGCGGGTCGCGCGCCCGGACGGCGTGCGGGGATGGGTACTCGCGAGGGACGTGGCGACGCTGTGAGCTCGAAGATCGCCGTTCTACCGTCCACGGTGGCCGACCAGATCGCCGCGGGCGAGGTGGTCGAGCGGCCCGCCTCGGTGGTCAAGGAGCTGGTCGAGAACGCCCTCGATGCGGGCGCCCGGGCTGTGCGGGTGGACTTGGAAGACGGCGGCAAGACCCTCATCCGGGTGAGCGACGACGGTGAGGGGATGGTCGCGGAGGACGCGCGCCTCGCGCTGCAGCGCCACGCCACCAGCAAGATCCGCAGCACGGGCGATCTCATCGGTGTCGGCACTTTCGGCTTCCGTGGGGAGGCGCTCCCCGCGATTGCCTCCGTGTCGCGCTTCGAGCTTGAGACGTCGGTCGACGGCCGGGCGGCAATCCGGTTGCGCGTCGTGGGCGGCCGGGTCGAGGCGGCCGAGGAGGCGGCGCGGCAGCGGGGCACGACCGTCACGGTGCGCGGACTGTTCTTCAATACGCCGGCGCGGCGCAAGTTCCTGCGCGCCCCGGCGACCGAAACGCGTGCCGCGAGCGAGGCGCTGTCGCTGCTCGCCTTGGCCCGGCCCGATGTGGCGATCGCCCTGACGAGCGACGGCCGCGTCGTGATCGACGCCCCCTCCGTGGAGCGGCTCATTGACCGCGTGCATGCGCTGTGGGGGCGCGAGCTCGCCGACACGCTGTTGCCGATCGCCTATCGCGAAGGGCCGGTGGAGGTGACGGGGTTCTGCCAGCGCCCGTCGCAGGCCAAGCCCGCCGGCCGCAAGGCGCACGTGTTCGTGCGCGGGCGCCCGATCCGCGATCCGTTCCTCGTGCGCGCGGCCGAGGCCGGGTACCGCTCCACTATCCATCCCGGCGACCGCCCCAGCCTGCTGTTGTTCCTCGACGTGTCCGGTGACGCGGTCGACGTGAACGTGCACCCCGCGAAGCTGGAGGTCCGCTTCCGCGACAAGTTCCTGGTCGAGAAGGTGTGCGAGGAGGCGGTGCGCGCGGCCTTGGTCCCGCTCGCGGCGGCGGCGCCACTGGGGCAGGTGTCAGCTGCCGGGTACCAGGTGTCAGGCGAGGCGTGGGAAGCCGCGGGCGGGAGCAACATCGCAGTTCCGTTGGAGCTGTTCGCGCAGAGCCCGCTGGCACCTGACACCCGGCACCTGGCGCCGCCTTTGTTGCAGGTCTTCGACTCCTACATCCTCTTTCAAACCGGCGACGGCGTCGCGATCGTGGACCAGCACTCGGCCCACGAGCGGGTGCTCTACGAAGACGTGATGCGCCAGCTCACGGGTGATGGCGCGTCGGCTCAGCGCCTGCTCCTCCCCCTGACCCTCGATTTCACGCCGGTCGAGCTCGAAGCGATCGAGGCACACCGGCAGCTGTTGCGGCGCGTGGGGTTCGAGATCGAGCCGTTCGCCGGGCGCAGCGTGATCGTCCATACGGCGCCCAACCCGCACCCGCGCTTCGAGGCCGCGCGCTGCCTGCAGGAGCTGGTCGGCGATCTGGCCGGCGGCCGCTTCGGCGGCTGGCAGAACCGGTTGGAGCGCTTCGGGGCCACCTTCGCCTGCCGCGCGGCGATCAAGGCGGGCCACCATCTCGATCCGCAGGAGATGCGCGAGCTGGTGCTGCGTCTACTCACCGCCAGCCTGCCGGCGCACGACGTGCACGGCCGGCCAACGATCGTGCAGCTCCCCAAGGACGAGCTGGAGCGGCGGTTCGGGCGGACGTGACGCCTCCGCTCACGCCCGTCCTCGTCGGCGCCACCGCGGTGGGGAAGACGGTGGTGGCGGCGGCGCTCGCGGCACGGCTCCCCCTTACCGTTCTCTCCGCCGATGCGCGTCAGGTGTATCGCGGCCTCGACGTCGGAACCGCCAAGCCCGACGCGGAGGTGCGCCGACGGGTGCCTCACGTAGGGCTCGACCTCATCGCGCCGGGGGAGCGCTACAGCGCCGGGCGGTTCGCGCGCGCCGCCGCGACGTGGCTGGCGGAGATCCGCGCCGACGGACGCGTGCCATGGGTCGTCGGCGGCACGGGGTTTTA
>Ga0066685_10000205_pt1 | contig 17427 bp, 13 predicted proteins | sample GraSoiAngelo_134_FD_62305 | JGI IMG/M metagenome (GOLD analysis project Ga0066685, IMG submission 62305) | Grasslands soil microbial communities from the Angelo Coastal Reserve, California, USA - 14_0929_05_30cm | ecosystem: Environmental > Terrestrial > Soil > Grasslands | place: USA...
AGGATCACCGCGCTAACGGCGCACGCCACGCCGGCTGCGAGCAATGCCGCATTCCCTCTCGGTTGCAGCATGTGGCTCGAAACGACGCCAACCACCATCGCGATGCCGATCGAAACCGGAAAAGCGATGGCCAGACCGGCCATGTCGATGGCCGCGACCAGAAGGAGATTCGCAAGGTTGAAAACCGCGCCACCGGCAAGGGTGTAAATGAAATTCGACCGATCCGCCGCGCGGATGTTGTTCAGAAAGCTAGAGGCATTGTTCGCAGTATTGCCCAACGTAAAAGCCAGCGCCACCGCAATCAGGAAAATGCCGAGGGCGTAATCCCAGTAAAACAATTCGAAACGGTAGTTCTTTACACCCTTATAGGTGTTGGCCCAGGAGCCCCAACAGATCGCACTGGTGAATATCATTAGAAGCGCAACGCCGAAAGTGTGAGGAACAAACATAGGTCTCTGACTCCTTTCGAGGGTCAAGCGATTGGTCTTTTTTTCAGCTCCAAGAACTTTGGTTATCATGCAGTTTCCGCAAATGGTGACTGTCGCAGCTAGTACTCCCGCTAGGGAAAATGTCAAGGGCATCGCGGAGAATGCAGCATCCCCACTCGAGGCCAACGGCCGCGACAGTTCGTTTGGCAATGGAGAGTAAATGCGGTTCCCGGGCCGGGTTCTTATATAATCCGCGCCGAGTATCACCAGAGGCGAAATGATGGCCAAGCCGTCCTTTATTGTCGTTGTGGGCAGCGCTAACGTGGACCTTACCACGTTCCATGATGTGTTCCCGCGGCCGGGGGAAACCATCTTCGGCAGGAAGTTCGATCTCGGCTTCGGCGGCAAAGGCGCCAACCAGGCGGTTGCGGCGCGTCTCTGCGGCGCGAACGTGGGCATGGTGGCAAAAGTAGGGAGCGATCTTTTCGGGCCCGCAACGATTGGGAATTTTGAATCGCAGGGCATTGACGCGACTTACGTGCGCATCGCCCCCGGCGTTTCCAGCGGCGTCGCCCCGATCTTTGTGGATCCCAGTGGCCAGAATCGCATCATCGTCGTGAAGGGCGCAAACGACACGCTTACACCGGAAGATGTGGATGCCGCCGCGCCCCTGCTCCGCAAGGCAGACACCATCATCATGCAGTTTGAGATTCCCTTGCGCACCGTCTGCCACACCGTGAAGTTCGCCAAAGCCAATGGCATCCGCTCGATCGTGAATCCCGCCCCGGCGCAGCCGGTTGACTACCAGGAAGTTGGCGTCGCGGACTATTTCATCCCCAATGAAAGCGAAGCCGAAGCAATCACGGGAATGCCGGTGCATTCGATCGATGAGGCAAGAAACTGCGCGGAGTTTCTATTGCGGCAGGGAATCGGACGGGTGGTTATTACTCTCGGCGAACGCGGCTCTTTGGCGGCGGGACCGGACCGCATCGACCTGATTCCCGCGTTCAAGGTCCAAGCCGTAGACACTACCGGCGCGGGCGACGCTTTCATCGGAAGCTTGGCGGTTTTTCTGAGCGAAGGTTTGCCGGCGGAGGAAGCTCTACCGCGCGCAAGTCTCTACGCCGCCCTTTCCACAACAAAAGTAGGGACCCAGAAGTCCTTCTCGAAGCGGGCGGAATTCGACCAGGAGTGGCGCAATCGCGTTGGGCACCTTTGACTTTGTCTAGGTGCTAAGATAGGGCTTTGCGGATCGCTCCGTTGTACCGGGCATTGAAATATTCCATGACTTTCGGCGACCACCTGCGCATCGACAACTCCGCTAGCCTGGATCGCCAGGCTCTTGGAGGCCCGATTTTACCTTCCGATACGGCCATCGCCAATTACGCCGGGCGCGATCTACAGCCCAACCGCGGTATCCCGCTGAATTTGGATGGGGTGAACGCCGTGCGCGTGAACACCAGCGCCGTCGAGCGCCGCGCCGAAACCATCTCCACACGGCGAACGGTAAAGAAGGATTGGCAAGCGGCTTGGCTGCTGCGCGCCATCACCTGCATGGATCTGACCACCCTCTCCGGCGACGACACCGACGAGCGTGTTCGCCGCTTGTGCGCCAAGGCGCGCCAACCGATTCAGCAGGAACTCCTCGAGAAGCTTGGCGTCGGGAGCCTCAATATCAAGGTCGCTGCCGTATGTGTTTATCACACCTTCGTCGAAACCGCCCGGCGGGCCATGGAGGGCAGCGGCATTCATGTTGCGGCCGTCTCCACGGGATTCCCGGCCGGTCTTTCTCCCTTCCCGGAACGCGTCGCGGAAATTCGGCGCTCGGTGGAAGCCGGCGCTGACGAAATCGACGTGGTCATCACCCGCGCGCACGTCTTCGGCGGTAAGTGGCAAGTGCTCTATGATGAGATCGCCGCGTTCAAGAATGCCTGCGGGCCCGCGCATCTGAAGGTGATCCTTGGTACCGGTGATTTGCTGACGTTGCGCAACGTGGCGCGCGGCAGCATGGTAGCGATGATGGCCGGAGCGGACTTCATCAAAACATCGACGGGCAAAGAAGCCGTCAATGCCACGCTTCCCGTGAGCCTGGTCATGACGCGCGCCATTCGCGAGTACGCGCAGGAAACGGGAATGGCGGTGGGCTTCAAGCCAGCGGGCGGCATTCGCACCGCCAAGCAATCGCTCGACTGGCTTGCCTTGATGAAGGAGGAAGTCGGTGATTCCTGGCTAAAGGCGGAATTGTTCCGCTTTGGCGCCAGCGGCATGCTTGCGGATATCGAGCGGCAATTGGAGCACCATGCCACGGGACGCTATTCGGCGGATTATCGCCATCCCATCGCTTAGGCAGGAGAATCCTGGTTCGATAACGAGAGAAGCGCATGAGCATCGTCGAAAAATTCATGACCATGGAGTACGGCCCCGCGCCCGAGGATCCGCGCGAGGCGCTTGCCTGGCTGGACCGTCACGGCCGGCGCTTTGGACATTTCATGAACGGCGCCTGGCAGGCGCCCGCGGCAGGGACTTATTTCGACACCGCGGACCCTTCCACAGGTGAAAGACTCGCGGTAGTGGCAGAAGGATCGGCAGCGGATGTCGATAGCGCGGTGAAAGCTGCGCGGGGTGCTTTGCCGGCATGGCAGTCCCTCACTCCGCACGCGCGTGCACGCTATCTCTATGCACTGGCCCGGCAGGTGCAGAAGCATTCGCGCTGGCTCGCGGTTCTCGAAACACTGGACAACGGCAAGCCGATTCGTGAAAGCCGCGACATCGATATTCCGCTGGTAGCGCGGCATTTTTATCATCATGCGGGCTGGGCCCAGTTACTTGAGCAGGAGTTTCCGGGATACACGGCTTGCGGCGTCGTAGGTCAAATCATCCCGTGGAATTTCCCTTTGCTTATGTTGGCGTGGAAGATTGCCCCCGCGCTGGCCACCGGGAATACCGTGGTGCTCAAGCCCGCGGAATTTACGCCCTTGACGGCGCTGGCATTTGCCGAGATTTGTCAGGAAGCTGGCCTCCCCGCCGGCGTCGTGAACATCGTCACCGGCGACGGATCGACTGGCGAAGCGCTGGTGAAGCATCCCGGCGTCGACAAGATTGCCTTCACCGGCTCGACAGAAGTGGGTCGCGCAATTCGCAAGGCTACCGCGCTTAGCCATAAGAAACTCTCGCTCGAACTTGGCGGCAAGTCTCCTTTCGTCATTTTTGAGGACGCCGATCTGGACAGTGCCGTGGAAGGTCTGGTGGACGGCATCTGGTTCAACCAGGGGCAGGTTTGCTGCGCCGGTTCGCGCTTGCTGATGCAGGAGAGCGTCGCGGAGAAGTTGATCGGCAAGATTCAGGATCGCATGAACACCCTGCGAATCGGCCCGCCGCTCGACAAAGCCATCGACATTGGAGCCATCGTCGCGCGCGTGCAGCTCGAACGCATCCAGCGGCTGGTCGATCAGGGCATCGCGGAAGGAGCGACCTGCTGGCAGCCTGCCATTCCCGTACCGTCGCGGGGTCTGTATTTCCCGCCGACGTTACTCTGGAATGTTCATCCGACTTCGGTGGTGGCGCAGCAGGAAATTTTCGGCCCGGTGCTCGCGGCCATGAGCTTCCGCACTCCGCGGGAACCTGTGGAGCTCGCAAACAATACCGTTTACGGCCTGGCCGCCTGCGTGTGGAGCGAGAGCATCAATGTTTCATTGCATGTTGCGGCGCAGCTCAAGGCCGGCGTGGTTTGGGTCAACTGCACAAATCTTTTCGACGCCGCCTGCGGTTTCGGCGGCTACCGCGAGAGCGGTTACGGACGTGAGGGCGGGCGGGAGGGGCTTAGCGAATACCTCGAGCCCGTCTGGTTTAAGGACGCCCCACTGGTGCATACAACGCCACTCGCGATGGATCAACCGCCGGAGCAGCCCGCCGATCTCGGGGCTCCTCCGATCGACCGCACGGTGAAGCTCTACATCGGCGGCCATCAGACGCGGCCGGATTCAGGTTACAGCATCGCAGTGCACGGCGCGGACGGGCGTTTGCTCGGAGAAGCGCCTCTGGGCAACCGCAAGGACATTCGCAACGCCGTCGAAGCGGCCCGCAAAGCGGAAGGCTGGGGCAGAGCGACGGCGCATCATCGCGCGCAAGTGCTCTTTTACGTGGCGGAGAACCTTTCCCAGCGCCGCGAAGAAATGGCCGGCCGGTTGTCCGCCGTGGTGGGGAAAAAACAAGCGCAAGCCGAAGTCAGCCTGGGCATCGAGCGCATTTTTTCCTACGCCGCCTGGGCCGATAAGTATGACGGCGCAGTGCATAACCCGCCGTTCCGCAACGTCGTGCTGGCAATGAAAGAACCGATCGGCACGGTCGGAGTGGTGTGCCCCGCCGATGTGCCGTTGCTGGGATTTCTTTCTCTGGTGATGCCGGCCATTTCAGCGGGCAACACGGTGGTGGCCATTCCGTCGGAAAAATACCCTCTGATTGCCGGCGATCTCTATCAGGTTTTCGAAACCAGCGATCTGCCGGATGGCGTCGTAAACATAGTTACCGGCCGCGCCGCGGAACTGATGAAGACGCTCGCTGAACACGATGACGTCGACAGCATCTGGTGTTTTACGGATGAAGCTGGCGCCGCGGCGGTGAAAACTCTTTCGGTTGGCAATCTGAAGCAGGTGTTCACCAACGAAGGCCGCGCCATTGATTGGTTCGACGTGAAACAAGGCGAAGGCCGGTGGTTCCTCGACCACACCGTGCAGGTGAAAAACATCTGGGTTCCGTACGGCGCTTAGAAATTCGCAACCGTCGGCGGGCCACATCAAAAACTACGCAATTTGAATTTGCCATTGGACCGGCCGGAATATTCGAACGGACCGCAAACTTTTGCGGCACGTTGTTTCGCGTTTTTGGAACCGTCAAGTCATTCTTCCCGCGTCATTGTGTCTCCGCGCGCGGATGGGCCGTACCGGGATCCCCGCGGTCTCCCATCAAGACCGGTAAACAGTCTCTTTAGCAATACTCAACGCTGGGAGTCGGGGTCTCCCATTACAATTGGACGGCATTTTGCGCGGTGCTCTCGGCAACTCGGGAATCTCGGAGGAGTGCTTCATGGGTCATCCACTTCTTGAACTAGGAAACAAAACGGCGGTGGTAATCGGCGGAACCAGCGGCATCGGACTAGCGCTCGTTCGCGGACTGGCCCAGGCTGGAGCGAATGTCGTGCCGACCGGCCGCCGCGATGAACAGGTACGAGCCGCGGCCGCGGAAGTTGTGGCGCTCGGGCGGCGGTCGCTGGCCCAGACTTGTGATGTTACGGATAATGGCAGCATCGAGCGGCTCCTCCAATCGACATGCTCCGAATTCGGCAGCGTCGAAATCCTGGTGAATTGTGCGGGGCGGACGAAGCGAATGCCCACCCTCGATTTTCCGGAGGCCGAATGGAAAACCATCCTGGAAACGAATCTGTACGGAACCCTGCGCGCCTGCCGGGTCTTCGGCCGGCACATGATGGAGAAGCGCTATGGCCGGATCATCAATGTTGGATCGCTTTCTTCGTTTGTGGGGCTGTTTGAGGTGGCCGCCTATGGGGCGAGCAAATCAGCCGTTGCTTCCCTTACCAAGACGCTGGCAATCGAATGGGCGACCTCGGGGGTTTGTGTCAATGCCCTTGTTCCGGGCGTATTGCGCACGGACTTGAATGCGGCTCTGCTCGATGGAACCGAGCGCGGCCGGGAGTTTCTGATGCGCACGCCGATGCGTAGGTTCGGTAAGATCGAAGAGCTGGCCGGCGCCGCGGTTTTTCTGGCCTCCGATGCCGCCAGTTTCGTGACCGGCCATTTATTGGTGGTGGATGGTGGGATTCTGGCCAGTGGCGTCAACCAATAACCGAGCACTGCTGCAGCCCGACCCGGGGGCTGGCCTTAGTGGCTGCCTTTGGCAGCGGTACCCATTTGAGCTCGCGCTTTGGTCACGATGGCAAGGAATTTCCGCGCATTCTCCACAATGACCTCCGGCTTGTTGGACCTCAGCGCGTCGGCCTGCACCAATTCTCCGCCGATACCCAGGGCCGCGGCGCCCGCCTCGATGAATTCAGCCGCGGTGTTTAGATTGACGCCACCGGTCGGAACAAGTGGGACTTGCGGGAGCGGGCCCTTTAGAGCCTTAATGTATTTGGCTCCTCCTACCTGGCCGCACGGGAAAACCTTGACGAAGTCCGCGCCGGCCTCCCAAGCAGTAATGACTTCCGTGGGAGTCAGCGCCCCGGCCATCATCAGCTTCTCTTCCCGAACCGCAAATTCGACCGTCTGAAGGTTCAACCCCGGGCTGACCAGAAATTGCGCTCCGGCGTCCAAGCACCGGCGCGCCGCCTCCCGGTTGAGCACAGTTCCGGCTCCGACCAGGACATCTGAACTGCTATTTTTTGCCAGCTCGCGGATGACCTCCAGGGCGCCGGGCACAGTCATGGTGATTTCTACGATGGGAATGCCGCCCTGGCAAACGGCATCAGCCGCGATCCGCGCTTCGCCCGGCGACGACGCGCGGACGACGGGGACGATCCCAATCTCCAGGATCCGATCGCGAACCTTTTGCCTGTCCATCGGCGGTCACCTTTCTCCGTCAATTTGTCGTCAGCGCGCGATGCGTGCTCCGACTCCCTTCATCACTTGCATGACTTCCTCGAAGGTTGCCATGGAAGTGTCTCCCGGCGTGGTCATGGCGAGCGCCCCGTGTGCGGCGCCACACTCCACGGACCACTGCGGCTCCTGTCCCGCCAGGAATCCATAAATCAGACCGGAAGCAAAGGAATCGCCTCCTCCGACGCGGTCGAAAATCTCAAGATTTTCGCGGTTTTTTGCCTGGTAGAACTGGCCATCGCAAAAACAAATCGCGCTCCAGTCATTCAGTGTCGCAGTTTTTGCCTTCCTAAGCGTGGTAGCAACCAGCTTGAACGGATAATCCTTCACCACCTTGGCGATCATTTGCTTGAAACCTTCAACTTCAAACGTGGCGTGGTGCTCATCCATTCCCGGCACGTCGTAGCCCAGCGCCGCCGAGAAGTCTTCCTCGTTGCCGAGCATGACGTCTACGTGAGGTGCGATGCGGCGGTTGACCTCCTGAGCCTGTTTTTTGCCGCCGTGAGACTTCCACAAGGATGCACGGTAGTTGAGGTCGTAGGAGACGACCGTGCCGTTCCGCCTCGCTGCTTCGATGGCTTCCAGGGTAACTTCCGGGGTTGTCTCGGAAAGGGCGCAGAAGATGCCGCCGGTATGAAACCAGCGCGCACCCGACTTTCCAAAAATCTGATGCCAATCGATGTCGCCCGGCTTCAACTGGGAGACCGCGGTGTGCCCGCGGTCGTAGCTTCCGAGCGCCGCACGCATGCCGAAGCCGCGTTCCGTAAAATTGAGGCCGTTGCGCGCCGCGCGGCCCACGCCATCGTGTTCCACCCAGCGCACCAGCGACTGGTCCACGCCGCCCTGGTAAATGAGATCCTGAAGAAGCCTGCCGACGGGATCGTCGGTGAACGCCGTGACCACCGCGGTGTTCAGGCCGAAACAACGCTTCAGGCCGCGCGCGACGTTGTATTCCCCGCCACCCTCGCACACTTCAAAGGACCGCGCCGTGTGAATGCGCCGGTCGCCCGGGTCGAGTCGCACCATCACCTCGCCCAAACTGACCAGGTCCCAGTGGCATTCCTTTCTCGGCTTGATGGTCAGCCCCATGCGCTCACCTCCACCCCTCTGTGGATTGGGAATTGGCGTTCCATCGATTGTCCTGGTTTGTGTTGAAAGTTTCTGAGATGCACGTTTGCATTTCTCAATTCATCCTGGCTGGCTCCAGCCTGGGGACCAGCGCATGAATGATGACGAGTGCCAGCAAGTATGCCGAACCCGCAATGAGGAAAGGAACCCGGTAACTCCCGGTCCACTGAAGCACGTGGCCCACGACGGTGGCGATGAACAAACCCCCGATCGCGCCGGCCATTCCGCCGATCCCCACCACCGAGCCCACTGCCGGAGCCGGAAACATGTCGGAGGTCAACGTAAACAGGTTGGCTGAAAATCCTTGATGACACGCGGCTGCCAGTCCGATCAACAGCACGGCGGACCAGGTGCTCTCCACACGGTAGGCGAACACCACCGGTACGACGCCGACTGCACAAATGAGCATGGCCATCTTGCGAGCGGCGTTAACCGTGCTGCCGCTCTGAATTAGCCACGATGACATCCAACCCGCAGCCACACTGCCAACATCGGAGATCAAATAAATCACCACGATCGGAGCGCCAATGCGCGTCAAAGCTAGCCCGTGTTTGCTCTGCAAGAACCCCGGCACCCAAAAGAGATAAAACCACCACACCGGATCGATCAGGAACTTCCCCAGGACAAACGCCCAGGTCTGCCGCAGCGGAAGCAGGGCCACCCATTTGGTTTTCCCCACCGCTTCTTGCGGATCGCTGCGGATGTAGTCGAGTTCCGCCCGGGAGACGAGTGGGTGCTCCTCTGGTTGGCGATAAATCAACAGCCAGAACACCAGCCACAAGAAACCTAGCGCACCGATGCCAATGAAGGCCCCGCGCCAGCCCCAGCGTGCGTTGATCCAAGGCACCACGACCGGCGTGAGCATGGCGCCAAAACTGGTGCCAGCATTAAAAATCCCCGTGGCCAGAGCGCGTTCTTTCTTCGGGAACCATTCTGCCACCGCCTTAATGCTGGCGGGAAAGACAGCCGCCTCCCCGAATCCCAGAGTGAGCCGCGAAATAGCAAAGCTCGTGAGGGAACTCCCCAGCGCGGTCCCCATGGACGCGAGGCTCCAAAACACCATCGCTAACGCATAACCTAATCGAGTGCCAAGCTTGTCGACGAGCCGGCCGACCACCACCATCCCCAGTGCATAGGCCCCCTGGAATGCCACCACCAGATTGCTGTAATCAATTTCACTCCAACCGAGATCATGTTGAAGAGTCTTGTTAAGCACTCCGAGAACATTGCGGTCCATATAATTCTTGGTGGTGCCGAAAAGAAGGAGTGTGCAGATCACCCAGCGAAAATAGCCGGCGCGGGACCAAACAGAAGGCGACGCCTGTTCATTGCCCATGGCCGCTTCGGTATCGACTGACGAGGCCAAGCTAGCGGAGGTGGGGCGCGCTGGGTCCATGGTGTGAATGGAAAGCTACTAGTTCTTGCGGCCGGCTTCCAACCCGGAACTTCCCTGGCTGAATCCCGGCTGTACGTTAACCACGCCGAATTGACGGTCGGCAACCTCGCGGTGAGCCGCCATGGCCCACAAGAAACAAATACGATGCCCGGGAACGGAAACATTGGGGTGATATCCATCGGGCATGAGCACGGCGTCGCCATCGCGCACCACGGTCACCAGTTCCGGATATTCCGTATTATTGTAGACCAGTTGAACACCGAAGGCGGGATCCGGCATATCGAAATAAACGTACATTTCTTCGAGCATAAGAGCGTGCTCGTGCGGCGGCCAGCTGGTCCAGTTTCCGGGATCGGCCTCGGTGATCCCGGCTATGAGTCTGCCGGCTTCAATGTTTTTAGCCAACAGCATCTGCAGGTGACGCGTGCACCCTGGTCCGCCGGTCGTGAACTTCAATCCGGGGTCCTTGGAGATCTCCCGGGACCGTACGACTTGCAGCGGATAGCGGTTGGCGACGTCGGCGGAAAACTCCGCGATGTCCACGCTGGTCTTTGTGGTGATGGCCACGGAAGAATCGCGGGGAATATAAATCGCGTCGTACGGCCCAATCTCGATGTCTTTTTCCTCCACTGCCACGACTGCCTGGCCCGAGAGGCAGATCAGTCCCGTCTCCCGATTTCCCGTCGAAAATGACTCCTTGGATTTTGAAGAATCGAGCCGGATGCGGCCGTACGCGAGATGGCGCATTCGACTATTGCTGGGAGTGATGGAAACGTGCCGGCCCGCATGCGCGTTGGTCTTGCGGAAAATCATTTTCTCCACCGCGGCTTGCTTCTCGGTGGTCATGAGAACTCCTTCTCCGGAACGATGTGACGCGATTCAAGCGGCGAGACACACCTCTACGGGCGATTCATCACGAACTATAAGAATTGCCCGCCTGGGAGTCAAACCGTAAAAAACTGAAGATCCCATTCAACGAGACTCAACAAACGGGGAAGGCGGGATGCCAGTAGCGAATGAACTTGGCCCACCCCATCATTATGGAATGACATACCGCCTACCAACTGTGCATGGTCCCATCGCGCTTGCGATTCACCGGCAGGTAGGCCCGGCGATAGGGGTACTTGGCTGCCAGGGTTTCATCCAGGTCCACGCCGAGACCGGGCGCATCGCCAGGATGCATCATTCCCGCGGAAAAGCTATAGGAATGTGGAAAAACGCGGTCCGTTTCGTCGGTGTGGCGCATATATTCCTGGATGCCAAAATTATGGACACTCAGATCGAAATGCAGCGCGGCAGCCATACACACGGGGCTCAAATCGGTCGCGCCGTGCGAGCCCGTGCGGACCTGATAGAGCTCCGCCAGACTGGCGATTTTCCGCAGGTGTGAAATACCCCCGGCGTGCACCACGGTGGTCCGGATGTAATCAATGAGTTGTTCCTGGATGAGTTGCTGGCAATCATAAATGGAATTGAAGACTTCACCGACGGCCAGAGGTGTCGTGGTGTGCTGCCGGATGAGGCGGAAGCTTTCTTGCATCTCCGCCGGAACCGGATCTTCGAGCCAGAACAGATGAAAAGGTTCGAGGCTCTTCCCCAGGCGCGCCGCTTCAATCGGCGTAAGGCGATGATGCGCATCGTGCAGCAAATGAAGATCCGAGCCGAATTCCTGGCGCAGCCGTTCAAACAACCGTGGCGCGAAGTTCAGGTAGAGCTCTGAACTCCAGACATTCTCGATGGGTGAATCTTTTTCCGCAGGCTCATAGTACATCTTGCCGCGGCCAACCCCGTATGTGCTTGGCAATCCAGGAATACCACTCTGCGCGCGAATCGCCTTGTATCCAAGTTTAAGATAGTCGGCCACGGCCTTAACTGTTTCTTCGATGTCCTGCCCGCTGGCGTGTCCATAAACGAGAACGGCGTCGCGGGAAGCACCTCCCAACAATTGATAGAGGGGCACGTTGAAAACCTTGCCCTGGATGTCCCAAAGCGCGGTGTCCACCGCGGCAATCGCGCTCATGGTCACCGGGCCACGGCGCCAGTACGCGCCCTTATAAAGGTATTGCCAGATATCCTCGATCCGCCGCGCATCGCGCCCGATCAAGAGCGGAATGACGTGGTCGGAGAGATAGCTGGCAACGGCGAGCTCGCGGCCGTTTAGCGTGGCATCCCCCAGCCCGTAGATCCCCTCTTCCGTCGAAACCTTCAGCGTTACGAAATTCCGTCCCGGACTACAAACAATTACTTTGGCATCGGTGATTCGCATTTTTGGTTCACATCTCCTGGTGCGCCATGTTGGAATCGCGGAGGAAGCCAGTTTCATCGCGCTAGCCAGCCCCCATCAACAACCAGAACATGACCATGAACATAGTCACTCGCAGCGGAACTGAGAAAAACTGCCGCTCCTGCAATATCCGCCGGGTCACCCCAACGGCCAGCGGGAATGCGTTCAAGGATTTGCCGGCTCCGCACCGCATCGCTGCGCAGGGCTGCGGTATTGTCTGTCGCCATGTAGCCGGGCGCAATCGCATTCACATTGATCCCTTTGGCGGCCCATTCATTTGAAAACGCCTTTGTGAGTTGCGCGACTCCGCCTTTGGCGGCGGCATAAGCGGGCACCAGAATCCCCCCCTGGAACGACAGCACAGACGCGATGTTCACAATCTTTCCGGGTTTTCCTTGCCTGAGCATCTGCTGACCTGCAAGTTGTGAAAGACGAAAGACGGAGGTGAGATTGACGGCGATCACTTGGTCCCAAAACTCCGCAGGATATTCCTCGGCGGACGCGCGGCGGATGGTCCCCGCGTTGTTTATAAGAATCTCGAGGGAGCCAAATTCGGCGACCGTCCTCTCGATCAGGGCCACGCAGACCTGGGCATTGGCAACGTCCCCGGCAAAATAAAATGTCTTCCGGCCCAGCGCGCGAATTTCCTCGCAGGCTCTTGCGGGACTCGCATCACGCCCGTGGCAAGCGACATTCGCGCCGGCCCGCGCCAGTGCGACAGCCATCGCCGCTCCAAGCCCTTTATGAGAGCCGGTAACCAGGGCATTTTTGCCGTCGAGTTGGAATGCTTCGAGGGTCATCGGACCAAGACATATATCAGGAGCCCGCGCCACTTTCAAATTGGAAAATCACTCTTCCCGGATGGTGTCGTCGGAGCAATCGTAACGTCTTGGCAGGCGCCTTAGTTTCCCGCCACCGGCCCTGGCATCGCGCCAATCCAACATCAGTATTAGAGCCGAAGCGCCATTTGCCTCTCGTCACCGTATGGCAAGTCGAGATGTCCGCAGTGTAGAATGCGGTGCGCCATCTCTCGGACGGGGAAAACCATTGTTGGCAGGCCACGGCGCGAGCCCGCCCCGGTGCGCGGCGGGCGCTATGGGGAGCTGGGAAATGGATATCCACCAACTCGAACTGTTCCTCGCGGTCATGGACGCCCCCAGCATGACTCGCGCGGCGGAAAAGATTCACCTGTCACCCGGCGCCGTCAGTCTGCAACTCCATAACCTTGCTGACGAACTTCAAACGGAACTCTTCGTACGGCGTGGAAAACGTTTGATTCCCACTCCGGCGGCCTTGCGCCTGGCTGAGCATGCCAAGGAAGTGGTGAGGATGATGGGCCGCATCCAGCGGGTGTTTGAAAACGATCTGGAGAAGGATGTTCGTCCTTTCCATTTCGCGACGGGCGTTACTACCCTGATCTATCAGTTGGGCGGCCCGCTGAGGCAGCTGCGAAAGCGCTATCCAAAAGCGGAAATTCGCGTGACGGTAGGCGTCACGGAGGAGATGGTGGCCGGCCTGCTCGATCGCCGCTTCGACTTGGCGCTCATCTCACTCCCCGTTCCCGAAGACAACCTTCGCATCATTCCGCTTTTTGACGAAGAACTGCTCATCGTGCGCCCCTCGGCAAACAAGGTGGGCACCGGACATGTCAGCTCGATGCGAGCTTTGGAACTCGCGGGGGTCCCATTTCTGCTCTATCCCAAGCGCAGCAACGTGCGGCTGGTCATCGACCGGTTTTTCAACGAGATCGGTGTGACACCGCATGTGCTGATGGAGGCTGATGACACGGAAGCCATTAAGCGCCTGGTGGAATCTGGCTTCGGCTACTCCATACTTCCCGAGCATGCCTTGAGGGGGCGTTCGCACTTCTTTCAGAAGTTTCGCATCGAAGGTCATCGCCTGAAGAGGAGGTTGGCGCTCGCCACGGCGCAGACCGAGTGTCCTCGAAAGCTGACGGAATCCGTCGCCAGTTTTCTCAAGACCGCCTTGGTCGAGGATTGATGCCGGGGGAGAATGCCTGTGATTTTCGACTGGCAAGGTTCGGGATCTGTCGTTCTTAAAGCCCGTTTCTCTCGCGCCCAACCTGCCATTCTGTCTCGTGCACAAGCCATCACGGGTTAAACAGGCTCCCCGCCCCTTTCACCGCGGCTTTTGTGTGTGTGGCCGTCTTCGCTTGCTCGAACTGGATGGACTTTTGCAAACGCCGAAGACTTCTAGGGCTCCGGCCTATCGGAGGTCAACTCAAGACTGATAAACGATTCCTTTAGTAAGTCTCAACACACGAAATTCCCGTGTTGGCTTAATATTGGCATGTTTAGGGGAGAGACAGGCGGTGGCACATCCCGGATATGCCAAGTCCAATATCAGCTGCATGAACTGTCTTTCAAGATGGCAACATTCTCACCCGCTCTAATGGAGGTTGTATGTCTACACCAAAGGCCTCGCGGCGCGACTTTCTGAAACTCACCAGCGCGGGCGTAGCCAGCACTGCTTGGGGCGTCACGGCATCCGGCTACGCCAGAATCCTGGGCCCCAATGATCGTGTCCGGGTGGCAATTTGCGGAGTGCGAGGTCGCGGCAACGATCACCTCCGCGGTTTTGCGCGTGTTCCAGGGACAGAGATTGCCGCCCTGTGCGATGTGGATGAAAACGTGTTGAACCAGCGCCTCGGGGATATCGAGAAGCTGGGATTGCCCAAGCCCAAATCCTACGTCGATGTTCGCAAGCTGCTCGAGGACAAAGATATCGACGCCATTTCCATCGCTACGCCCAATCATTGGCACTCGCTGATGGCCATCTGGGCGTGCCAGGCCGGGAAAGACGTGTATGTGGAAAAGCCATGCTCGCATAACTGCTTTGAAGGACGGCAGCTGGTGCGTGCCGTGAAGAAGTACAACCGCATTTGCCAGCACGGAAGCCAGTCGAGATCGAATTCCGGGATGCTCGAAGCCATGCAGCATCTGAACGACGGCACGATCGGCGAGGTCTACCTGGCCCGCGCGATTTGCTACAAGTGGCGGGCATCGATTGGGCGCGCTGCAGTGGAACCCGTCCCGGCCGGCGTTAACTATGACCTGTGGACCGGCCCCGCGCCGCTGAAGCCGTTTACGCGCAATCGTTTTCATTACAATTGGCATTGGATCTGGGACACCGGGAACGGTGAAGTCGGCAACCAAGCCATCCATGAGATCGATATTGCGCGCTGGGGTCTGGGCGTGGGATTCCCGGTATCTGTGTCTGCCATGGGTGGACACTTCATGTTCGAGGATGACCAGGAGACACCCAACACCTTGAATGCTACCTTCTGTTTCAATGCTGCGGAGGGCAAGCGCAAGATGATGGAACTCGAAGTCCGGCACTGGATTACCAATCACGAGGTGGAGATAGGTACCGGTGCTTACGGAGCCAGCGGTGTGCCCGCCGCAGGACTGGGCGCCGACTCGAGCAAAAAGCCTGCCAACAAACAGTCCTTGGGGCCAAGAGATGCAAAAACCAACACGGTCGGAAACATCTTCTATGGATCAAAAGGCTATCTTGGCATCGATGGATACGATACCTACAAAACTTGGCTAACGGATCAGATCGAACCGGGACCACACGGCAAGGGTTCTGGCGACCACTACGCGAACTTCATTGATTGCATCCGCAGCCGTCGTGCCCAGGATATTCATTCGCCGATTGAGGAAGCCCACATCTCGACGACCCTCGTGCATCTGGCCAATGCCTCGTACCGTCTTGGCCGCACGCTGCGCTTCGATGCAGCCGAGGAGCAGGTCATTGGCGATGAGGAAGCCAACCGTCTCCTGCGGGGCAGTTATCGCGCACCTTATATTGTGCCGGAAGAGATTTGACGTCTTGGGAGGCCGCAGCTAACCATGCGCATGCTCATTGGCAGTGCATCTCTGCTGATTGTGGCGGTGTTGCTAACATCCCTGGTCCTGGCTGGTCCCCGTCCCTCAGACCGCGTCAGCGTCTCCGTCAACGAACAAGCCCGCCGTGTGGACATCTCCGTTGACGGCCAGCCCTTCACCTCCTACATCTGGCCCACCACGCTCAAAAAACCGGTTCTCTACCCCCTGCGTACTGCCACAGGCACGATCGTCACTCGCGGCTTTCCTCTTGAGCAGCGCCCTGGCGAACGCGTCGACCACCCGCATCACACCGGCCTCTGGTTCAACTACGAGAATGTCAACGGCATCGATTTTTGGAACAATTCCGAGGCCATCAAACCCGAAACTGCCCCCCAAATGGGCACCATTGTCCAGCGCTCCATCGTCTCGGCAAAAAGCGGTTCCGAACAGGGCGAGCTGGAGGTCGAAACCGATTGGGTCACGTTCGACAAAAAAGTCTTGCTCCAAGAACACACTCACTTCGTTTTTCGCGGCGGGCCGCGATTCCGCAGCGTCGACCGCATCACCACCTTGCGCGCTCTCGATGAAAGAGTCGACTTCAAGGATGAGAAAGACGGCCTCTTGGGCCTTCGCGTCGTCCGCGCACTCGAAATTCCTTCCGACAAACCCGAGGTCTACACCGACGCCAGCGGCCACACCACCACCGTCGCCAAGTTGGACAATACCGGCGTCAACGGCACCTACCTCACCAGTGAAGGCAAAAAAGGTGACCTTGCCTGGGGCACCCGCGGCCGCTGGTGCAATCTCAGCGGTCTTGTCGGCGACGAACCCGTGACCATCACCATTCTCGACCATCCCGCCAATCCCGGGTTTCCCACCTACTGGCACGCCCGCGGATACGGCCTTTTCGCCGCCAACCCGCTCGGCCAGAAAATTTTCAGCGAAGGCAAGCAAGAATTGAATTTCTCGCTAGCCCGCAATGCCAGCGTCACCTTTCGCTACCGCATCTTGATCCGTTCGGCGATCGCCACGCCCGAAGCCACCGAAGCCGCCTACCAGGACTTTGTGGCCTCCTATCGCTGATTGGCCGCGTCTTTTATCGGATCATTTGGCAAAAACCCAAATTCCAACTATTCTTCGTTTCTTACGTGAGACTTTCGAATAACTGAACACTTTTCATGACCTTCCACATCGGCCTCATTGGCGGCGGCAACATCACGGAAACGCACGCTCGCGCCGCCCGGGCCCTCCCGGGAGTAGAAATCTCCGCGATCCACGGAACCAACGCAGAAAAAATCGCCCGCCTCTGCCGCGAACACGGCGGCACCCCCTATCAAGACTTCGACGTCTTCTTGCAACATCGCCCCATGGACCTGGTAATCATCGGTAGCCCTTCCGGCCTGCACTCGACGCAAGGTATCGCCGCCGCCCGCCGCGGCCTGCACGTGCTCACGGAGAAGCCGATCGAAATCAGCACCGTACGCGCCGATGCCCTCATCGAAGCCGCAAGACAATCGAAAGTCCAACTCGGCGTGATTTTCCAGGACCGCATCAAGCCGCACATTCGCCAACTCAAAAACTGGGTGGATCAAGGCCTGCTCGGCAAACCGTTGTTCGTGGATGCCCGCGTGAAGTGGTATCGCCCCCCCGAGTACTACGCCAATTCGCGCTGGCGCGGCACACTGGCGCTCGATGGCGGCGGCGCCTTGATCAATCAGGGCGTGCACACCGT
>Ga0066685_10000211_pt1 | contig 17331 bp, 13 predicted proteins | sample GraSoiAngelo_134_FD_62305 | JGI IMG/M metagenome (GOLD analysis project Ga0066685, IMG submission 62305) | Grasslands soil microbial communities from the Angelo Coastal Reserve, California, USA - 14_0929_05_30cm | ecosystem: Environmental > Terrestrial > Soil > Grasslands | place: USA...
AAAATCGCTCTGGAGCGCCTCATCGCCGACGGGCGCATCCATCCGGGCCGGATCGAGGAGATCGTCCACAAGGTCCAGGAGGAGATCGAGACGGGCATCGTCGAGGCCGGCGAGGCGGCGATCTATGAGACCGGCATCCGCGGGATGCACCCGGAGCTGGTCCGGCTGGTCGGCCGCATGAAGTACCGCACTTCATACGGACAGAACATCCTGGAGCACTCGAAGGAAGTGGCGTGGCTCGCGGGGATGATGGCGGGCGAGCTGCGGCTCGACACCCAGCTGGCCAAACGCGGCGGCTTGCTGCACGACGTCGGGAAGGTGCTCACGCACGAGCACGACGGCACGCACGTCCAGCTCGGCATCGAAATGGCGACGAAATACGGGGAGCACCCCATCGTCATCAACTGCATCGCGGCGCACCACGACGACGTGCCGCACGGCTCGCCGATCAGCGTGATCGTCCAGGCCGCGGACGCGGTGTCGGGAGCCCGCCCCGGCGCGCGGCGCGAGGCGTTCGAGACCTACATGAAGCGCATGTCGGACCTGGAGCGCATCGCCGGGGAGTTCCCCGGGGTCGAAAAAGTGTTCGCGATCCAGGCGGGGCGGGAGGTCCGCGTGGTCGTCTCGCCCAGCGCGATCGACGACGGCGCGGCCACCGATCTCGCCGAGCGCATCGCCCGCCGCATCGAGCAGGACGTGCAGTATCCGGGGCAGATCAAGGTGGTGGTGGTCCGCGAAACGCGGGCGGTGAACGTTGCCAAGTAGCGCCAAACTCATCGACGGCACGGCAATCGCCCGGGAGATGCGGGCCGAGCTCGCGTCGGAGCTCGAGCGGCTCAAGGCCCGTGGCGTCACCCCGGGGCTGGCCGTCGTCCTGGTGGGGGACAACCCCGCCTCCCAGGTGTACGTCCGCATGAAGGGGAGGGCCTGCGGCGAGGCGGGCCTGCACCACGAAACCATCCGGCTGCCCAAGCAGGCGACCGAGGCGGAGCTGCTTGCGGTCATCGATCGCCTCAACGGCGACCCCAGGATCCACGGCATGCTGGTGCAGCTGCCGCTCCCCCAGCACATCGACGAGCACCGGGTGTTGCTGCGTGTCGACCCGGGCAAGGACGTGGACGGGTTCCACCCCTCGAACGTGGGCAAGGTGTCCATCGGCGACCCGACCGGCTTCCGCCCGGCGACGCCCTACGGCGTGCAGCAGCTGCTGCTGCGCAGCGGCGTGGACCCGACGGGCCAGCACGCCGTGATCGTGGGCCGCTCCAACATCGTGGGACGGCCGATGGCGGCGTTGCTGCTGCAGAACGGGCCCGGCGGCAATGCCACAGTGACGGTCTGTCACTCGCGGACCCGCAGCATCGGTGCGATCACGTGCCAGGCCGACATCCTCATCGTCGCCATCGGCAAGCCGCAGTTCGTCACCGGCGACATGGTCAAGCCGGGCGCCGTCGTCATCGACGTCGGTGTGAACCGGGTGGACGACCCCTCGCTCAAATCGGGCTACCGCCTCGTGGGGGACGTGCACTTCGAGCAGGCCCGCCGGGTCGCGGCCGCGATCACGCCGGTGCCCGGGGGCGTCGGGCCGATGACGATCACCATGCTGCTCTACAACACCGTCCAGGCGGCGCGGCAATGGGGCGACCGCTAGACCTGTTCGCCGCGGCGTCCCCCGAGGGCGCCTGGACCGTGAGCCAGGTGACGCGACGCGCGCGCGCCGTCGTCGAGGCCGGCCTGCCGCCGCTGTGGGTTCGCGGCGAGGTGAGCGGCTTCAAGGCGTGGCAGAGCGGCCACTGGTACTTCGCGCTGCGCGACAAGGCGGCCCAGCTGCGCTGCGTGATGTTCGGGCGCGACAACCGGCGGCTCCCCGCGCCCCCGAGCGAAGGGATGCAGGTGTTCGCCTTCGGCCAGCCGACGGTGTGGGACGAAAAGGGAGAGTTCCGGCTTACCGTATACGAGCTGCTCTCGACCGAAGAGGGCGGCCTCTGGAAGCTGGCGTTCGAGAAGGCGAAGGCGGCGCTGGCGCGCGACGGGTTGCTCGAGCCGGGGCGCAAGCGCCACCTCCCGCCCTACCCGCGGCGCATCGCGGTGATCACGAGTCCCGACGGGGCCGCGCTCAAGGACATCATCGCGGTGGTGGGCCGGCGCTGGCCGATCGCCGAGGTGATCGTGCTGCCGGCCCAGGTGCAGGGTGCAGGGGCCGAGGACGAGCTGTGCGCGGCGCTGGCGTCGTTGCGGCGCCTCGCGGTGGACGTGGCGATCGTCGGCCGCGGGGGCGGCTCGAAGGAAGACCTCTGGACCTTCAACCGCGAGCGCGTCGCGCGGGCCGTGGCCGCCTCCGCCGTGCCGGTGATCTCCGCGGTGGGACACGAGACGGACGTCACGCTGTGTGACCTCGTCGCCGACTGGCGCGCGCCCACGCCGTCCGCCGCCGCCGAAGCGGCGACGCCGGACCAGGCCGACGTCCGCGCTGCGCTCGAACAGTTGGGCGGGCGCCTGGCGCGCGGCCTTACGACTCGCGCCCAGCGCGCCGGGGACCTGCTGGCGCGCAGCCAGGACCGCCTCGTGGGCGCGCTGAGCCACCGCCTCGAACGCCTCGCCGACCGGCTCGCCGCCCATGGGGCCCACCTCGACGCGTTGAGCCCGCTCAAGATCCTTGGTCGGGGCTATGCCGTGGCCCGCGACGTCCGTGGCGACGTGCTGCGGCGCGTCGCGCAGTTCGCTCCCGGGCTGGCCTTCCGCTTGCGCGTGAGCGACGGCGAGGTGCCGGCGCGCACGGAGCCGTCGTGACACCCCCCCCTCCGGTCGCGCCCGACCCCCAGGACCTGGCTGCCCAGCTCGAGCGGCTGGAGCAGATTGTGCGCCGCCTCGAGGCGCCGGAGTTGGATCTCGACGAGGCCTTGAAGCTGTTCGAGGAGGGCGTGGAGCGCCTGCGGGCGGCGCGGGAACGGCTGGCCCAGGCCGAGCTGAAGGTCAAGAAGGTCCTTGAGCACCTCGACCGCTGAGCGGGGGGTGGAGGCCTACCTGGCCGCCGCCCGCAGCCGCGTCGATGCGGTGCTCGAGCGCTGGGGGGCTCGCGCCACTACCCTGTTCGACGCGCCGGTCGCCGCCGCCGTCCGCTACGCACTGCTCAGCGAGGGTAAGCGCCTGCGGCCCACGCTCGTGTTCGCCGCCTACGAGGCGCTGGGGGGCGGCAACGGCGCCATCGCCGAACTGGGTGCCGCGGTCGAGGTGGTGCACGCCTATTCGCTCGTGCACGACGACCTCCCCTGCATGGACAACGACGATCTGCGGCGCGGCCGGCCCACGGTGCATCGCGCCTTCGACGTACCCACGGCGACCCGGGCCGGTTTCCAGATGGTCGGGCTGGCAGCGCGGGCGCTGGCGGATGGATGCGAGGCGCTCGGGCTGGAACGGTCCCGGCGCCGGGCCGTCGCGCTGGAGCTGTTCGGCGCAGCCGGCGCGGGCGGCATGATCGGCGGGCAGGTGCTGGATTTGGAAGGCGAGGGGCGGCGCCTGCCGGTCGACGGCCTCTACGACGTGCACCGGCGCAAGACCGGCGCGCTCATCGCCGCCGCCTGTGTGATCGGGGGGTTGGCTGCCGGTGAGTCGGCCCCGCCGGCGCACGTCGGCGCGCTGCGGGCCTACGGCGAAGCGATCGGCCTGGCGTTCCAGATCGCCGACGACGTCCTCGACGCGACGGGCACCTCCGCGCAGTTGGGGAAGACCGCCGGGCGCGACGCGGCACTGGCCAAGTCCACCTTCGTCACGCTCCTGGGGGTAGGGGCCGCGCGGGCCGAGGCGGAGCGCCGTGCGGCCCAGGCGGTAGACCACCTGCGGGATGCGGGGTTAGCTTCCCCGGTGCTGGTGGCACTGGCCCATTACATCGTGACGCGACCGAACTGATGCCCCTGCTCGATTCCATCCGCGGTCCCGAAGACGTCAAGCGGCTCCCCGCGGAGCAGCTCCCCGTGCTCGCTGCCGAAGTGCGGCAGCGGCTCATCGACGTCGTCTCCCAGACCGGCGGCCACATCGGCGCGGGGCTCGGCGTGGTCGAGCTCACGATCGCGCTGCTGCACGTCTTCGACTCGCCGCGCGACCGCATCGTCTGGGACGTGGGGCACCAGGGCTACCCGTGGAAGATCCTCACGGGACGCAACGCCGAGTTGCCGACGTTGCGCCAGCGGGGCGGTCTGAGCGGGTTCCTGCGGCGCACCGAGAGCCCCCATGACCACTTCGGCGCGGGCCACGCCGGGACGGGGCTGTCCGCGGCGCTGGGGATGGCGACGGCCCGCGATCTGAAGGGGGAGGAGTTCAAGGTCGTCGCCGTCGTCGGCGATGGGGCGCTGACGTGCGGGTTGCCGTACGAGGCGATGAACAACGCGGGGAACTCCGGTCGCGATCTCATCATGATCCTCAACGACAACGGGATGTCGATCGCCCCCAACGTCGGCGCCATCAACAAGTACCTCGGATCGATTATCGCGAGCCCGATCACCAACCGCATCCGCGAGCGGGTCAAGGCGATGATCGAGAAAGCGTCGCACCTCGTCGGGGGGCCGCGCCTGGTCGAGTTCGCCAAGACGATCGAGGAGAGCATCAAGAATCTGTGGTCGCCGGGGATGCTGTTCGAAGAGCTGGGCTTCCGCTACTTCGGCCCTATCCCGGGCCACGACATCCCCCGGATGGTGGACGCGCTGAAGCTGGTGTCGACGCTCAAGGGGCCGCGCGTCGTCCACGTGATCACCGAGAAGGGGAAGGGGTTCCCGCTCCCCGAGCCCGATCTCGAGAAGTACCACGCGCGGGCGCCCTACGATCCCGTCACCGGCAAGCTCAAACCCGTCAATCCGGGGCCGCCGCAGTGGACCAAGGTGTTCGGCGAGGCCATCACACAGCTCGCGGCCGAGCATCCCGACTTCGTGACGATCACGGCGGCGATGCCGTCGGGGACGGGCACGAACATCTTCCAGAAGAAATGGCCGGGCCGCTTCTTCGACGTCGGCATTGCCGAAGCCCATGCGACCACGTTCGCGGGCGGGCTTGCCACGCAGGGCGTCCGGCCCATCGTGGCGATCTATTCGACGTTTCTGCAGCGCGCGTACGACAGCATCATCCACGACGTCGCGATTCAGAAGCTGCCCGTCATCTTCTGCATGGACCGGGCGGGACTGGTCGGCGAGGACGGGCAGACGCACATGGGGCTGTTCGACATCGCCTATCTGCTCGCGGTGCCGCACATGACGGTGACGGCGCCGAAGGACGGGGCCGAGCTGATCGGGCTGTTGCGCTGCGCGCTCCGGCACACCGACGGGCCGTTCTCGCTGCGCTATCCCCGGGACAAGGCGCCCGGCGAGGCGCCGCCGGCCGCCGAGGTCGCGGCCGTGCCGTACGGCACCTGGGAGATGCTGCGGAAGGGCAAGGACTGCGCCATCCTCGCCGTCGGCGTGATGTGCCAACCGGCCCTGGGCGCCGCCGAGCTGCTCGCCGCGGACGGGATGGACGTGGCCGTCGTGAACTGCCGTTTCCTCAAGCCGATGGACCGCGCCGTCCTCGACGCGCTGGTTCGCGATCACCGCCTCCTCGTCACGGTCGAAGACGGCACCGTGGTAAACGGTTTCGGGGCTGCTGTTGCCGCGGTCACGCAGACTACGGCGCCCGAGGTGCGGGTCGTGACGCTCGGCGTTCCGGACCGCACGTTCGAGCACGCCCCGCGGGCCCAGCAGCTCGAGGAGGTGGGGCTCACCGCGCAGGGGATCGCGGCGCGGATCCGCGCTCTCGCCGCCGAGGAGAGCCTCTCGGCGCGATGAACCTCGGGGTCGTCGGGAATCCCAGATACCGCGACCTCGGCGCTCTCCTGGCCCACCTCGCCGAGGCCGCGCCCCGGTTGGGGATCGCGCTGTTCAGTGAAGAGGGTCTCCTGCCGCTGTGGCCCGAGCCCAAACCGGCGCGCTTGAACGCCGCGACGGCGCTCGACTGCCTGCTCACCCTCGGCGGCGACGGGACACTGCTGCGCGGGGCGCGGACCCTGAACGGTTCCAACGTCCCCCTGCTTGGCGTCAACCTCGGGCGCGTCGGGTTCCTCACCACCGCGTCGACGCAGAACTTCGACTGGGCGCTCGACGCGCTGGTGCGCCGCGCCTACGCCACCGAACCCCGGCTCGCCCTGCTCCCCAGCATCGTCAACAAGCAGGGACAGGCCCGCACCGAGCCGCTGGTTCTGAACGACGTCGTCGTCCACAAGGGCGGCGTCGCCCGCGTCGTCCGGCTGCGGGTCGCGGTAGACGGCGACGACGTCGGCCAGTACAGCGCCGACGGGATCATCATCTCCACGCCGACCGGCTCGACCGCCTACTCGCTCTCGGCGGGCGGACCGATCGTCGTCCCCGGCGTGGATGCGATCGTGCTCACGGCGATCTGCCCCCACACGCTCGCCGTCCGGCCCTTGGTGCTGCCCTCCGCCGTCACGGTCTCGATCGAGCCGATCCCGCCGTGGCCCGAAGAGGTGCTGTTGTCGTTCGACGGCCAGGTCGGCACCACGATCCAGCCGGGCGAGCGTCTACTGGTGCGGCGCGCCGAGCGCCCCGTGCTCCTCATCCGACTCGGCCCGGAAGGCTTCTTCGCGCGCATGCGCAAGAAGCTCCAGTGGGGCGACCTCTCCGACCGGGAGCGGAAGTAGTGCTCACCGAGCTGCGCGTCCGCGACCTCGCCGTGATCGCGGACGTGACGCTCCCCCTCCAGCCCGGCTTCAACGTCCTGACCGGCGAGACTGGCGCGGGGAAATCCATGCTCGTCGATGCCCTCGCGCTGCTGCTCGGCGAGCGCGCGTCGTCCGACGTGGTACGACCCGGGGCTACAAAGGCAGTCGTGGAGGGAGTTTTCGAATTGACCCCTGCCGCCCTTGACCGCCTTCTACCGTCTCTTACCGCCCTGGGGGTGGAGGGGTCGGACGGCGTGCTGGTCGTGAAGCGCGAAGTCCACGGGGAAGGGAAATCCCGCGCCTGGGTGAACGGCAGCCCGACGACGGTCGGCGTGCTCGCCCAGCTGGGCGCCTTGCTCGTGGACCTGCACGGCCAGCACGAGACGCAATCCCTGCTGCGCGCGGATGCCCAACGGGACATCCTCGATGCCTACGCCGCCGCGACGGTGGAAGCGGTGGCGGTCCGCGACGCGGGTGAGCGCCTGCGCGCCCTGGAGCGGCGCGAGACCGACCTTCACGACCGCCAGGAAGAGGTGCGCCGCAAGGCCGACTACCTGCGCCACGTCGTGGAGGAAATCACCCGCGCTGCTCCGAAGCCCGGTGAGGACGCAGCACTCGACATCGAGGCCAAGCGCCTGACCCACGCCGACGAGTTGGGCCGCTTGAGCAAGGAGATGGAGCAGACGCTCGAAGCGGCCGGCTTCGCGCGGGCGGGGAAGCTGCTGGGGAGTTTGCAGCGGCTCGACGCTTCGGTTGCGAAGTGGCGCGAGCTGCTGGATGCCATCTTCGCGAACGTCGCCGAGCTCACGACGGCCGTGCGGGACTACGCCGCCGAGATCGAGGCGGATCCCGGCCGTCTCGCGGCGGTGGAGCAGCGCCGCGACCTCCTGTACCGGCTGCAACAGAAGTACGGGCCCTCGCTCCCCGACGTGCTTGCCACCCGCGATGCCTCGGCGAAAGAGCTCGAGCTCCTCGACACCGCCGATCTGGATCTGCGCTCCCTCGCGGAGGAGCGCGCGACCACAGCCCGCGAGTTCGAACGGGCGTGCGCGGCGCTCACGGCCAAGCGCCAGACCGGGGCGCGGCACCTGGAGCAGGCAGTTCACGACCTGCTCCCGGCGTTGGGGATGCCGGAGGGTCGGTTCGCGGTCCGGATCATACCGCGCACAACGCACCCCGCACAGGGTGCCGAAGCCATCGTCTTCGAAATCCAGCTCAACGTCGGCCTCGATCCGCGCCCTCTGGCGCGCGTGGCCTCGGGAGGCGAGCTGTCCAGGCTGATGCTGGCGCTCAAGGTCGTCCTGGCATCGCACGACGCGGTGCCCACGCTCGTGTTCGACGAGGTGGATCAGGGCATCGGCGGAGAGGTCGGCGCGCGCGTGGGAGAAGCGCTGGCGGCCGTCGCGAGTCGGCCCGGCCGGCAAGTCTTGGTGATCACGCACCTGCCGCAGATCGCGGCCTCGGCGGATCACCAGCTCGTCGTGGCGAAGGGGGCGAAAGGCGGTGTGGCGACGAGCGACGTTCAGGTGGTGAGCGGCGAGCCTCGCACGCGCGAGCTGGCGCGCATGCTCGGCGACCCGGACATGGCCACGGCCGTCCGGCACGCCGAGGAGCTGCTCAAAAGAGCCTCCGGGATACCCGCATCACCAGGCGGAACACCGTCGCCGCCGGCACGACGCTCCCCCGCCCGCTGACGGTCTGCTCGATCGACAACCCGCTCTCGAACACCGGCCCGAGGTAGCTCATCGCCCAACCGAGCCGCAGGCGGCGCTCGGCGGTGCCCGCTTCCAGGACGCTGGGGGACACGGGAACGCCGAGGCGCGCCGCCACCGCAGACGAATCCTGCGGGCTCAGGAACGCGTAGCGGTCCCGCGCCCGCGTGTAATAGCTCGCCGTCATCCCCGCCGCGAAGAACCGGCTGAGCCGCAGCAGCGGGGCGACATCCACCTGCAGGTAGTCGCCGGGATCCCACTTGAGGCGCGCCCTGGCTGCGAACGGCACCAGGAACGCTTCAGGAGGGGCGAGCCGTCGCTCCCGCTGCCCGGGGCGCTGCTGAGCCGCGCGCACGGAGAGGTTGAGCCACAAGCGGCCGCCGACCAGGAGCTCCTGGGTGACTCGCGCCTCGAGATCAGTCTGGTGGTCGCCGGTCGCCACATCGAGCAGATCGTTGGGTGAGTCGAGGTGGCCCGTCGGCAGGCGGACCACGACCGCCACCGCGGCGCTGTACGGCCCGCTCGTCACGAGGCGGTACTTGGCCGACAGCTCCGCGTCGCCGGGGAAATACCGCAACCGCTTGCGGGTGTCCTGAAACGGCGCGATGCCGAAGCCGAACACGGTGTCGCCGAGCAGGAGCTGCAGCCCGTTGGCATCGAGCGCGCTTGTGGGGAGCAGAAAGGCGTGCGTGAATCCGCCGGCGCCGAGCGTCGCGAGGTCGGTCTGGAGCTTGAGGAGGGTTGAGTCGATCGCCCGCCCGCCGTCCGAAGTGTCGACGGGCAGGAACGGGGCGGGGTCGCCCCCGACGCCGTAGACCGTATGGCCCAGCGCCAGCCGCACGGTGCGTCCGCGGTCCAAGACCCCCCTGGCAGTCGCACACTGCGCGCTCCCCGGACAGCCATAGCTGCCGGCAGTGATGCTGTCGCCCAGATGGGCGAGCGCCGTGTCGAACTGCGAGAAGAAGGCCGAGTACACGGTGTCGGCGCCCGGAGTCGTCCACCGCGGGTTCGCGCCCAGGTTGGCCCCGGCCGGAGTGAGGTTGAGTCGCGCGCGTGTCTGCACGCGAACCAGCGGCACCATCACGCCGAGCGACAGCCGGTCGGTGATGCCGACCTCCGCGCCGATCGGGGTGACGCGGCGTTCTTCGTGCACCGCCAGCAGTCCTTTGCCCAGGCTCGCAACGAAGCCGGAGAGCCCGCCTGCGGTGCGCACGTCCTGCTCGATGCGGGCCAGGGTCGGGCCGGCGGCGGCGCCGACGCTGTCGCCGGTCAAGGCCCAGCCCAGCGGCCGGCGTCCGTGAGGCGTGAAGGCGTCGTTCCAGACCATCGTCTGGGGATTGAACGTGAACCGCACGGTGCCGCGCTTGGGCGTATCGGTGCGTTCGACGGCCTGCGCGCCAACCCCGCGCGTAAGCGCGGGGTTGGTCACCAGGGCGAGCACGAGTATCGCGATGGGTCGCATTAGCAGAACGGCACCCGGCTGTCGCCGGGTGCCGTTCCCGTTACCCCAGGTGGGCCGAAGGGTTCGCGTCAGGGGATCGCGGGGAGATGGGACCCGTACTGCGCGTTGATGACGCCGATTAGCGCGTTGGCGACGAGCTTGTGCGACGCGGCAGTCGGGTGCACGCCGTCCAAGCTGAAGAAAGCGCCAAATGGCGTCGTCGCGGCCGCCGGGAACGCGGCCCGCGGCGGGAACGTGATCACGTTCGGAAACGTCGGGATCGAACCCGCCGGAAGGGCCGTGAACAGCGTGTTGGGGTCAAAGTACGCGTAGCCACGGGCGGCGGCTTCGGCTGCGATGAGGCGGTTATAGGCTGCCACAGTTCGCTGCAGCTTGACCAGCTCGACGGGCTGGACGTTCACCGAGTCGTTACAGTTGACGCCGACGATCGTGACGGTATCGGCGCGCGCGGCCGCGAGACGGGCTGCGCCCGCTGGGAACGGCACTAACACGGAATCGCCGTGGGGCGCCGCGCAGCTCGGATCAACGAGGAAGTTGGCGCGGAAGCGGCGGCTGGCACTGTCCGGACCCGCGATGCTGTCGGTGCCCGCCTTCACGTTGAAGAACTTGGAGCCTTTGGAGAAGTAGGGGATCAACGTGACGTTGGCGACCCCGATGAGCACGCCGCCCTGGGCGCCGGTCCGCCCGATCGAGTCGAGCACGGCCCGATACTCACTGGCGAAGGTCAGCGTATCCGTGATCCGCGTAGAGTCCCCCGCGTTGGTCAAGCTGGTCGCGGCGCCGAGGACGTCGTTGTTTCCGAGCCACACCGTGACGAACGTCGGGTTCACCTTCATCATCATCTGCGTTTGCGTAAAGCCACCCAAGAAGAACGTAGTCAGGCCGTTCGCGTTGGTACCCGGACCGAAATTGGTGATGCCGTCGAGCACCTCGGCCCCGGGAACCGCGACGTTGTTGATATACGGCGGGGGCACTGCCTGCTGCGCCCGGAGGGCGCAGTTGTTCGGGACCGCCGGCGGCACCCGGGTTTGCAGGTAGACGTTCGTGTAGGGCGGGGGGCACCCGGGCCGGGCCATGAGGGGCACGAAGAATGGCGTCTGCATCTGCTTCCCCAGAAGCACCGCGTAGGACTGCAGCTGCGTGGAGTCGTTGATCCCGTTGGACTGGAACCCCGCCGTGATCGAGTTGCCCATCGACACGTACCGCGTGAACATCGGGTCGAGCGGACCGTTGGGATAGGGCTGGAACAGCTGGTCCTGGTGGCAGGCCGCCACCGCGAGCAGGATGCCGAGCGCGGCCGCGCCGATCCGCATCGTCGTCCGAGTCATCGTCGTCGTGCCTCGCGCTCAGAAGGTCAGGGCCACGCCGGCACCGAACAGGTGCGCGTGGAACGTGTACACGCCGGTGTTGCCGGCGCCCGGCAGCACCTCGCCGCGGCGATCGTTCTGCTTGATGTACTGATACGCCACCTCGCCCACGATCCGCGGACTGATACGGTAGCTCGCGCCGCCGGTGAATTCGTTGCGATCGTTTTCGGGCAACAGCGGAGTCACGAAATCCGACGGTGATGCCGAGGTGTGGTAGAGGTACCCTGCCCGGAGCGTCAGCTTGTCGCTGTGCCGGTACTCGGTGCCGAGGCGGACGGCGTGCGTGTCCTTGTTGTGGGGTACGAGGGGGATGTCCGGTGTGGCCGGGTTGTCGAAGTCGATCTTCACCGTCGCGAACCAGCCCCAGATGATCGTCTGATAGTCCGCCATGAGGGTCCAGTTGTCTTGGAGCTTGTAGGCGAAGCCGATCGACCCCTGCGGCGGCAGCGTGATCGTGGTGTGGACGGGCCCATTCGACAGCGCACCCCCAGAGACGAACTGGGGCAGCACGAGCGCATCGACCGGCGTGCCGGCGGGCAAACCGAGCGGATTGTTCGGGGGCAGGGTGAGGTTCGTAGCGATCTGCTTGAAGGCCGCGTCGCCGTCGTACTTGATCGTCTTGCGGGTGAGCCAGTGCCCACCGATCGACAGCCGGTCGTTCAGCTTGATGATCGCGCCGAAGTTGACGGCGAAGCCGTTCCCGGTGGCGTTGAGGCTTGCGTCGGCAAAATCGGTGCCCGTCTGAATGCCGAGCTGGGCGAAGGAAACGCCCGGGATCGCCTGTTGGGTGGACAAGTCCACCCGCTGGTGCAGCTCGAGCTTGCTCGTGATGTAGGCCCAGCCGATGCCCACCTTGAGCCAGCTGTTCACCTGGTAGCCGGCCGTCGGCTGGATGTAGATGGAGTGGATCTTCGTGTTATAACCGAGGAACCGGCCGGCGAAGCCCGCCACCGGCCACTTCGTCTCCAGGCCGTAGGGCGCATAGGCGCCGATGCCGACCGTCAACTTGGGACTCACCGCGTAGGTCGCATAGCCCGCGGGGACCGGGATCAGTGGATTGTCGAGCTTGGTTTGCTGGAGTGTGAATTCGTCGGTGAAGCTCCCGGAGGCCGCGATGAAGGCGGAGCCGAAGCTCAGGTGTTTGCCGGCGAGACCGGCGAGGCCCGCGGGGCTGAAGTAGATCGCGGAGCCGTCCGCGCACGGGCTCGCGGCGGCAGCGCCGGCGCGGCCCATGGTGCAGGTATTGTGCTCGGACACCGCAAACCCCTGCGCGGCGAGCACGGAGGGAACGCCGGCGAACAGCATGAACGCAAACCGCCGCATACGCGAGTCTCCGGGAGGAAAAATTGGCGCGATGGTGGAATCGGCGGGGATAGGGTAGCATTGGCCGGAATCCTTGTCAAACCCATGCGGCAACAAGCGATTGCGTTGTTTCGCGCGTCGTTCGGCACGCGTCCGCGCGCGGCCGCATCGGCGCCGGGACGTGTGAACCTCATCGGTGAGCACACCGATTATAACGGTGGCCCGGTGTTGCCCGTGGCCATCGGCGCGCGCACCACGGTCGCCGTGGGGCCCGGCGCGCCCGAGGTTCTCGAAGCGGTCTCGACCATCGACGGCCGGATCGTGCGCGTGCGGTGGCGGGATGAGCTGCCGTCGGGGTGGGCGGCGTATGTCGCCGGTGTGCTTCGCGAGCTGTGGGCGCACGAGGTGCTGCCCCCTGATGCCGGTGCGCGCGTTGCGATCGCGAGCGACGTCCCGATCGGCGCCGGGCTCTCCTCCTCCGCCGCCCTGACCGTGGCGGCCGCGCGGGCGCTGTCGCTGCTGGCGGGCCAGCGTGTCGCGCCGCGGCAGATCGCGGGGATCGCCTACCGCGCTGAGCACAACCACGTGGGCGTGCGCTGCGGCGTGATGGACCAGACCATCGCGGCGCTGGCCACGGCGGGTCACGCGCTGCTGATCGAATGCGCGTCGCTGGTGACGCAAGCCATCCCGTTTCGCGGGCGCCTCCTGGTCGTGGACACGGGGGTGCGGCACGAGCTGGCCGCGACTCCCTACAACGAGCGGGTCGCCGAATGCCGCGCGGCCCTGTTGCGCCTCAAAGTCGAATTGCCGGAGCTGCTGTGGTTGACGGCGTGGCCCGCGGCTTGGGTGGGGCGGCTCAAGCGGGCACTTCCCCAACCGTTGCGCAACCGCGCTCTCCATGTGGTGGGCGAGGCGACGCGTACCCGCTTCGCGGCGCAACTGCTGCGGCGCAGCCAGCTCACCCGCTTCGGCCGTCTGCTCTACGAGTCGCACGAATCCTGCCGGCGGCTGTACGAATGCAGCGCGCCGGAGCTCGATCTGGTGGTCACGACGGCGAAGCGGGCGGGCGCCCTGGGGGCGAGGATGACGGGAGCGGGGTGGGGTGGGTCGGCGATCGTGCTGGTGCGCAGCCGCCCCGAGGAAGGACGCCTGACGGCCGCCATCTGCCGATCCTTCCGCCGGGCCTATGGCCGCGACCCCGACATCACGCCGGTCCGAGCCGGCCGCGGCGCGCGCCGCGAGCCGGTGTAGTCACCCTTGCCGTGGCGAGCGGCGTGGTGCAGCGTACCGGGCCCCTGCGTCCCCCGACCACCTCCCCCTTGAAAGGGGGTCGCGTGAGAACGTCCGTTCGCGTCGCGACAGTCCTGCTGGTCACACTGGCGGCGCTATCCTGCGGCCGTGATGAGCCGTTGCGGCCCGGCGGGCCCAGTCTGTCCTTCGTTTCCGCTGACTCCGTCTCTCCCGTCACGTACGTCCTCGATCTCGATGCTCTGGTTCCTCCGCCCTTCCTGGACGCGCAGATCCAGCGGGCCGGGGGCGAGCTGACGGCGTCGCTCGACAAGATCGGCGTCGCCATCGCCACCTCGAGCGATCCCGCGTTCGCCTCGCGTGTCGCGAAGCTCCGCGGCGTCCGAACGGTCACCGAGGACACGATGGTGCAGTGGGTTCCCCAGGACACCGAGCCGACCATGGTCGAGCTCGATGACCTGGTGAGTGTCGAGCCCGCCAGCGTGTTCGGTTCGCTGGAGTCGTTCCGCCCGCTGCAGTGGGCGCCGGACGCCGTGTCGGCGCCCGCTGCCTGGACCGCGGGGGCGATCGGCACCGGCGCTCGCGTGGCGATCGTTGACGGCGGCATCCGGGATACCCACATCGATATCGCCCCGGAGCTGGATGTGGCGCATTCGACATCGTTTGTGCCGGGCCGGCCGTTCAACTTCGATCAGCGCGTGAGTCCGGCGACTGGCGTCTGCGGGCTGACGGATACGTTCTGGCACGGGACGCACGTCGCCGGCATCGTCGCGGCTCCAGCGAACAACCGTGGCACCGTCGGCATCGCGCCGGGGGCGACCATCATCGGGGTGAAGGTGCTCCACTGTGGCAGTGGCCTGTTCTCCTGGGTCATCCAGGGGATCTACTACGCCGCCACGCCGATCGCGGAAGGCGGCGCGGGCGCCGACGTGATCAACATGAGCCTGGGCGCGGCGTTCGACCGCCAGGGGCGGGGAGCGGCGGCGCTGGCCGTGGCGCTGGGAAAGGCGACGACCTACGCCTATCAGCGCGGCGTCACGGTGGTCGCCGCGCTCGGCAACAACGGCTTCGACTTTGATCACACGAACAACCTTGTCTTCCTGCCGGCGATGTCTCCGCACGTGGTCGCGGTCGCCGCGACGGGACCCCTCGGCTTCGCGCTCGGCGCCACGGACTACGATCGGCCGGCGTCGTACACGAACTTCGGCCAGTCGGCGGTGGATTTCGCGGCGCCGGGCGGGGACGATGTGTTCGAGCCGGCCGCCGAGGAGTGCACGCTCCCACGCCTGCCGAGCGGTGTCGTGACGACCAACTGCTGGGTCTTCGATCTGGTGATCGCGCCGTGCCGCGGCAGCGGCACGAGCAACGTCACGTATTGCTGGGCCGATGGCACCAGCATGGCGGCACCGGCGGTCTCCGGCGTGGCGGCGCTGATCATCGGCAAGTTCGGGCGTCTGCCGCCGGCGCAGGTGATCGCGCGGCTGCGGGCGTCCGCCGACGACCTGGGGAAGCCGGGGAATGACGACTTCTACGGAGGAGGACGGGTCAACGCGTTGCGCGCCGTCCAGTAGGGCGACCCGCGGTCGTTTTCGGGCGAGGCTAGATTACCGGCGCCGCCCGGGTGGCGAAATCGGTAGACGCATGGGACTTAAAATCCCTTGGGGAGCGATCCCCGTGCAGGTTCGAATCCTGCCCCGGGCATGCACCGGCCTCACCGGCTGCGATCAGCGCCCGGTTGCATCATACGACTTCACCACCGTGGTACCCGAGTCGACCTGCACGGTCTCCTCCCACGTTCGATATCCGGCACGCACCCGGATCGTATGCCGTCCAGCTCCGACCCGATAGCTGATCAGCGGCGTCCCGCCGACGTCGACGTTGTCGACGTAGACCTCGCCGGTCCTCCCGCTGACGTTCACCGTGATGAACCCGCTGCGTGCTCCGGCCACCGCGGCAGAGGATGTTTCGCGCGTCGGCTGGAACTGCCACGGCACCCAGGCTTCGACTGCCTCCCCATTCTTCTGCGCCGGGTTCCAGCGCAGCCTCTTGGCGAGATCGAGCGCCTGATCGTTGAAAGTGTCCAGATTGGAGTGCACGATGACGTGCGCCTCGATCGTCTCCCCGGAGCGCGACAGGTGGAACAGTAGGACGGCCGGCTGCGGGAAGATGGGCGCGTCAGCCGGCACCGGGATCCGCGTGGGGGAGAGCGGTACCGGCCGCGTGTCGAAGCAAAGGTTGTCTTGGTTGTAGGCGGGCCCGTAGTGCTCGCACGACTCTGCGCTCTCGCCGCCGGCGGGCGGGGCGGTTGGGAGCGTGTCGTGGCCTGCCGGCACCCTCGCCGGGTCGGGCCTGAATCCCTTGAACAGATCGGTCTCCATGGTGAGTTCCAACACATCGGGCGAACCGATCACCCGCCACACCCGCCACTCCCCGTTACGTCGCTCGACCCCCAGCGTGCCGGGGTCGCCGTCCCCCCAGTCCGACCAACCCTGGGGAGAGGTGTGATAGGACCGCTCGGGCGTCGGCTTGAAAGTGACGGTGCCACGATAATCCGCGCCGTTGAGCCGCTGCGCTTCGGAGACCTGTCGCGGCTTGACGGTGAACGTGAGTTCCTGGAATTGGGTGTAGAGAGGGTTCGAGTCCTGGGGCTGCGTCGTCCAGCCGTCGGGGCCCTTCACCCAATGCGAATCGATGCTGGCGCGGATGAAGTCCATGGCTGCCCGGTCGGCGCTCGACATCCTCGCAGCGGCGGCAGGGGCGGGCGCAACCTGCGGGCGGGCGCTGCCAGCGGCCGACAGCTTCGTGCACACCAACGTCTCGCCCATGAACGCTGTCTCGAGCGTATTGCCCTTCCGCGTGAAGACGGCACCCGGCCATCCAGACGCGCTCACCAGGACCTTGTCGCCGTCCACCTTGTACTGGCCCCGCACGTCCGTCATTCCGAGGGTCGTGATGTAGACCACGCCCTTGCCTGCGAACGTGAGCTCGTAGGGACACTCGTCGCCTCCGTACTTGCCCGACAGGCTTTGAGCACCCGCACCGGTTCCCCACCCTGCGATCGCGACCAGTGACAGCGCCACGCGAGGAAGCCACCTTTGCATGGTCGTGTTCATCGCTCTCCTCCGCTGCGGGTCTCGACGAGGGGTATGAGGAGCGCATTGGACGGCAAGCAAGAAAAACCGGCCTGTGGGTGCCCGTACGACAGCGCGCCTTGGGGTTCACAGCATCTGAGGTACGTTCCAATATGCATCCCGGACCGCGGCCCGCTAGGTGGGCCTCCCACACCGTCACGTCCTTTGGGGAGCGATCCCGGTGCAGGTGCGCATTGCCCGCCGGGCATCGTCAAGAGTCATGAAGACGATCATCGCAGTCGCGCTGTTCCTCGCCCTCGGCGTCCGCTCGGCGATCTCGCAGCAGGCGACGGAGCCCATCCGCCAGGCCGTCATGAAGTCGGACCTGCGCAACCTGGTCACGGCCGAAGAGGCGTATTTCGCCGATTCCGTGAAGTACACCGCGGATCTGAAGACCATCGCCTCCTTTTACAAG
>Ga0066685_10000215_pt1 | contig 17292 bp, 18 predicted proteins | sample GraSoiAngelo_134_FD_62305 | JGI IMG/M metagenome (GOLD analysis project Ga0066685, IMG submission 62305) | Grasslands soil microbial communities from the Angelo Coastal Reserve, California, USA - 14_0929_05_30cm | ecosystem: Environmental > Terrestrial > Soil > Grasslands | place: USA...
TCCGACGAGAGCTTCCACAAGGCGCTGCACGGCCTCTCGCGCACCCTGGTCGCTAATATGGTTGCCGGGGTGACGGAGGGCTTCCGCAAGCAGCTGGAGATCCAGGGCGTCGGCTACAAGGCGGAGGTGCGGCCGTTCGGTCTGCAGCTCGTCGTGGGTTTCTCGCATCCGGTGAAGTACGAGGCCCCTAAGGGAGTGAAGCTGTCGGTGGACAACAACACCATCGTGAAGATCGAGGGTGTGGACAAGGAAATGGTCGGCCAGGTCGCGGCGGAGATCCGCAGTATCCGGCCGCCCGAGCCTTATAAAGGGAAGGGGATCCGCTACGTGGGCGAGCAGGTCCGGCGCAAGGCCGGCAAGACCGCCCAGGCGGCGACCAAGTAAGCCATGCGACCCGTTCGTAAGATCAAGACCCGCGCGCACCGCCGCGCCCGGCGCCACCTCCGGGTCCGCAAGCGTGTGACCGGCACGGCGCAGCACCCGCGGCTCGTGGTGTTCCGCTCGTCCAAGCACATCTACGCGCAGGTCGTCGACGACAGTACGGGCACCACGCTCGTCGGCGCCGGGGACACCTCCGAAGGCATTCAGGTGGAGGGCAAGGGGAAAGTGGCCAAGGGGTTCGCCTTGGGCCAGCTGATCGCTCAGAAGGCGAAGGCCCGCGGTATCGCCAAGGTCGTCTTCGACCGCGGCGGCTACCAGTACCACGGCCGCGTGAAGGCGCTGGCCGACGGCGCCCGCAAGGGCGGATTGGAGTTCTGATGGTGAACGATACGGAGCGCGAGGCGCCCGCCACCGAGCCATCTGCGCCGGCGGTCGAAGAGCGGCACGCGGAGCCCGCCGGCGGCGGTGGCGGCGGTGGCGGCGGTGGTGGCGGCGGGGGCGGCGGGGGCGGAGGCCAGCGCCGCGGCGGTGGTGGCGGCCGGGGCCGCGGCCGGGGTGGGCGTGGCGGCCGCGGCGGGGAGCGTCGCGACGATCGCTCGCCTCGCGAAGGCGACGGCATCCTCGAGAACGTGATCGCCATCAACCGCGTCGCCAAGGTCGTCAAGGGCGGCCGGCGGTTCAGCTTCAACGCGCTGGTCGCCGTGGGCGACGGGCAGGGGCACGTCGGCATCGCCACCGGCAAGGCGAACGAGGTGAGCGAGGCCGTCCGCAAGGCCGTGGAGGCGGCGCGCCGGCGGCTCACCGAGATCCCGCTCACCGGCGGCACCATCCCCCACGAAGTCGTGGGCCACCACGGAGCGGGACGGGTGCTCTTGAAGCCGGCGGCCTCGGGGACGGGCGTGATCGCGGGCGGACCCGTGCGCGCCGTGCTCGAGTGCGCCGGGGTGCGCGACATTCTGACCAAGAGCCTGGGGTCCACCAATCCGCACAACATGGTGCGCGCGACGCTCGACGGACTGAAGCACCTGACCACGCCCAAGCGCGTGGCCAAGGAGCGCGGGATCGAGGTGGACACGATCCCCTACAAGGCGCGTCAGGAGGCCGTGGCCCGTGGCTAGGAATCCGCCGACCCGGAAGCGCCGCATCAGGGTTCGCTGGCGGGACCCCGGCAAACAGCCGGCCGGCAAGGGCGAGATCCGCCTGCGCCAGATCCGCTCGGCGATCGGCCAGCCGCCGCCGCTGCGGCGCACCCTGGAAGCGCTGGGCTTCAAGCACCATCAGGACGTCGTGGTGAAGAAGGATCACCCGGCGCTGCGCGGGATGATCTACCTGGTGCGCCACCTCGTCGAGGTGACGCCCGTGAAGGACGGGAAGTGACCGATGGCGACGACCAAGACGAAGTCCGCGAAGCGCAGGCCCCCCCCGAAGGCGAAGGCCGCGAACGCGCCGCCGCCCCACATCTCCCTGCACTCCCTCGAGCCGCCGCGCGGCTCGCACCGCGCGCGCATCCGCGTCGGACGGGGACCGGGCTCGGGGATCGGGAAGACCAGCGGCCGGGGCCAGAAGGGGCACAAGGCCCGCACCGGCGGCTCGACCCGCCTGGGGTTCGAGGGCGGGCAGATGCCGCTGATCCGGCGCATCCCCAAGCGCGGCTTCACCAATCCCTTCCGGGAGCCGGCGCAGGTCGTGAACGTCCGGCATCTCGCGCTGCTGGCCGAAGGCGTCGAGGTCACGCCCGAGACGCTGTTCGGCGCGGGGCTCGTCCGCCGGCCCGCCGGGCCGATCAAGCTGCTCGGCATGGGCGAGGTGAGCCGCAAGTTCGTCGTGCGCGGGGTCACGGCGTCCGCCTCCGCCCGCGCCAAGATCGAGCAGGCGGGCGGCACCATCGAGGGTTGAGCGCGTGACCGCACCGAAGATCCCCAATCTGTTCAAGGTTCCGGAGCTCAAGGACAAGATCCTCTTCACCCTCCTGGCCCTGCTCGTCTATCGGATCGGGGCCCACATCGCGACGCCGGGCGTGAACGTGCAGGCCCTCGCGGCCTACGCCCAACGCTCGCAGGGGACGCTGTTCTCGCTGTACGACCTGTTCGCGGGCGGCGGCCTCTCGCGGGCGGCGGTGTTCGCGCTGGGGATCATGCCCTACATCTCGGCGAGCATCGTCTTCCAGCTCGCGGGCCCGGTCTTCCCCATCATCGAGAAGATGCAGCGGGACGAGGAGGGGCGGAAAAAGCTTACGCAGTGGACCCGCTACCTCACGGTGCTGCTCTGCCTGTTCCAGTCGTACGGGTACTCCCTCTTCATCCAGTCCCAGATCCCGGGCGCCGTGACGATGAACCCGTTCGGCTTCAAGCTCCTCACGGTGCTGACGCTCACCGCCGGCGGGGTGTTCATCATGTGGCTGGGCGAGCAGATCACCGAGCGCGGCATCGGGAACGGGATGAGCCTGCTCATCTTCTTCTCGATCGTCGAGCGGATCTGGCCGGAGACGTTGAAGACCTTCGAGACGCTCACGACCCCGGGCAGCGACCTCACCATCCCGAAGCTGCTCGTCGTCCTGGGGATGATGGTGCTCGTCGTCGGGGCGACGGTGGCGGTGACGGTGGCGGCGCGGCGCATCCCCATCCAGATCCCCCGCAAGGTGATGGGCCGGGGCCGCATCCGGGAGGGTCAGAAGACTTTCATCCCGCTGCGCATCAACTCGTCGGGCGTGATGCCGATCATTTTCGCGCAGTCCCTGATCATCGTGCCCGGCACGCTGGCGCAGTTCAGCAACATCCAGTGGCTCAAGGACTTCTCGACCTATTTCAACTACACCTCGATCGCGTATCTCATCACGCTCGCGGTGCTGATCGTGTTCTTCGCCTACTTCTACACGTCCATCATCTTCAACCCCGTGGACCTGGCGGAGAACCTCAAGAAGCAGGGCGGCTTTATCCCGGGCGTGAAGCCCGGGGCGGCGACCGCCGACTATATCGACGAGGTCCTGTCCCGGATCACCCTGCCCGGCGCCATCTTTCTCACGTTCGTCGCCGTGCTGCCGATCATCATCGGGAACGTGCTCAACATGCCGTTCGGCTTCGGGGGCACGGCGCTGCTGATCGTGGTGGGCGTGGCGTTGGATACCGTTCAGCAGGTGCAGCAGTATCTCCTCCTCCGGCACTACGACGGCTTCATGAAGGAAGGCCGAGTCAAGTTCCGCGGCCGTACGCAGTAGCGGCGTGTTCGTCCTGATCCTCGGCGCCCCCGGTTCGGGGAAGGGCACGCAGGGGAAGATCCTCGCCGAGCGCCTGCAGCTCCCCAAGATCACGACCGGCGACATTCTCCGCGCCGCGGTCAAGGACGGCACCCCGCTCGGTCAGGAAGCGAAGAAGTACATGGATCAAGGGCAGCTCGTCCCCGACACCCTGATTCTCGAGCTCATCAAGGCAGAGGTGAGCAAGCCCGAGGCCAAGAACGGAGCGGTCTTCGACGGTTTTCCCCGCACCGCGGCGCAGGCCGAGCTCGTCGACAGGGTGTTGGGCGCCGAGGGCAACCGCCTCAACCACATCCTGCTGCTCGACGTTCCGGAGGAAGAGCTGGTCCGCCGGCTGATGAGCCGCGCCCCGGTCGAAGGCCGTTCTGACGACACGCCCGAGGCGATCAAGACCCGCCTCGCGGTCTATCAGCGCGACACCGCCCCCCTCGTCGCCCATTACGCCCAGCGCGGCGTCATGCACCACGTGCCGGGCACGGGCACCATCGACCAGATCGCCGAGGATATCAAGCGGATCATCGGGCGATGAGCGTCACCATCAAATCGGCACGGGAAATCGAGACGATGGCGGCCGCCGGCCGCATCGTCGCGGGCACTCTGGCCCTCGTGCGCCGGCACGTCCGGCCCGGCGTCTCGACCGCGGACTTGGACCGCATCGCCGAAGACTTCATCCGCAGCCACCCCGGCGCGCGGCCGTCCTTCAAGGGACTCTACGACTTCCCCGCGACGCTGTGCACCTCCATTAACGCGGAGATCGTCCACGGCATCCCGTCCCCGCGGCGCGTGCTCGCGGCAGGCGAGATCCTCAGCGTGGACGTCGGTGTCGCGCTCGAAGGGCTGCACGCGGACTCCGCGGCCACGTTTCCGGTAGGGGACATCAGCGCCGAGGCGGAGCGGCTGCTGCGCGTGACCCAGGAGGCGCTCGTGGCCGGCGTCGCCCAGGCGCGCGCCGGCAATCACGTCGGAGATATCGGGCATGCGGTGCAGCAGGTGGCGGAGGGCGCGGGCTACTCGGTGGTGCGGGAGCTGGTGGGCCACGGCATCGGCACGAGCTTCCACGAGGAGCCGCAGGTCCCCAACTTCGGCAAGCCGCAGCGGGGGCCGCGCCTCACCCCCGGCATGACGATCGCGATCGAGCCGATGGTCAACGCGGGGGCGCCGGAGATCCGGACCCTCGAGGACAAATGGACCGTCGTGACGGCCGACGGCTCACTCTCCGCCCACTTCGAGCACACGGTGGCGATTCAGGAAAACGGCGCGCCGCCGCGGATCCTCACGACGTCGGGCTGACGGACCGTTGGACGAGCCTGCCCCGAGCGCAGCGAGGGGGCGGATTAGTCGCGTCCCAGACGCTCCGCCTCCTCGAGCAGGTCGCCCCCCTGCGCCGGATCCGAGAGCGCCGCCACGTTCACCCGCACATTCTCGACCGCGCCGGCCAGCGCCGCCCGCGCGAGCTGTTCCGCCACCTTCGCGTCCGAGCGGGCGTTCTTGTTGCCGATGTCGCCGAGCTCGCGCGCCAGCGCGATGACGCGCCCCGCGCCGCGCGCCACGGCAATCGGGGTGATGGCCGCGCCGCGCAGCGCCTCGTCCACGGCGCCGATCCGGCGGGGATCGTCCTTGGGGATCTTGTACGCGGCGCTCACCCGACCGTACGCCGCGGCGTCGTCGTCGACCAGGCGCCGCAGCTCGGCGCGCAGCGATTCGGCCTCGGCGAGGATCTCCCGCGCCCGCCCGTCGGCAGGCGCGTACGCCTTGCGCCCGATCGTCAGCCGGCTCACCATCGCCACGAGCGCCGCGGCGAGCGTCCCGGCGAGCGCCGCCGCGCTGCCGCCTCCCGGGACGGGCGCGACGCCCGCCAGCTCCTCGATCCAGGCGTCGAGGGTGGGCCCTTCGGCTTCGCGGATCTTGGCCTCGAGCAGGTGATCGGCGGCGTCGGGAAGCTTGAGCAGCGCCGCGCCGGCGCCGAGCACCGCGCGCTCGGGGATCAGTCCCACGACTTCACTCCTGACCACGCCGACCCCCCGCGCCCGGGCCTCGGCTTCCACTGCCGCGAACACGGCCGCCGGGGGCGTGACGTCGATGTCCAGGAGGTTCATCGAGACCTGCGCCTGCCCGTCGACCAGGAAGCCGCTCGCCTGCACGGCCGGGAGCCCGCCGCTCGAGGTCCGGATGCGCTTAGCGATCGCTTTGGCGAGTCCCACGTCGGTCGCGTCGAGATAGATGTTGTAGGCGACGAGGAACGGCCGGGCGCCGATGGCCGTCGCCCCGGCCGTCGGATGGATGCGCTTGGGACCGAAGTCTGGGTCCGCCGCGGGGTCCGTCCCGATGCGCTCGCGCAGCCCCTCGAACTCGCCCTTGCGGATGTCGGGCAGGCGCTCACGCTCGGGACGCGTCGCCGCGCGGGCGTAGAGGAAGACGGGGATGGCGAGCTCCCGCCCTACGCGCTCGGCGAGCTGGCGCGCGAGCTGCACGCAGTCGTCCATCGTGACGCCGCGCACCGGTACGAACGGCACGACGTCGGTCGCGCCCATCCGGGGATGCTCACCGCGATGCGTGGTGAGGTCGATGCGCGCGGTCGCCACCTGCATGGCGCGGAACGCGGCCTCGACGGCCGCGTCCGGCGGCGCCACCAACGTGAACACGGAGCGGTGGTGAGAGGCGTCGGCCTGGGTGTCGAGCAGCCTGACGCCCGGCACCCGGGCGATCGCCTCGCGCAGAGCATCGAGGACGGCCTGGTTACGACCGTCTGAGAAGTTCGGGACGCACTCGACCAGCGCCGCAGCCACCCGTTACGCCCTCCGTTAAGTTATTGTCTTCCCGCACCTTGCGGCCCCCTACCTTGTCGCCTTAGGTTCTCCGCCCATGGCGCGTGTCTTCAGCGGGATCCAACCCTCCGGCGAGCTGCACCTTGGCAACTACCTCGGCGCCGTGCGCAACTGGGTGCGGTTGCAGGACCAGCACGAGTGCCTGTTCTGCGTCGTCGACCTGCACGCCATCACCCAGCCCTACGAGCCCGCGACGCTCGGCGAGCGGACACTGGAGATGGCGACGGGCCTCCTCGCCGCCGGGCTCGACCCCGCCAAGTGCACGGTGTTCGTGCAGTCGCACGTCCCCGAGCACAGCGAGCTCAACTGGCTGCTCACCACGGTAGCGCCGCTGGGCGAGCTGGAGCGCCAGACGCAATACAAGGACAAGGCGCAGCGCCAGGAGAGCGTCCCGGCCGGCCTGCTCAACTACCCCATCCTCCAGGCCGCCGACGTGCTGCTCTACAAAGCGGAGCTCGTCCCCGTCGGCGAGGACCAGCTCCAGCACCTGGAGCTGATGCGCGAGATCGCGCGCCGCTGGAACCACCGCTTCGGGGCGGGCTACTTCCCCGAGCCGCAGGCGCTGCTGACGCCGACGAAGCGCGTGCTCGGCCTCGACGGCCAGGCCAAGATGTCCAAGAGTCTGGGCAACACCATCGGCCTGTTCGAGGACGCCGACACGATCTGGGAGAAGCTCAAGCCGGCGGCCACGGATCCCGCCCGCGTCACGCGCAAGGATCCGGGGAACCCCGACATCTGCAACATCTTCACGATCCATCAGGGGTTCTCGACGCCCGCGCAGCAGGCGGACGTGGCGCACAAGTGTCGTACCGCGGGGTGGGGCTGCCTCGACTGCAAGCGGCTGTTGGCGGACAATATCATAGCGGCTCTGGCGCCGATGCGCGAGCGGCACGCGCGCTACCGCGCCGACCCCGAGCGCGTGCGCGCGATACTGCGCGACGGCGCCGCCCGCGTCCGCGTCATCGCCCGGAAGACCATCACGGAAGTGCGCGCGCGCATGGGGCTGCTCGAGGCCGCGGAGGACTGATGCAGGACTTCCTGGGGCGCATGGTGGAGGTGTTCCAGCTCGAGCTGTTGCTGCAGCTCGGGCTCGCCGTTCTGCTCGGCGGCGCCATCGGCCTCGAGCGCGAGCTCGGCGGCAAGCCCGCGGGGCTCCGCACCAACATCCTGATCTGCATCGGGTCCGTGCTCTACACCAAGCTGTCGGTGAGCATGGCCGGGACCAACGCCGATCCGACGCGCGTCGCCGCCCAGATCGTCACAGGGGTCGGCTTCATCGGCGCGGGGACGATCCTGCACGCGCGCGGGGCGGTCGTGGGGCTCACCAGCGCGGCGACGATCTGGGTCGTCGCGGCGATCGGCGTGGCCCTCGGCGCCGGCCATTATCCCGAAGCGCTGGGCGCCACCCTGCTCGTTATTCTCGTGCTGCGGGGACTCGGCCGCGTCGAGGCCATCATCTCGCGCCAGTCGACGCGCAGCCACCTCACCGTCCACGCGCGGCCCGAGCCCGCCGCGCTGGAGGACCTCGAGGCCCTCGTGCGTCGCACGGGGCTGGACGTCGAACGCGTCGAGTCGCGCCGCGAGAACGTGGATCTGGTCATCGAATACGACATCCGCGGCCCCAAACGCCTGCACGATCAGGTCATGATCGCCATCCTCCACCACCCTGTGGTGCGGACCGTCTCCACCGGGGAGTGACCCGCCGCTTCGTCGTCGACCTACACTCTCCCCGAACGGCCTGGCGCGTCACGCCTGTGGCCGTCCGGGCCATTCGGGATGCCCTCGGACGCGGTTGGGAGGTGCTGGAGGTCGACGCGCCGGCCGCCTCGGACGGCGACGGCGGCGCGGGCTCGCCGCAGTCCGTCGCCGCGGCGCGTGGGGCCGAGATCTACCTCGGCTACGGCGTGCCGACGGGCGTGGTCGCCGCGGGGCGCGCCAGCCTGCGCTGGGCCCACAGCGGGACAGCCGGCATTGGTGGGAGCGTTCCGCAGCTCCGGGGGACGGGGATCGTGCTGACAAACTCGGCGGGCGTGCACGCCGAGCCGATCGCGGACTGGGTGATCGCGGCGGTGGCGTATTTCGCCCGCGGCCTCGACCGGATGCGCGAGTTCCAGGCGGCGGAGCAGTGGGCGAAGGCGGCGTTCACGGACTTCGCCGAGCCCGTGCGCGAGCTCCGGGATCTGCGGATGGGGATCCTGGGGCTGGGGGGGATCGGGACCGCCGTGGCCACGCGGGCGACGGCCCTGGGGATGACGGTTGCCGGCGTGCGGCGGCGGGTCGAGCGGGGCGGCCCGCCGGGCGCGCGGTGGGTCGGCGGGCTCGATGCCCTGCCGCGGCTGGCCGCCGAGGCGGACGTCCTGGTCATCGCGGCGCCGCGGACCGCGCTGACGGGCGCCGCGGTCAGTCGCGACGTGCTGGCGGGGCTGCCGCCAGGGGCGGTCGTCGTCAACGTGTCCCGCGGCGACCTGCTCGACGAGGCGGCGCTCCTCGAGCTGCTGGACGCGGGCCGCCTACGAGGCGCGGCGCTCGACGTGTTCGCTCACGAGCCGCTGCCGCCCGGCCACCCCTTCTGGCGGCACCCGCGCGTGCTGGTGAGCCCGCACGCCGCGGGCGTGACGGCGCGGTTCTGGGAGCGGGAAACAGGGCTGATCGTGGAGAACATTCGGCGCTATCTTGCAGGAGCGCCCCTCCTCAACGTGGTGGACCTGGATGCCGGGTACTGAAGGTATGGAGAAGATCATCAAGGCCGCCGTGGAGCGCGGGGCGTCGGACCTGCACATCAAGGCGGGGGACGTCTTCCGCGCGCGGATCGACGGTCGCCTCGTCCCGCTCACCAAACAGCGCCTCACCCCCGAGCAAACGAAGGCGATCGCCCTGCGGCTGATCTCCAGCGAGGACGACCGCGCCAAGATCGACCGCCTGCGCGACTATGACTGCTCCTGGGGGATGCCGGGGATCGGTCGCTTCCGGGTCAATATCCTGCGGCAGCGCTCGTCGTTCATGATCGTGATGCGCGTGATCCCTTTTGACGTGCCCACGTTCGAAAGCCTCAAGCTGCCGGCGGTGCTCTCCCAGGTCGCCTCCGCGGAGCGGGGGATGATCCTGGTCACCGGCGTCACGGGCTCGGGCAAGAGTTCGACGATGGCCGCGATCATCCACCACGTCAACCAGACCCAGCACAAGCACATCCTCACGCTCGAGAACCCGATCGAGTTCCTGCACCGTGACATCAACTGCTCGGTGACCCAGCGGGAAGTCGGCGTGGACACGGACGACTTCCGCATGGGGTTGCGGGCCGCCCTGCGCCAGGACCCCGACGTCGTGCTGATCGGGGAGATGCGCGACGTCGAGACCATCGACACGGCGATGAAGGCCGCGGAGACGGGGCACCTGCTCATCTCCACGCTGCACACGCCGGACACGGTCACCACGGTGAGCCGCATCGTCGCGATGTTCCCGCCGGAGGAGCAGGAGATCGCCCGGATCCGCCTCGCGGAATCGCTGCACGCGGTGGTCTCGCAGCGCCTTTTGCCGCGGGCCGATGGCCACGGACGCGCGGCGGCGCTCGAGGTGCTGATCTGCACCGGGTTCGCCCGCGATCTGATCAAGGACGCGAACCGCACGCCGGAGCTGCACAACTACATCCAGGAGTCGCGCGAGCAGTACGGGATGCAGACCTTCGACCAGCACCTCATGGACCTGGTGAGCGACGGCACCGTCACCTACGAGACGGCGGTGGCGGCGTCATCCAATCCGGCCGATTTCGAGCTGAAGATGAAGACCCTGCGGCGCCGCTCGCGGGTTGCGGCGCCGTCGTGAGCGGACGTCGCTTCGGGGGCGTGCTCGCCCCTATCACCACACCGTTCGATCCTGCCACCGGCGACGTCAGACCGGGAGCGCTCCGCCAGAACATCACGCTGCTGCTGGAGGCTGGCCTCGACGGGATCGTCGTCGCCGGGTCGACCGGGGAGGCGCCGCTCCTCGATGCCGATGAGCAGCGGCGGCTGGTCGCTTGCGCGCGCGACGCCGTGCCGCGGGACCGCTGGCTTTTCGCCGGGACCGGCGCGGAGTCCACCCGCGAGGCCGTCGCCCGGAGCCGGGCGGCCGCCGTGGCCGGGGCGGACGCGGTGCTGGTGCGCCCGCCCGGGTATTTCGCGGCGGCGCTCACGCCCGCCGCCCTCGTCGACTACTTCCGCGCGGTCGGGGACGCGTGCCCCGTGCCGGTCCTCGTGTACAACATTCCCAAATACACGCACCTCGCGATCGCCCCGGCGGTGCTCGAGCAACTCGCCGCCCATCCCAACATCCTCGGCGTCAAGGATTCGTCGGGCGATGTGAAGAACCTCGGGGCCTACCGCGCGGCCGTGCCGGAGTGGTTGGTCTTCGTCGGCTCCGGGTCGCTCCTCTACGCCGCCCTGGAGCTGGGCTGCGACGGCGGGATTCTCGCACTCGCCTGTTTCGCGGCCCGCCGCTGCGTCGACCTGTTCGCCGCCTTCCGCGCGGGAGACCGCGCCCGCGCGGAGGCCTTGCAGCAGCCCCTCATTCCCCTGAACAAGGCCATCGTGAGTGAGCTGGGCGCGGCGGGCGTGAAGGCGGCGATGGACGCGGTGGGGCTCACGGGCGGCCCGGTGCGCGCGCCGCTGCCAGCGCTCGCACCCGCCGATCGGGAGCGTGTGGTGCGGCTGCTCACCCCGGGTGACTGACCTCCACGCCCTGCTCGGCCGGCTCGCCGTGCCGCGGTTGGTCGGCTCACCGAACCATGCCCGCGTGCGGGCGCTCCTGCGCGAGGAGCTCGAGCGACGCGGTTGCGTCGTGATGGAACACCCCTTCACCGCGAGTCCCGTCCGCTTGGTCGCCGCCCAGGTCTGGGGAGCGGGGGTCGGGATTGTCGTCTTCGGCACGCTGCTGCTCGCGACGAGTCGCCTCTCGGCGGATTGGGCTGCCGGGTGGGCCTGTGCGGGCGCCGCCGTGCTCGCGGCCTACCCCTTCGCGCCGCGCCTGTGGCGGTTGCCAGCGCCCGCGGCGCCGGCCGCGAATCTCATCGCGGTGCGTCCTGGCGCGCGCGTGCAGGTGTGGCTGGCCGCCCATTACGATTCCAAGGGCCAACGGCTCTCGATGCGGTGGCGGCTGGTGGCGGTGGCGCTGTGCGTCGTGGGACTCGTCGGCGTGCTCGCCATCGCGGCATTGCGGGTGGCATTGTCCTGGCAGCCGTCCTGGGGGGTGCTCGCTGTGCCGGGAGCGATCGGCGCGTTGCTACTGGCTCGCTGCCGCACTCGGGACGACTCGCCGGGGGCCGTGGACAACGCCACCGGCCTGCTCACGGTCCTCGCTGTGCTCGACGCCCTCCCGCCGAATGCCCCGGTCGGTGCGCTGCTGCTCGACGCGGAAGAGTTCGGTCTGGACGGCGCGCGCGCCCTCGTGCGCGATCGCGCCAATCTCCTCTACGGGACTGCGGTCGTGAACTTCGACGGCGTGGACGACGGCGGTGGGGCGGTCGTCTTCGAGCACCGACCCGGGCCCGTGGGGAGGGCGGTGGCGGAGTCGCTGGGCGTGCGGCGGTCGCGGTTCCTCCCGGTCGTCGTCGACGGGATCGCGCTCGCCAAGGGGGCGGCGCAATGCATTACCGTCATGCGCGGGAATTGGGGGACAACGGGCATCGTGCACACACCGCGCGATACCGCTGAGCGGCTGGCGCTGACAGGCGTTCGGGAAGTCGCCGGCGCCGTGGCCACCGTCTTGCGTTGACGCGCGCCCGGTTTTCTCCTAGCTTCCCCCAGAGGATACAGGAGCCCCCATCGGGGGCTTTTTTGTTGGGGGGGGTCGATGTTCGGACCGAAGAGTCACTGCGTCGTCGTCGTCGGGGCCCAATGGGGCGATGAGGGGAAGGGGAAGATCGTCGACGTGCTCGCCGAGCGCGCCGATCTCGTCGTGCGCTACCAAGGGGGCGCGAACGCCGGCCACACGGTGAACACCGGGGCCGGGGAGTTCGTGCTGCACCAAATCCCGTCCGGCATCCTCCAGGGCGCCGTCTGCATCGTCGGCAACGGCGTGGTCTTGGACCCGGAGACGTTCTTCACCGAGCTCGATGCATTGGCGACGCGCGGCATCAAGGTCGACGGCAAGCTGTACGTCTCCGACCGCGCCCACCTGACGCTGCCCTGTCACAAGCTTCTGGACCGGGCCCGCGAGCAGCGCGAGCGCATCGGAACCACGGGGCGGGGGATCGGTCCCACCTACGAAGACAAGTACGGACGCCGGGGCATCCGCGTCGGCGACCTGCGCCACCTCGATCACGCGAGCCAGACCGTCACCGCGCGAGTGCGGGCCGCGAACGAGATGCTGCAGCTGCTGGGCGCCGCCGACCGGGCCGATCCCGCCGAGCATACCGAGCTGCTGTCGCGCCTGGCGCCGCGGCTGCTGCCGCTCGCCGTCGATGCCGGCCGGGTCGTGTACGAGGCGCTGGAGCGCGGAGAATCGGTGCTCCTCGAAGGCGCGCAGGGCGCGCTGCTCGACGTGGACCACGGCACCTATCCCTACGTGACGTCCTCCAACACGACGGCGGGGGGAGCCGCCGTGGGCGCCGGCATCGGCCCGACGGCGATCGACGCCGTGCTCGGCGTCGTGAAAGCCTATACGACCCGGGTAGGGAATGGGCCCCTGCCCACCGAGGCCGCGCCGGAGGTGGCCCAGCGCATCCGCGAGTTGGGGGGCGAGTTCGGCGCCACGACCGGTCGGCCGCGCCGCTGCGGCTGGTTCGACGCCGTCGTGGTCCGTTACGCGGTGCGGATCAATGGGCTCACCGGTCTCGCCGTCACCAAGCTCGACGTGCTCGACTCCTTCGCCGAGATCCCCGTGTGCGTGGGCTACCGGCTGGACGGAGCGGATGTCGACAGCATGCCGGCGGATGTCGAGCGCATCGCTCGGGTCGAGCCGGTCTACGAGACGCTCCCCGGGTGGCAGAAAACGCTCCAAGAGGTGCGGCGGCTCGCCGATCTGCCGCCGGCGGCGCGCGCCTACCTGGATCGGCTCCAGGACCTCGCGCACGCTCCGATCCGCTTTGTGAGCGTGGGGACACGGCGGGATCAGATCATCGAGGTGGGGTGAAAAAAGGAACCCCCCAGGGTTGCCCCTGGGGGGTAGTCGCTTGCCCGACATCGTGCGCCCTAGAACCCGATGTGAGCGAAGCGAGCAACTCTATCGGGTCCGGGCGCCGCTACTCTGGCGGCCAGGCTATCTCGCATGCGAACCCGAGACCCTTGGCTTTGCGCCCCGCCGTCGCCGGCGGTTTGCCCTTTGACAGAGATGCTGCTTCCGCGTATTTCAGCAAGAATGATGCCTTAAGTGTAAGTTCTTAGGCGTCAGTAGACTTAGCTTGGTCGCTGCTTCATCGTGTCACGTATTATGCAATAAATCGTGCAACTTGCGTCATCAGTTGGGAGCTCGTGCCCCAAATCGTCCTGATCGCCCCGACCGCCTTCAAGGGTACGTTCGGCCCTCGAGCGGTCGCCGAAGCACTCGCCTCCGGCGTTCGCCGGGCGCTGCCGGAGGCAGTGGTGCTGAACTGTCCCATTGCTGACGGCGGAGATGGCCTGCTCGAAGCCGTGCTCCCCCCTGGCGCCCTACGCGAGCGCGTCCGTGTCACCGGGCCGCTGGGGGCGCCCGTCGAGGCCGCTCTCGGCTGGATCGATCCGCAAACCGCCATCTTCGAAAGCGCGAGCGCCTGCGGGCTCGCCCTGCTGACCCTGGAGAAACGGGATCCTCTGCGAGCGACCAGCCGCGGTGTGGGTGAGCTGTTGTTCGAGGCGGTCGATCGCGGCGCCCAGACCGTGATTGTGGGGCTGGGTGGCACGGCGACGGTGGATGGCGGCACGGGGGCGGCGCGCGGTTTGGGCTGGACGTTCGCCGACGCCGAGGGGCGCCCGCTCCCGGAAGGCGGCGGGGCGCTCCCGATGCTCGCCGCGATGGGAGGAGGATGGGGGCTCGCGGCGCGGGTGATCGCGCTCACCGATGTGGCGACGCCGCTGGTTGGTCCGGAGGGGGCGGCCCAGGTGTTTGCGCCGCAGAAGGGAGCGACTCCGGCGCACGTGACGCATCTGGCGGCGGGTCTCGAGCGGCTGGCACAGCTGTTCACACGGAGCGGGCGGCCCGAGCTGGCGAGTCTGCCGGGCGGCGGTGCGGCGGGGGGCCTCGGGGCCGGGCTGGTCTACTTCGCGAAGGCGGACCTGGCGCGTGGCGCCGAATGGGTGTTCGAGCGGGTAGGGTTCGACGCCGCGCTCGCCAAGGCCGACCTCGTCCTCACCGGAGAAGGGATGTTCGACCGTACTTCGCTCGTTGGGAAAGCGGCCGGCGAAGCGATGCGGCGCGCGCAAGCGGCGCGCAAGAAGGTCGTGGTGGTGGCGGCGCGGGCGGAGCAATTCGCGGGCTTGCATATCGTCAGCGGCGCGGGGCAGACGCTCGACGCTCGCGCTATTGCCGCTCTCGGCGAACGCGCGGCGCGGGAAGCATTCGGGTTGCCCGCCGCCTAGCGGCGCCTCTATCTTCCCGCCTCCTATGCCCGAAACCGTGATGGAGAAACTCGTGTCGCTCGCCAAGCGGCGCGGGTTCGTGTTCCAATCGTCGGAGATCTACGGCGGCCTCGGGTCGGTCTGGGACTACGGGCCGCTCGGCGTGGAGCTCAAGAAGAACATCAAGGAGCGCTGGTGGCGCTCGATGGTCCACGAGCGGGAGGACATCGAGGGACTCGACGCGGCGATTCTCATGCATCCCAAGGTCTGGGAGGCTTCGGGTCACATCGCGGGGTTCACCGATCCTTTGGTGGACTGCAAGCAGTGCAAGAACCGCTTCCGCGCCGACGATCCGCGGATCAAAGGGACCCCGGGCCAGCCGGACGCGCAGTGCCCGGTGTGCGGGACGAAGGGGTCGCTGACCGTCGCCCGGCAGTTCAACCTCATGTTCAAGACGTTCATGGGGCCGGTCGAGGAGGTGGCGGCCGTGATTTACCTGCGGCCCGAGACAGCGCAGGGGATCTACGTCAACTACCTCAACGTGCTGCAGTCGTCGCGTCAGAAGATCCCGTTCGGGATCGCCCAGATCGGCAAGGCGTTCCGGAATGAGATCACGCCCGGGAACTTCATCTTTCGAACCCGGGAGTTCGAGCAGATGGAGATGCAGTTCTTCGTGAAGCCGGGCACCGAGGGGGAGTGGTTCGAGTTCTGGCGCGGGGAGCGGATGAAATGGCTCCAGGGCCTCGGGATCCGGCCCGAAAAGCTGCGGTGGCACCAGCACGGCAAGGACGAGCTGGCCCACTACGCCAAGGACGCCTACGACATCGAGTACGAATTCCCGTTCGGGTGGCAGGAATTCGAGGGGGTGCACAACCGCACCGACTTCGACCTGTCGAACCATCAACGGGCCTCCGGGAAGAAGCTCGAGTACCTGGATACGGCGACCAACGAGCGCTTTCTCCCGTACGTGGTCGAGACCTCCGCTGGGGCGGATCGCACGGCGCTGGTCGTGCTGTGCGACGCTTACCGCGAGGAGGAGGTCGAGGGAGAGAAGCGGGTCGTGCTGCAGTTCAAACCCTCGCTCGCGCCCCTCAAGGCCGCCGTGTTTCCGCTCGTGAACAAGGACGGCATGCCGGAGCTGGCACGGCGCATCTACGACGGCCTGCGGGGCGAGTTCAACGTCTTCTACGACGACGGCGGCTCGATCGGCCGGCGCTACCGGCGTCAGGACGAGGCGGGGACCCCGTTCGGCATCACGGTGGACGGGCAGTCCACCCAGGACCAGACGGTGACGGTGCGCGATCGCGATACGCTGAAGCAGGAGCGTGTCGGCGCCGGCCAGCTCGCGGCCTACCTGAAAGCGAAGCTCGCGGGGTGAGACTCGATGACTTCCGCAGCCTCGTCGAGCGGTTGCTGAAGGAGGTTCCCTCCTCGTATCTGGATGGCGTGGTGGCGGTCGAGGTGAGCCCCAAGACCGTTCCGCATCCCGTGCGCGCCGACATCTACACCCTGGGCGAGTGCGTGCCGCTCGAGTGGAGTGGGAGCGGCGCCGACCTGCAATCGCGAGTGGTCCTCTATCACGGCTCCTTCGCCGCGCTGGCCCGGTTCGCCCCGGAGTTCGAGTGGCGTCACGAGACCTGGGAGACGCTGTCCCACGAGCTGCGCCACCACCTGGAATGGAGGGCCAACGTCGAGGCGCTCGAGGCCTACGACTGGGCGGCCGAGCAGAACTTCGCCCGTCAGGAGGGGGAAGCGTTCGATCCCACTTTCTACCGCTCGGGAGAGGCGCTGGCCCCGGGCGTCTATAAAGTCGACGACGACGTCTTCGTAGAAGGGGAAGCGGGGAACCCTAAAGGACTCCCTGACGGTCGCGGGGAGTGGGCGACGTTCATCTGGCACGGCACGAGCTACCGCGTGGCGTTGCCCCGCAACGTCCAGCGACCCGTGTTCGTGTCGGTGGACGGCCTCGCGGAGCCGCCGCTCGGCGAGGTCGTCGTCGTCGTGCGCCGCAAGCCCTCGGTATGGGACGTCTGGCGCACGGTGCCCGCGCCGAGCGCCGTGCGCGCCACGGCGGAAGCGATCCGTGGCTAGGCGGGTCTACCTCGCGGCGCGGGACCTCGTATTCCGCTCGAAGCTGGGGGCGGCCGTTGCGGCGCGAGGTGGGGAAGTTGTGCTCGACGACGCAGGTTGCGAGTTCGCGGTCCTCGACGCCGAAGCCCCGGACGCGCTCACGCGCATCCGGGGCTTCGTCACCCGCGGCATCCCCGTACTGGTCTACGGCCCCCACGTGCGCGCTGAGCTGCTGCGCGCCGCGCGGGAGGCCGGCGCC
>Ga0066685_10000216_pt1 | contig 17289 bp, 6 predicted proteins | sample GraSoiAngelo_134_FD_62305 | JGI IMG/M metagenome (GOLD analysis project Ga0066685, IMG submission 62305) | Grasslands soil microbial communities from the Angelo Coastal Reserve, California, USA - 14_0929_05_30cm | ecosystem: Environmental > Terrestrial > Soil > Grasslands | place: USA...
CTTTCGTTCATCGTCTGCGTGGCGATCATGCTGCCCGCCTCGCCGGGGTTCATCGGGGTCCTGGAGGGGTCCTGTGTGGTCGGTCTTTCCCTGATCGGGGTGGATACGTCCAGGGCGCTGGCCTACGGAGTCCTGTACCACGTCACCCAGATCCTGCCGGTCATTGTCCTGGGCGGGTTTTACGCGCTCTGGGGGAGGGTCGGCAGGGTGCGTTTGGAGGAGCTGGAGCAGGTTACCGTGGAGGCGCCGGGGAGAAAAAACTGACGACACTGACAGGCTAAAATGTGGCAGGCCAAAGGTTGTAAAGCTTTTTTAGTTGACTCCGACCACCCCCGCTGCTATACTGTTCGAGCAATAAATCCGCGCTCAGAGCAAACTTAGCGTTGGCGAGTCCTGAGATGGAGGGAAGGATGGCCACTTCCGATCGAGGGCGGCGTTCGCCCTTCGGGAGTGCACGCCCTATTGCGTTAATTACACTCGCCGCCGCGATTGGTTTCACGCCCTGGGCGTGGGGCGCTGGGGCCCCGTGGGCCCAGCTCGCGTTTCGGATGCTTGGTCTCACGTCTCTTTTTGCCGTTTCACTGGATCAGTCAGTCAGAACATCCACACGAACCGTGTGGGAGGCCCGTGCGACGCGCGCACTGTTCCTGTTCCTGCTCGCGTCCGCGATCTCAGCCGTGCTCTCGATCCATAGGGGCAAGAGTCTCGAAGCCATGCTGAACCTGTTCGCGATCACCGGACTGTTCCTGGCCGCCATGACGAGCGTGCGCGGGATGGGCCTTCTTCGCGGAATCGCCTTCTTCGAGGTGCTCGTCGCGATCCCGGTGGCGACGCTCGGGATCGTGCAGCACTTCCGTCCGGAGCTCCTTCCCGTGGCGAATTCGTATCCGGGACGCGCGCTCGGACCCTTCGGGCAACCCAATCGCATGGGCGGGTATCTCACGGCCTTGATCCCGATCGCGCTCTGCCTCGCGTTCATCGCGCAGGACCGTGCGCTCAAGGCCGGCCTCCTCATCGTGACCTTCGGCCTCACCTTCTGCCTCGCCGCCACGTATTCGCGCGGCGCCTGGCTGGGGTTGGCGGCCGGTCTTCTGGTCCTAGGGGCCGCGTTCGCCCGATGGCCCGAGCTCGCCCCGCGCCCCGTGGTGTTGGGACTGGCGGCCGCGTGTGTCGCGCTGCCGTTCGCGCTTCTCCTTCCATCCGTCATCTCTCGTGTTCAGTCGCGCCCCTCGTCCGCACCGGCTTGGAATTTGCCGATCGATCCGGAGCGCGAGGGTTCGGGCGCGATGCACCGCGCCATCTGGTCGGGAGCGCTCCAAGCCGCGACGCGCCGGCCCGTGTTCGGATGGGGAATCGGCGCCTTTCGCGAAGCCTTCGATGTCTCGAAGAACGCGACGATGAAGCGGCTCGAAGCGGAAGGCGGCCGCACCGCCGATCAGGCACACGAGCATTATCTGGGCATTCTGGCGGAGCGTGGCGTACTGGGTCTCGCCGCATTCGCCGCTCTCACCGCGCTGATGCTGGGCGCGGCGGCCACGGCCATGGCTTCCGGGACGCCGGCGATGGGACGCGTTCTGGTAGCCGGCCTGGCCGGGTCGGTGGTGGCGCTGCTCGCTCACGGCCTCGTCGACGATAATCTGGCTCTGGTTCCACACGGGGCGCTCCTCTTCGCGAACCTCGGGCTGCTCGCGGCGGTGCCTTCCGGGCCGCGCCGTGAGTCCCGGCCGTCGCGAATGTACGGCCGCGCCGGCATGCTCGCGGCGGTTCTGGCGGCGGGAATCTCGGTCCTGAGCTTCGCGGGGTCGAGCTTCGCCCAAGCGGCCTCTTCGGGGGCCGCCGCGGGGAACGCGGATCGGACGCTCGCGCGCTGGCGCACCGCCGCGAGGGTCGCCCCCTGGCGCGATGATTTCGCCGTGGCGCGGGCGGAAGCGGCCGAGTCCATGGCCCGGCAGGGGTCCGGCGTTCCGGCCCTCCGCGAAGCCGAGGCCGCCTATCGCGGGGCCATCGCGATCAACGGGGCCGACCCGGTGACCCGTCAGGAGCTCGCGCGCCTCTATCTCGCGCACCCCGACGTGTGGGGAAACCCGGGGACGGGGCTCGCGCTCGAGCAGCTCCGGGCCGCCGTGGCGCAGAACCCGTATTACCCGGAGATCCAGAACGACCTCGGGGTCGCGCTGCTCCGCTCGGGGAACCGCGCGGAAGCACGGGCGGCCTTCGGCCGCGCGTCGCACGGCCGTCCCGCATTCGTCGACCCGCTTCTCAACCTCGCCGCTCTCGCCATCGAATCGGGCGACCGGGTCGAGGCGCGGTCCTGGCTCGAGCAGGCGCTCCAGCGTGAGCCGAACTCGGCGCGCGCGCGCGCGTTGCTCGAAGGGCTCGGGCGATGAATTCTGAAACCAAAGATATTCGAGGATATTCCATATCCAAGCATCAGGATCGAGAGGAGGTGAGTACCCGCTCGTCGTCGATTTCGCTGGGTTGAAAGCTCGAATCGAGTGGTTCAGGTCTCCGCTTTGAAGTCGGCTCGTGGAGGACAGGCAATGCACAACCGAGTTTCTGAGAAGCCCGTACTCCTCGGTGGCGGCCGCACACCCGTGAGTTCTGCCGCGGGGTGCCGTGTGCGCGTCCTTCGTGGTGCTGGCGCTGTGAATCATTTTCAGGGATGGAGCGCAGGAAATGCCTTCGCTCCGTCGATCTTTGCTCCATGGGTTCGTCGCGGATCTCGTGGGGCTCATCCGTCTGAGGGAGGACTGCGATGCGAACTTCAGCATTCTTGATCGTTCTACTGGGGCTCTTTGCTCTCGCATTCGCGCCCGGGATTGCCTCCGCCGCAGAACAGGGGCAGGACTTGGCGGGGGTGCTTGCCTCGAGCGCCGCGGTGCGCGCCGCGGCGGTGAGCGGCCCGGTGATCAACGTCAGTCCGGCGTCGCATGATTTCGGTCGCGCGAACGTGGGCACGACGACCGGCACGTTCAACTTCACGGTTTCGAACAGGGGAGACGCCACGCTCACCATCTCGGGCGTGACGCACAGCGGCCCCGGCTTCTCGGCGGTTCTGGGGTCCATGACGATTCCCGTGGGGGGCTCGACGACTCTGTCCTCGGCCTACTCGCCTTCGGGCAGCGGGCCCCAGTCGGACAACATCACGGTCCAGAGCAACGCGAGCAACGGGAACTTCTCCGTGCTCGCCACCGGGCGCGCGAACAACGCCCCGTCCTTCAGCCCGCCTCTGGCTTCGGACTACAACGCTCCGGCCTTCGTGGACTTCCATCTGGTGGCCAGTGCGACCGACCCGGAAGGGGACAATCTCAGCTGGTCGCTCAACAGCACGCCTGCGTTGCCGGTGGGCGCCACGTTCGACGGCGCGAGCGGCACGCTGGACTGGACCCCGGGCTCCGCGGATGCGGGGGACTATGCCGTGACGATCACGGTCACGGATGGCCTCGCGAGCACGCCGGGCAGCTTCACGCTGCACGTGACCGCTGGGAACAACCCGCCGACCGCGAATGCGGGTGGACCCTACAGCGGCTCCACGGGCGTTCCGCTCACATTGAATGGCTCGGGATCGAGCGATCCGGACGCGGGTCAGACCCTGACCTATGACTGGAACTTCGGCGACGGGTCCACGGGCACCGGCGTCACGCCGTCCCACACCTTCACCCGCGCCGGTAATTACATCGTCGGCCTCACGGTGACGGACAACGGAAGTCCGCCCCTGAACGCCCAGGCGACGACCAGCGCGCAGGTCGTGGACTTCGTTCCGGTCAACATCGTGTATCCGCCGTTGCAGCCGAAGGTGCTCAAGAGGAACGCCCAAATGGTCTTCGGTCTGGAAAGCCCCACCCGGGCGTTGACGGACATCGATCCGAACTCGCTCTTCCTGACCACGACCTACCCGAACGCGGGCACGGTCTCCCAGGTCAATGTCACTTCCCGCAAGGGCTATGTGATCGGCGACATCGACGGCAATCTGTTCTATGACCTGGATTACACGTTCAAGGGCACGACCGTCCAGCCGCTGGTCAGTCACGTCCCCGCGGGGACCACGATCACGATCGTGTTCAACGCCTTCACCTACGGGGATCACATTCCGGTGCGCGGCACGATCGACCTCGTCAAGCAGGGTGCCGCCGGCGCGGCCCCGTTCCAGGGCATCGCGGCGGTGAGCTCGGCGGCGAGCCCGAACCCGTTCAAGCCCGAGACGACGATCCGCTATGCCGTCCCAGGCGCGGGTGCCGTATCCATTCGGGTGTTCTCGGTGAACGGCCAGCTGGTGAGGACCCTTCGCCAGGAGAGCGGCAATCCGGGCACGTACGAAGTGCGTTGGAACGGCAAGGACGATCAGGGCCGCCAGGCGCCTTCCGGGATCTATTTCGTGAGCGTCCAGCAGGGCCTCATGAATTCGACGACCCGGCTGGTGCTGGCTCGGTAGCAGCTTCGGCATCGACGATGGGGGCGGGGCTCCGGCTCCGCCCCCTTGTCATGCCCGGCGGTCGAGGAGCCGTGCGCGCCCTGAACTCCTTGCGTTCCGGTGACCTTGAGTGGTATAATCCCGCGGCGGGCAGGTGGAAGGCACCGATCTCGCGAGTGCGACGTGTTTGTCCTCTCTGGTACGTCACCTGGGTTTCGCATCGAGGGCGTTTAGCCAAGGTATGCTTTTGCGCCGTGCTGCAATAGCCCTGACCCGGGCCAGCCGTCCCTCCTTTCTTCATCCGAAGCAATCCCCCCGGAGGCACCCCATGCGTTCGCGCCGGTACCTCGAGCTTTTGGCCGCTCTCACTTTGTTCTGCGCCGGAGCGCTCCTTGCCGGCGGCGCATCCGCGGTTCCGGTCTGGTCCATCGACCAGGACATCAGCGGCGGGGACGTGAACGAAACGTACACGTCGAGCAACGGCCAGCGGTTCATGGCCATGGACGACAGCAACAACCTGTACATCGCCTTCTTCGACAACCGTTTCAAGATCATCGGAGGGGACAACAACTTCGAGATCTTTTTCCGCAAGTTCATCTTCAACTTCGGTGCGCCCACGATCACGCGCGTCACGAACTCCCCGAACATGTCCAAGTACCCCTCCATGGCCACTCGAAACTGGGGAGCGGGGGACTACGACACGCAACAGGACAGCGGGCGCCTCTACATCGTCTGGCAGGACGGACGCCTCTTCGCGCCCACGGGAACCGAGCCGCCCTCCTACCAGATCTTCATGCGCACCTTCCGCACCCAGGGAGGGACGGGATTCGGGCCCGAGCTTCAAGTATCGCCATTCGACACCGCGAACGCCGCGACCCTGCCCGTGGTCACCGTGGGGGACAGCAACCGCGTGTGGATCGTCTGGCAGAAGCCGATCAGCGGCACGGGCACGACCGCGCTGTTCGAGCGCGTCTACCACTCCAACACCGGGGTCCTGGACACCCTCGTGCAGCTCACACCGGGGATTGCCTTCGCGGGCAACGCATCGATCGCCGCGTCCCGTGACGGCGTCGTGCATCTGGTATGGGCCGATACGAGGGTGGGGGGAAACATCCAGCAGATCTGGACGAAGCGGTTCCTCCCAGGGAGCGGCTGGACCGCGGACGAGCAGCTGGTGTTCAGCCCGGCAGCCTCCTCGGCCCCCTCGATCACGACCGACTACCGGGGCCATGCCCATCTCGTCTGGGTCGACAGGCGTGCCGGAGGTCCGGACGTCTTCTACAAGGAATACGTCCCGGGGGTCGGCTGGGACCTCGTGGACACCCAGATCACCACCCTCACGACCTCTTCCCAGATTCAGCCCTACGTGGACGCGGACGCGATGAGCAACGTGTACACCGTCTGGACCGACTCGAGGAACGGATCGAGCAATCCCGATATCTTCTACGACACCCGGATGCGCGGGACGTGGGCCGGGAACACCCCCCTCGTCTATTCGGCCACGGACACGACCAATTCGGTCCAGCAGTACCCCGGCATCGCGCACGATGAGTTCGGTACGGCCTACGTCACCTGGACCGATGAGCGCCTACCGGCCTCGATCGGCAAGAACCGAGAGGTCTTTTATAAGACCGGGACAAATGTTGTTACGGCGGTTCCGGTTCCAGAGAGGCCCGCGCTTGCCAGGCTCCTCCGGAACTATCCCAATCCCTTCAATCCCATCACCAAGGTCCACTTCGTTCTGGACCGGAGCGCCCAGGTGTCCCTCCGGGTCTTCGACGTCCAGGGACGCGCCGTTCGAACCCTTCTGGACGGCTATTTGACCTCGGGACCGAGGATTGTGGGGTGGGATGGGCGGGACGACCGAGGTCAGCAGCTCCCGTCGGGGACTTATTTCCTGAGGCTCGGGGGCGGCGGCTCCTACCTGAGCAGGACGGTCAATCTGGTCAAGTAAATGGCCTTGTGTGACCTGTGTCACTCCACGCGCCAGGCTTCGTATGATGACACAGCGTTGTTCTCGATTGACGACGTTAACAAATAGTGTTATAATCTCTTCTGCCTCGGAAGCGAACCCTTCGGCGAGGCAACTATATTTGGCGGGCTTCGGCCCCACATCGTGAAAAGGTAATGGCGAAAACCCCCGTTTCGCAGTCGGACTCGGATTTTCATCTCGAGACGAACGCCTAAGCCGCATCCGCTGTTGGCGTACGTCTCGTTTTTCTAGTTCCAGCAGTCTCCGTTCACTTAGTGGGCTGTGAATAGTCGCAACCTCGTGCAGCTCCGGGTCGACATCTAAAGGAAAGAGGTCCCCTAGGTGATCCTCCTCAATCCGCGCGTCCACCGCACCTTCCAAACAACCCTTCTTCTCCTGCTCGGCGCTCTTTCGGCCGCCTCGTCCGCTTCTGCCTACGGCGTCGTGAAGAATCAGTCCGATTACTTCTCTCCGAGCACCCCGCTGACCTATACCCCCGGCCGCGGCACCCCCGCGGTCGCGGAGACCACGATCCGGCACCAGATCTATTTCAGCGATTTCGAGGGAAGCTCGGCAGGGTGGTCCACGATCAACTACCGGGCGAACAAGCCGGTCGCGTGGAACATCGTGAGCGGCACGCACGGGTGCACGGGAAACTCCTGGTGGTGTGGGCAGGTCGGCCTGCCCCATGGCGACGGCTACGGGAACAACTGGATTCAGTCCCTGACGACGAACGTGCCGATCAACATCGCCGGCTCCACGTCGCCGCAGCTGACCTTCACGATGCGCCTCCAGAGCGAGCCGCTCTACGACTTCGCCTGGGTGCTGATCAAGGGATCGAATCCCGGATCGCGCTGGGACACGCTTGCGGTCTACTCCGGAAACGCGGGAGCCTCGTGCGTGAACAAGACGCTGGCGATCGCCGACTCGTTCAAGACCGTCACCCAGCCGATCGTGATTCAGTTCCTCTTCGGGTCGGATATATCGTATTCAGCGGAGGACTCGACCGGAGCCTACACCGGATGGTCGCTGGACGACGTCGCGGTGAAGTCCAGCGCCGGCGCCGTGACCCATTTCCTCGATGACATGGAGAGCGGCCCTTCCAAATGGATCGCGGCCTCTCCCAATCCAGGAGTCTTCTGGCACCTCGAGAACGCTCCTTCGACCTCCCAGCCCGCCACGTGCTTCTTCCTCAACACCAACGTGTGGGTCCCCTTCCAAGGGATCGGGTTCGGATCGGTTCCGGATTACACCGACCAGATGCTCACCTCTCCCCCGATGTGGATCTGGGGCGTGTTCAGTCCGAACACCCCGACCACGAATCTGAGGCTCCAGTTCGACCAATGGATCAACTTGCCGCCTCAGAATTCCGTGTACTGGTCGCTCTGGATCTCGGGGTCCGACAGTCTGGTCAATTGGACGCCGTGGAGGAACGCGCTCGATCCGCTCGAGTTCTCCGGGAGCAGCCCGCAGTGCGCGGAGGGCCTGAGCACGAGCTTCAATCCCTACGACAGCACGCGCACCGGCGTCGGACGGAGCGCTCGATACATCCGAATCGGCATCCGCTTGCGTGACTCGAAGGCGACCGACGGATGCCAGTGCGGCGGACCGCGATCCCTCGGGCTCGACACGGAAGGCATGTACGTCGACAACCTCGGCGTCTACTACGTCTACACGATCAGCGGAGTGGAAACCGTGAGCGGCGTGCCCGTCGCCCCGAGACCGAGGATCGAGAAGGCATTTCCCAATCCGTTCAATCCCATGACCACGGTCGAATTCTCGGTGCCCGAATCGGGCCCCGTTCGCGTCGGGATCCTCGACGTTCAAGGGAGGCTCGTTGCCACCCTGGTGAACGAGACGATGCGTCCCGGCGTCTACCGCATCCGCTGGAGCGGAAAGAGCCAGAACGGCGGTGACGTCGCTTCCGGCGTGTACTACGCCCGGGTTCAGAGCCGGGGCGGAGCCGATGCCGAACGGGTCGTTCTGATCAAGTGACGCGAACGGCGCAGGCAGTTCCGCCGGCGCCGTCGCGGTGCAGCACCAAGGTGGGGGAACAAGGGGTGGAGCGAGCTCGCCCATGGCGAGACAAGCCGGCGCTCTCCCTCGGGGATTGGAACTAGGGCCCATCCAAGGACGACCATCCCCCTGGTCGCCGCGGAGAAGCCGGAGTTCCGTTTCCGTTTGTTCGAGACTTCAGCTCTGTCAGGGAAGGAGGGGAGGAATTCCGAAGGGGTTGAGGTAGCGGAAGCGCCGGAGATCGCAGCGAATCAAGGCTCGCTTCATCGGCACCCGTGCTCCCGGATGGGCCGGACACGGAAGGAAGGGACCCCGAGATGGGCCCTTTCGCACCTAGGTTCAATTCGTCGGAGGTTCGACACCATGCTCAAGCGGTTTCTTACGATCTCGTTCCTGGTCGTGGCCGTGTTGGGGGTGACGTCGGGGGCGGATGCGCAGTACCTGCGCATCACGACGGACAACCCGACCGACAACACGCGGCTACGGGCCACGGGAACAACCATCCTGACGATTACCCTCGATACGAATCACGATAAGATCGGCACGGTCCAGTCGTGCAACTCGCACACGTCGGCGAATTGCGGCAGCGTGACGACGGCGCAGCCGTTGGACATGTTCAGCTACACGATTGCCTTGAAGGCGGTGGGCGGCACGGTTACGTGGGGTACGTTCTCGGGATCGGACGCGAACTACACAGACACAAGCCCTCAAATTCAGAGCGACACGGAAGTGGAGATCAACAAGTCGCGTCCGACGGGGACGTTTACCCCGCCGGGACTGGCGACACTGGGCACGATTGCGGCGACGGCCGCGACTGGCAGTCCTGCGATTCAGGTTCAGATCGGCGCCTCGATCATCAACCCCTTCGGGTTCGGCACTGCGTTCGGTACGGAATGCGATGGCTTTTTTTTCCCGAATACCTACGTTGTGGGAAATCCCACGGACCCTTGTGGCGCGATCAGCGGTATTGCCGGTGACTGGTTCGATTGGGACGGCGCTCTCTCCTCCAGTGGGAACACGCCCCCGACCGTTTCCGCTCCGCCAACGGCAATCGCCACCGAGAACGTGGCGATGACGCCGATCACGGCCACGGCAACCGATCCCGACGCAGGCGCGACGATCACGTTCTCACAAACAGGAATGCCTGCGGACCTGACCTTCAGCACAACCCCTGGTGCATCGCCCATCACAGCCACTGTCTCGGGCACGCCCGGTTTCAGTGATGCCCCTGGGCCCTACAACATCAACTGGATCGCGACGGACAACGCGTCTGGTGTGGGCACCGCGGTAACCTCGCTCACCATCGTGAACACGGACCGCCCGCCCCAGCTCACGCAGCCGACCAACATGACCGTGAACGAGGGAAGCAGCGCGAATCAGGCGCTGGACGCCACGGACCCAGATGGTGACGCGATTCTCTTCTCCAAGCTCGCCGGGCCAAACTACGTAACTGTTCAGAACAATCCAGGGAACATTCTCCTTGCGCCAGGCTTCACTGACGCCGGAACAGCTACGGCAACAGTTCGAGCCACCGCGAACGGCCTCACCGACGACAAGTCCCTCACCATCACGGTGAACAACGTCAACCGGGCTCCGACGCTCAATCAGCCGTTGAACATGACCGTGGCCGAGGGCGCAACAGCCGACCAAGTGCTTTCGGGCACGGATCCGGATGGAGACGCGCTCACATTCGTCAGGACCGCCGGGCCCACGTTTGCGACGACCAGCTCACTGACACCCGTCACGGGTAGCATCCATCTGGCGCCACCGAGCGGAACGGCAGGAACCTACACCGTGACTCTCGTTGGCAACGACGGCGCGACCAACAGCCCGCCAAGGAACCTGACCGTCACCGTCATCGTGGGAACCAACATTCCCCCGGTGCTGGCGCAGCCCTCCAACATGACGGTCGCTGAGGGTGCCACCGCGAGTCAGGCTCTCTCCGCGACCGACGCGGACCTGAACCCGCTGCAGTTCACGAAGACCAATGGTCCGACATTCGCAACCGTCACCACGGTCAACGCCGGGAATGGAACGGCCACGGGGAGTATCGCGCTGGCGCCTGGGTTCAATGACGCCGGCGTGTACACCGTGACCGTCACGGCCAGCGACGGATTGGCGAGCGACGCGAGGTCGTTCACCATCATCGTGTTGAACACCAACCGCGCCCCGGCTCTGGGCGTTATTACGGACATGACCGTCATCGAATTTCACACCGCGGATCAGGCTATTTCCGGCACCGATGCGGACGGCGACGCGCTGTCGTTCAGCAAGACGACGGGTCCCGCGTTCATGTCGGTGACGACGACCAGTCCCGGCACCGGGACCGGGACGGGGACCATCCACCTCGCGCCCGGGAGCGGTACCGCCTCGACAACGGCCTACTCCGCCTCCGTGACCGCTACCGACGGGGCCGGATTCACGACCCGTCCCTTCAGTATCACCGTCAATCCGAATCAGACACCGGTGCTCGCCCAGCCCGCGAACATGACGGTGGATGAGAATTCCACCGCGAACCAGGCGCTGGGCGCGACGGACGCTGACGGCGATGCCGTCACCTTCTCGCTGACGTCCGGGCCCACGTATGCTTCGGTGACCACGACGACCCCGGGAACGGGGACGGGCACGGGCAACCTTCATCTGGCGCCTGGCTTCGACGACGCAGGCACCGCGGGCGCCACCGTGCAGGCCAGCGACGGGTTCGCCGTCGCCACGAGGTCGCTCACGATCACGGTGAACAACGTGAACCGGGCGCCGGTCCTGACACAGCCGGGGAACATCTCCGTGAATGAAGCGACCACGGCCGACCGGTCCCTCGTGGCGAACGATGCGGACGGCGATGCCCTCACCTACTCGCTCGTCTCGGGACCCACGTACGCGACGGTCACGACCGCCTCAGGCACCGGCAACCTGCATGTCGCGCCCGGCTACGACGACGCCGGAACGGCCACGGCCACGGTGCAGGCCAGCGACGGGATCGCGAACGATCAGAAATCGCTGACGATCGAAGTGAACAACGTGAACCGTCCGCCGACGATGAATCCTCTTTCTCCGATGACCGTCAATGAGGGCGGCACGGCGGATCAGGCCCTGAGCGCGAGCGATCCGGACGGAGACGCGGTCCGCTTCGAGAGATCCAGCGGACCCTCCTGGGTGATCGTGACCACGTCGGGCAGCGGTGTGGGCAACGTCCACCTCCAGCCCAGTTTCAGCGATGCCGGAACCGCGAGCGCCACGATCAGCGCCGTCGATCCGTCGAACGCCTCGGCGAACAGCGGCCTCTTCATCTCGGTGAACAACGTGGATCGCCCGGTGTTGATGGCCGGCATGGGCAACATGGCCCTCGCCGCGGGATCGACCGCGGATCAGTCGTTCACGGCGGCGGATCCGGATGAGGATGCGATCACCTTCACGCACACCGGTCCGACGTTCATGACGAGGACGGACAATCCCCAGGTGGGGACGACCCGTACCGGGAGCGTCCACCTCGCGCCCTCCTCGACGACCTTCGGGACCTTCGCGGCGTCGGTGACGGCGACGGCGAACGGGACGACGTCGACCCAGAATTTCGAGATCAACGTCACAGCGGTGAACAACCCGCCGACCCTGGCCCAGCCGAACAACATGACGGTGAACGAGGGTCAGACTGCGGATCAGGCGATCACGGCGACGGATCCGGACGGAAACGGGCTCTCCTTCTCCCTCGCCTCGGGTCCCACGTACGCCAATGTGACCACGACGGATGGCGGCAGCGGGACGGCGACCGGGAACGTCCACCTGGCCCCCGGGCTCTCCGACATCGGAACCGCTTCCGCGACGGTCCGCGCCACCGACGGCAGCCTGAACAGCGACAAGTCCTTCCAGATCACCGTGAACACGATCAACCAGGCGCCGGTCCTGGCGCAACCTACCGACATGACGGTGGTCGAGGGGAATATCTCGGAGCAAACCCTCAGCGGCACGGATGCGGACGGCGACGCGCTCCAGTTCCAAAAGGTGACGGGGCCGTCCTTCATGACGGTCGCGCTCACCTCCGGCGTGGTCCACCTCGCGCCGGTCTCCGGCGACGCGGGCACGCACAGCGCGTCCGTCAGCGTGACCGACGGCATCGCAAGCGATACGAAATCCTTCACCATCTTCGTCATCGCGGCGTCCCTGAACCGCGCTCCCGTGCTCGATCAGCCTGCGGCCATGACCGCCCAGGAAGGGAGCACCGCGGATCAGTCGCTCCATGCTTCCGATTCCGACGGGAACCCACTGACGTTCGCACTCGTCTCGGGTCCCACGTACGCTCATGTGACCACGACGGACGGCGGCAGCGGGACGGCGACGGGGCTCGTCCACCTGGCGCCGGGATTCAGCGACGCCGGCACCGCCATCGCTTCGGTCAGCGCTTCGGACGGGTTCCTGATCGACGGCAAGTCCTTCCAGATCACCGTGGAGAACACGAACCGCGCTCCGGCGCTCGATGCCCTCTCGAACATGACGGTGGCGGAAGGGGACACCTTGAATCAGACGGCGCACGCCACCGATCCTGACGGCGACGCCCTCACGTATCACAAGGACTCGGGGCCCTCCTTCATGACCGTTCAATTGGACGGTCTGATTCATCTCGCGCCCCATTCCGGCGACGCCGGCACCTACGACGCTTCTGTCAGCGCGTCGGATGGAACGGCCAGCGACTCGAAGTCCTTCCTGATCACCGTTACGCTCGCGGCGGCCAACCATCCGCCGGTGCTCGCCCAGCCCTCCAACATGACCGTGAACGAGGGTGAGACCCAGGACCAGACGATCAACGCGACGGATCCCGACGATCAATCGCTGACCTTCAGCCTGGTGGACGGGCCCACCTTCGCGTCGGTCACGACACTCAATGCCACGCAGGGGCGGATCCACCTGGAGCCGGGGTTCACCGCCAGCGGAACCTATGCCGGGACCGTCCGCGCGACCGATCCGGGCTCGTTGTTCGACGACAAGAGCTTCACGATCACGGTCAACAACGTGAATCGTCCGCCCTTCTTCCCGACGATCGGGGACCAGTTCGTGGCGGAGGGGGACACCAAGGACTTCACCGTGCACGCAACCGATCCCGACCTCGATCCCGTCACCATCTCGGCCCAGCTTCCCGCCTTCGCCACCCTGACGCCGGATCCGGGAACAGGCATCGGCTCCTTCCACCTGGCGCCGGGCTTCGGGAATGCGGGAGCGCATCCCGCGACGGTGACGGCAACGGATGACCACGGAGGTGCCTACTCCGAGAGCTTCACGATCTTCGTCACCCTCACCAACCGCAAGCCGCTGCTCGCGCAGCCGTCCGACATGACGGTCAACGAAAACGCGACGGCGGATCAGCCGCTGTCCGCGACGGACGCGGACGGTCAGGAGCTGACGTTCTCGATCACGGGGCCGACGTACGCGACCGTGACCACGACCGAGCGCGGCACCGGCACGGCGACCGGAAACCTGCACCTGGCGCCGGGATTCTCCGACGCGGGCACGGCGCCGGCGACCGTGACGGCCAGCGACGGCAGCGCCGAGGACTCGAAGTCGCTCACGATCACCGTTCTCAATCAGGATCGTGCCCCGGTGCTCGACGCGATCGGGAACATGGCGGTCGCGGCGGGAGCGACCGCGGATCAGAGCATCCATGCCGCGGATCCGGATGGCGACACGATGACGGAGCTGTTCGAAGGCCCGGCGTTCGCCTCCCTCACGACGTCCCAGGGCGGAGGGATCCTCACCGGAACCATTCACCTCGCTCCGCCGCTTGGCACCTCGGGCTCGTTCGAGGCGTCGGTCACGGTGAGCGCCAACGGCTTGTCCGACTCCCATACCTTCTCGATCACGGTGACCGAGGTAAACCACCCGCCGGTGCTCGCGCAGCCGTCCGACATGAGGGTGGACGAGAACGCGACCCGGGACCAGGCGCTCTCCGCGACGGATGCGGACGGAAACGGGATTACCTTCTCGAAGATTACCGGTCCGTCCTTCCTGGTGGTCACCACGGTCACGCCCGGGGCCGGAACGGGGACCGGGAACGCGCACCTGGCGCCCGGTTACTCGGACGCCGGCACCTACGCCGCGACGGTTTCCGCAAGCGACGGAGGATTGACCGACCAGAAGAGCTTCCTGATCACGGTGAACAACGTGAATCAGCCGCCGGTCGCCGACGCGGGCGGACCGTATACCGGCATCGTGGGGACTCCGGTGAACTTCACGGGCTCGGCCTCGGATGCGGACGGCAACTCGGTCACGCTCTCGTGGGATTTCGACGCCTCCAACGGAATCACCTCGGAAGCGACGGGCGCGACGGCAAGCCACACCTACCTGGTCAACGGGACCTACACGGTGACGTTGACCGCGACCGACAACGGCACGCCGGCGCTCACCGGTGTCGATACGGCGACCGCGACCGTCTCGAGCTCGGCGCTCGAGGCGATCATCTCGCTCACGGGGAACGACCGGTTCATCCGGCTCTCCTCGGGCAGGATCTGGTGCGTCCAGATCCGGGCGAAGAACGGCATGTTCCGGAGCGGCGACGTGATCGGCTCTTCGATCCTCGCGAGCTACAACGGACTGTCCATCCAAGCGACGACCCAGAAGGAGGACGATCGCGAACGGAACATCGGTTCCTGCCACGGCCGCCTGAGGGCCTGCTTCGGAAAGGACGACCTGAGGTCGCTCTTCGCGAGCCTCCCGAACGGCTTCACAGTCGTGGACGTCGTGATCACCGGAAATCTGAGGAGCGGCGGCTCCTTCCGAGGCGTGGCCTCGGTGCTGGTCATCAAGGGCGGAGACCTCGCTCACAACGACGACGGAGAGAACCACGACAACGAGGACGGGGCCGTCAGCGCGGATCCGTACGCCAGCCCCAACCCGTTCAATCCGAACACGACGATTCACTACGAGCTGAGCCTTCCGGGCAGCGTCCGGCTTCACATCTACGATGTCTCGGGAAGGCTCGTGAAGACGCTCGTGAATGACGTGATGGGGAGCGGGGCGCACGAGGTGGCCTGGGACGGAACGTCCAGGAGCGGATCGCGGGTGTCCTCGGGCGTGTACTTCTACGTCCTGCAGACCCCGGAACGCATCTTCAAGAGCCAGCTGGTCGTGACGAAGTAGCGGATTCTCGACTCAGAATCCAGGGCGGGGCGGCCCTCAGAGGTCGCCCCGCTTCATTTTGAATCCTACGTAGCGGGGCCGGGGCCGGAGCCTCTACAGCCGGCGCTCCGCGGCCCGGACCAAAGTGAGGAGCGCCGTCTGGATTGGCACCGGCTCTCCCACCGACTCGGCCGCGCGCACGATCGCCCCGGTGATCTCCTCGATCTCGGTCCGGCGCCCGCGCGCGAGGTCCTCCTTCATGGAGGAGGAATTCGCGGCCGTCTCTTTCAGGATGGCCCGGAGCGCCTCCTCCGGGTCGAAGTCCTTGTCCAGCACTCCGAGCCTCAGGCCCACGCGGGCGGCTTCGCGCGCGGCTCCGCGCGCGATCTCGAAGAGGGTGCTCTCGAGCAGGAGGGTGCCGTTCGTGCACCGCGCCAGAGCGGTGACCGGATTCACCGCGGAGTTCAGCACGAGCTTCCGCCAGAGCACGGAGCGCGCGTCGGGACGGGCCTCGGCGAGGAGGCCCGTGGACCGCAGGCACTCGGCGGCGCGCCCCGCGGCCGGGAGCTCGGCCGGCCTCCAGGGCGCGACCACGGTGATCCCTCGGTCCGTGGCGTGGAGGAGCCCGCGATCGTCCAGATAGGCGCCGAGCGATGTGGCGGCGGCCAGGAGGGGAAGCGAGGGGAGCTCCGCGTCCAGGAGCTCCATGTGCCCCCATCCGTTCTGCAGGGAGCAGACCAGCGTTTGTTTGAGTCCGGTCGATCCGAGCGCGCGGGCGACCTCCTTCGTGTGATACGACTTCACGCAGAGGAACACCAGCTCGCACTCCGCGAGGATGCCGAACTCGGCGCTGGTCTGGAGCGAGGAGTGCTCGTGCTTCATCGCGTCGTGGCGGGATCCGCCGGATCGGGTCACGATGCGGACCTCGGCTTTGGCATCGAGGAAGCGCGACGCGAGGAGCGTCCCGAGGGCCCCGCCCCCCACGATCCCGATCGAGTCTGCCATGAAGGACCCCCGCGTCCGTAAGCGTCACCCGGGGCCGTTGACACCCCTATGATCCGGAGTCTACACTCGCCTCCTCCTGATCCTCAATGGACCCCCTCGGCAAGGCACCCCGATTCAGACCATGAAGTGAAGCGGCTCCGCGGCGTCATTTTCGATTACGGCAACACGCTCGTGTGCGTGGACCCGAGGCTCGGGTCCCTGCGCACCGACTACGCCGACGTCGTCGCGCGTCCCGGGGCGGAGCGCCTCCGCGCGTTCCTGGCACGAGCGGGTGCATTGCTGCCGTCGCAGGAAGAGCCGTTCGTGGAGCGCTTCCTCGAGGTGCGCGAGCGGAACCGCAGGGCCGCGGAGCGGGATCGTCTGGAGATTCCCATGCTTCGCTCGCTCCGTGAGACGCTCCTGGATCAAAAGCTCACGGCGCTGGAGGAAGACGATCTGGAGCGCGCGGTTGAGGAGTTCTTCCAGGCTGAGATCGAGCTGATCCGCGCGATCCCCGGGGCCGGAGAGCTGCTCCTGGCTTTGCGCCGGAGCGGAATCAAGATTGCGTTGCTCTCGAACGCGACCAGCGGACGCTATGTCACGCGGGCGCTGCGTGGATTCGGCTGGGACGGCTTCTTCGACCCGCTGCTCGTTTCTGCTGATCTTGGCATTCGAAAGCCGCACGCCGAAGCGTTTCGAGCCGTCCTCAAGCACTGGGATCTGGAGCCCGGCGAGATCGCGATGATCGGTGATTCCCTCTATCACGACGTGGGGGGAGCCCAGGCGGTCGGAATCCAGACCGTCC
>Ga0066685_10000218_pt1 | contig 17244 bp, 14 predicted proteins | sample GraSoiAngelo_134_FD_62305 | JGI IMG/M metagenome (GOLD analysis project Ga0066685, IMG submission 62305) | Grasslands soil microbial communities from the Angelo Coastal Reserve, California, USA - 14_0929_05_30cm | ecosystem: Environmental > Terrestrial > Soil > Grasslands | place: USA...
GAAGGGATGGATCTCCAGGTTGGCAAGGTTCGCCGTCCAGGCCAGTGTTGGAAGATCGTTGATGAGGATGTACCTGATGGGGGACCCGCCGCCTTTGCGCGGGACCGGAAATGTCTTCACCCATTTCGGCGTAAAGCTCGGCGCATCCTTTTCATAGAAGAATTCGCCGCGCACACCGTCAGGGTAGCGCTTCAACGTCACGGGACGGTCATGCAGATGGGGCAGCAGGAACGGCGCGACGCGCACGTAATAATCAATGACCTGAGCTTTGGTGAAGCCGGCTGGATAGAGGACCTTCTCCGGGTTCGAAATCGCAATCTTTTGGCCATCGATGGTCAGGTGGGTCGCGCTAGTCGTGCCGGCTGATTTGCGAGCCATACACAAATATAACAAAAGGCCCCTGAGCCGTCATGGTCCAGGAGCCTACGAATGGTGGAGGTGAGGGGAGTCGAACCCCTGTCCGAAGACCGTCAGCGAAAGGCCTCTACATGCTTAGCCGCCGATTTGGGGTTTCGCTTCCGTCCACGCCCGTCGGCAGGCTTAGAACGGTCGCTAGCCCAGTATGTCTCGCCCACCGCCGCTGAGCACCAGCGGCAGGCCAGCCCGCTATCGTCGCCCTTTCCCCTGCGCAGGCGTCAGAAGAAGGACGTCACCGGTTATTAAGCGGCGAGTGCCAGTTCAGTGTTGGCAGTTGTCTTTTTCCGGACTTAACGAGTTCCCGGAGCTCGGCATGCCACCTTTGCCTCATGATCCCCGTCGAAGCCTGTCACCCCCTTTCGTTATTATAACGCATCTCATGACCCGTTGCAGCCATTGAGCAACGGGTACCCCGCCTTTGAGGCTACGGACGCCGCAGGCGCCTTCATCTCTTGCTGACTTTCATCGCGCGCTCCACATCACGGCGCACCTCCCGACCTTTGATGTCTTCACGGCGGTCGTAATCGTGTTTGCCCTTCCCCAGCCCGAGTTCGACCTTCGCCCTGCCGCCGGCGTTGAAGTACATCCGGAGCGGCACGAGCGTCAACCCCTTCTGCTGGGTGCGGCCTAACAACTTGCTGATCTCCTTCCGGTGCAGCAGCAGTTTGCGCGGCCGGACAGGATCGTGGTTCATGATGTTGCCGTGGCTGTACGGGCTGATGTGGCAGTTGTGGAGAACCACCTCATTCTTGTCCACGCGGGCGAAACTGTCCTTGAGATTCACTCGCCCTTCGCGCATCGCCTTTACCTCGGTCCCCTGCAGAACCATGCCAGCTTCGAATCGCTCGTCAATGCGGTAGTCGTGGAAGGCCTTGCGGTTCGTGGCCACCACCTTTTCAGTCTTTTCGGCTTTGGCGGCGTCACTCACGGCCACAGGCCCTCGTGCTGAAAGCAATAACACTTGACCGAGGTGATATCAAGTTACCCACAGCCTATTCACTGCCGTATAAAACCTGAAGAAGTCACTTGACCGGCCGGCCCGTCCCCTACTAAAGTAATAGGGAAAATGGCTAGGATTCGACCCCTACTTTCACTTCCCGAAATCCTCACGCCTCTTCTGAAAAGTCACGGTATGGAAAAGCGGCTGCTGGAATATTCTCTCCAGCAACACTGGGAGAACATTATCGGAGAACAGATTGGCCGTCATACCTGGCCTGACTCCATCCGCCATCAGAGTCTGTTTCTGATCGCCGAAAGCTCCACGTGGCTTCAGCAACTGATGTTCCTCAAACGCGAACTACTGGCAAAGATCAATGCCGCCGCCGGCAGCCAAGTTATTACGGACATCGTGCTGCGGGTCGGCATGGTTCGCCGGGACGCGCAGCCGCCGACGGAAACAGGCGATCGCCAACCTTCTGACGCCGTCGAACCGAGCCTCGCCATCGAGGTGGAAGCCTCCCTGGAGCACATTCAAGATACGGAACTGCGGGAACGGCTTCGCCGGCTGTTGATGCGATCGGCCGCAGTTATTTCCCGTCGAGCCTCTCTTCAAACAGAACCCGTCTCGTCGGCGTCTGGCCGGTCCATGATCTAGCATCCCCCGGCACAAATCCAACCGCCGCGAATTCGGTCTGCGGTGTCAGGTGATAGAGCCCGCGCACCCCCCGTTCGAACGAGGCCTTGGCGGTGGGATCGTTCCCGGCCAGATAGTCATGGAGCACAGCGTCCTCCGCTAATCCTGGATTCGCCATGATATAAATCGTCAGTCGGTCGTACCGCGCATTGGGCTCCTTCGGCGTCGTCGGTTTGATCTTCAGCCGTTGAAATTCACGACCTTCGCTGCGTATCGCACGGAAGCGGACGAGCAGAGCCTCGATCTCGGTGTCGGTGGTGCCCGGCGGGACACTCACCGTCACGATATCGCCCGCCTGGGCCATCACGCTATACGGCGGGATGGAGCGATCGGGCGCGGTGAGGATCATCCCAATGACGGTGATCACAATCAGCCCGACCGAAATGCTGAGCGCCGTTTTAACGAGAGGATCGAGGGGCTTTTTGGTGGGAGAAGAGCTCTCTTCAGGCTCCATCAGGAGCCGGTTCCTCGCCATTGCTTTCGACGGACACGTCGGGAGAGGACTCGGCGAGCTTCGCGACACCGACGACCCGGTCGTTTTCAGCCATGTCCATCAGGCGCACGCCTTGCGCGTTGCGGCTGATCTCGCGGATATCGTCCACTTTCGTCCGCAGGATTTTGCCTTCCGCCGTCATCACCATGATCTCGTCGCTTTCGCGGACCTGGTGGAACGACACGGCCGGTCCGTTCTTCTCGGTCACCTTGACGCTGATGATGCCGCGGCCTGCCCGGCCCTGGATGCGGTACTCGGTCACCAGCGTGCGCTTGCCGTAGCCATGCTCCGTCACCGTGAGAATCGAGGCCGTGGAGTCCGGGGTGATCGTCTCCATGCCGATCACCTCATTGCCTTCATCGAGCATGATCCCCCGTACCCCATGCGCCGTGCGGCCCATAGGCCGGACGTCCTCCTCTTTGAAGCGAATCACGATCCCATGCCGTGTGCCGAGGAGGATCTCCCGTTGGCCGTCGGTGATCTCGACACCGATCAGCTTGTCGCCGTCGTCCAGCGTCAACGCGATGATCCCGCCCTGACGAGGGTTGCCGTATGCCGACAGTTCAGTCTTCTTGATGACGCCCTGCTTCGTCGCCATGACGACGTAGCGATCGTCACGGAATTCCTTCACGGGCAACGTTGCAGTCACTTTCTCGTCCCCCGCCAGGGCGAGCAGATTGACCATGGCCTTGCCTTTCGCAGCCCGGCCTGCCTCGAGGATCTCATGTACCTTCAGCCAATAGACTTTTCCGGCGTCGGTGAAGAACAACAGGTAATCATGCGTGGAGGCGGTGAAGAGCGTTTCTACAAAGTCCTCCTCCTTGATCCCCATCCCGATCTTCCCCTTCCCGCCGCGGCGTTGCGCCCGGTAGAGGGACACGGGATTTCGTTTGATGTACCCGGCATGGGAGATGGTCACCGCCACCTCTTCCTGAGCGATGAGGTCCTCGATATTGATGTCCGCCTCTTCGGGGATGATCTGCGTCCGCCGGTCGTCGGTGTAGGAATCCTTGAGCGCGCCGAGTTCATCCTTGATGATCTGACGCACGAGGGCTTCAGAGGCAAGGACCGATTTGTAATAGGCGATCCTCTTGATGATCTCCTCGTACTCCTGGGTCAGCTTCTCCTGTTCGAGCTGCGTCAGGCGCTGGAGCTTCATGTCCAGAATGGCGGTGGCCTGGACCTCCGAAAGACGAAACTGGCGCATGAGACCGACGCGCGCCTCTTCCGGCGAACGGGAGCGTTTGATCAACGCGATCACCGCATCCAGGTTGCCGAGGGCGATCTTCAGGCCCTCGAGGATGTGCGCGCGCTCCTCGGCCTTTCGCAGATCGTAGGCGGTGCGGCGCACCACGACTTCGCGGCGATGCTCGATGAACGCGGCCAGAATTTGTTTGAGGTTCAGGAGCTCGGGGCGGTTGTTGACCAGCGCGAGCATGATGACGCCGAACGTGGATTGCATCGGCGTATGCTTGTAAAGCTGATTCACCAGGACCTGCGGAATCTCGCCCTTCTTGAGCTCGATCACGATCCGCATGCCATCGCGGTCCGATTCGTCACGCAAATCGGAAATGCCCTCGATGCGCTTGTCCTGAATGAGCTCCGCGATCTTCTCGATCAGCTTCGCCTTGTTGACCTGATACGGAATCTCGGTCACGAGGACCCTGTCCCGCTCGGTGCGCTCGTCCGTCTCCACGCAGACCTTCGCCCGCAACGTCAGGAGGCCGCGTCCCGTGTGATAGGCGTCCTTGATTCCCTGCATCCCATAGATATAGCCGGCGGTCGGGAAATCCGGCCCAGGAAGCACCCGCATGAGCTCTTCGATCGTGGCCTGAGGATTGTCGATCAAGATCATCAGCGCCGCAACGACCTCTGAGAGATTGTGCGTCGGGATGTTCGTGGCATACCCCACGGCAATGCCGCCGGCGCCATTGACGAGGAGGTTGGGGACCTTGGCGGGCAACACGAGCGGCTCGGTGCGCGACTCGTCATAGTTCGGCCCGAAATCCACCGTGTCCTTGTCAATGTCGGCCAGCATCTCCTCGGCGAGCTTCGTCAAGCGCGCCTCGGTGTACCGCATCGCCGCCGGCGGATCGCCATCCACCGACCCGAAGTTGCCCTGACCATCCACCAGGGCGTAGCGCATGTTGAAGTCCTGCGCCATTCGGACCAGCGTGTCATAGATCGCCGTGTCGCCGTGAGGGTGATAGTTCCCCATGATCTCGCCGACGATCTTGGCGGATTTGCGGTACGCCCGGTTCGCGGCCAGACCCATCTCGTTCATGCCATGGAGGATGCGGCGGTGGACCGGCTTGAGGCCATCGCGGACATCCGGAAGGGCGCGTCCGACGATCACGCTCATCGCGTAATCGAGGTACGACGAGCGCATCTCATCCTCGATGTTGACCTGAACTAGACGTTCATCAACGGGCATCGATCACTCCTCCATCAGGATGCCGGAATTTCATGCGGGTGGCGCCAATGGGACCCTGGCGGAGCGGAAGGGCCTGCAGCCGAGTCTGCGGGGCTGCGACGGCGAAAGGCTCTGACTGATGACCCGTTGCATTGAACGGAGCAACAGGTGCCCCGGTAATTCGGCGACAGGATCCGTCTTCGCCTTCACTACACATCCAGATTCTTAACTTCGAGCGCATGCTTTTGGATAAAGTTCCGCCGCGGCTCGACCTCATCGCCCATCAGCGTCGAGAAGATGTCCTCCGTGCCGGCGATGTCTTCGAGATTGACGCGGAGCAGTGTCCTCGTCTCGGGATTCATCGTGGTCTCCCACAGTTGAATGGGATTCATTTCACCGAGACCCTTGTACCGTTGGATAGCCAGCCCATGCTTCCCCAGTTCCAGAATCCCTCGCAACAGCTCGGCAGTGCCCTGGTACTGCGTCTCCGCACCATCCGCCTTGACCTTGTACGGAGGCCGTCCTAATCCGATCGCAGAGGGCGCAAGCTTTTGAAGCTCTCGAAAATCCGCCGAACCCACAAGCTCGTGATTGATCACCAGGTGATGCGGCATGCCGTTCGTCTGCACCCGGCAGATGATCTTGTTGGATTCGTGCTCTTCGTCGGCAGCAATTTCCAAGGTAACCGGCGCGCCGGGATACACGAACTCCAAGGCCTTCTTCGCATTCGCGACGGTTTTCTTCAAAGCCGCCACGTTCTTCAGCAGGTCACGATCGAGCTGGGACTCATCGACGAATGCGCGCAGGATGTCGGCCTCATGCTGCTTCTTTCTGAAGCGGGCGAGAAGGTTTTCGAACTGGATGATCTTCTTCAAGATGGGCAGCAGCCGCCGTCCCGTCATATACGCCTGCCCGCTCTCCACGTAGACTTCCACCGCTTCGACCGCAAGGTCGGCGAGATATTCGCTCAGGGCATTTTCATCCTTCAGGTACCGTTCCGACTTGCCCTTCTTCACCCGGAAGAGGGGCGGCTGCGCGATGTAGACATACCCGCGCTCAAACAGCTCTTTCATGTGGCGGTACAAGAACGTCAGCAGCAGGGTCCGAATGTGGCTGCCGTCCACGTCCGCGTCGGTCATCAGCAGAATCTTATGATACCGCGCCCGCGCGATATCGAAATCGTCCTTGTTCTTCTCGGTGGCATCTTCGCGGGAGCGGCCGATGCCGGTCCCGAGGGCCTGGATGAGCGTACGGATTTCATCGCTGGAGAGCATCTTGTCGAAGCGCGCCCGCTCGACGTTCAGGATCTTGCCCTTGAGCGGCAGGATCGCCTGAAACTTCCGGTCGCGGCCTTGTTTTGCGGAACCTCCGGCGGAGTCACCTTCCACGATGAATAATTCGCTGTGCGCCGGGTCCTTTTCGGAGCAGTCGGCGAGTTTCCCGGGAAGCGTGCCGCCGTCGAGCGCGCTCTTGCGTCGGATCAGTTCCTTGGCCTTGCGGGCCGCCTCGCGCGCGCGTGCGGCATCCAGCGCCTTCCCGATGATCTTACGGGCAATGGGCGGATTCTCTTCGAAATAGGCGCCAAGGGCCTCATTGATGGCCGCCTCGACGAGACCTTTGACTTCGCTGTTGCCGAGCTTGGATTTGGTCTGTCCTTCGAACTGAGGCTGGCGCAGCTTCACACTGATGACCGCCGTGAGCCCTTCCCGCACATCCTCGCCAGTCAACGACTCTGTTTCCTTTTTCAGGAGATCGTTGGCGTTCGCATAGTTGTTGATCGTACGGGTCAGCGCAGCCTTGAAGCCGACGAGGTGCGTGCCGCCTTCGCGGGTGTTGATGTTGTTGGCGAACGAAAAGAGGACTTCCGCGTAGCTGTCGTTGTACTGGAGCGCGGCCTCGAGGACCATGTCGGACCGCTCCACCTCGATGAAGATCGGCTTATGCAGCGGCGTCTTTGCCTCGTTCAGGTGCTCGACGAACGACATGATCCCGCCCTTGTACCGAAACTCTTCTTCCTTTTCCCGGCTCTCATCCTTGAGCGTAATCGCGAGGCCCTTGTTCAGGAACGCCAGCTCCCGAAGCCGCTGGGCGAGGACATCGAAGCTGAAGGTCAGGCTTTCAAAAATCTGGCCGTCCGGTTTGAATGTGACCTTCGTCCCTCGCTTCTTGGTCTTGCCGGTCATATTGAGCGGGGCCAGCGCCTTCCCGCGCTCGTACCGTTGCTCGAAGACCTGACCGTCCTGCCAGATCTCCAGCTCCAGCCACTCGGAGAGCGCGTTGACAACCGAGATGCCGACGCCGTGGAGACCACCCGAGACCGTGTAGGCGCCCTGCTCGAACTTCCCGCCCGCATGGAGCATGGTCAAGGCAACCTCGGCGGCGGACTTCTTCTGGGTCGAATGCATGCCGGTTGGGATGCCGCGGCCATTGTCGATCACCGTGCAGCTGCCGTCGATGTGCAGGGTGACCTCGATCGCCTCGCCGAACCCGGCCATGTGTTCGTCGACGCTGTTGTCCACCACCTCGTACACAAGATGGTGCAGGCCATCCGGGCCGGTACTGCCGATGTACATCGCGGGACGCTTCCGGACCGCGTCCAGGCCTTCCAGAACTTTGATCTGGTCGGCGTCGTACGAGTCGCGGGGCGTTCCGGGCTTGGTCTCTTCTGTCGCCATAGAGTGTCCTTATTCCTCCGCTAGACCTTCATCGGCATCACGACGCAGGTGAATCCGGGATCGCCCTCGGGACGCAGCAGGCACGGGCTTAAGGCGCTTTTCATTTCCACATGCACGGTCTCTCCATCCATCACTGCGAGGGCGTCCAGCAGGTAGCGCGCGTTGAACCCCGTCGTGAGGCTTTCGCCGCGGTACTGGATCGCCAAATCCTCGGTTGCCTCACCGAGGTCGGGATTGCTCGCATACAGGCTGAGCGTTTCAGTCTCCAGCGTCATCCGCACCGCATTGGTTTTGTCGCGCGACAGAACGGCGACGCGCCGCAGCGCGCCTTCCAGCGCTGCGCGGTTCACAACCGCCTTCTTGGTATTGTCCTTCGGGATCACCTGTTGGTAGTTTGGGTACGTGCCCTCCATGACGCGGGACGTGAGAAAGACACCGCTCTTCTGGAATGTCACCAGGTTCTTTGTAAACCCGATCAGCGGCTCGCCGGCTTCCTCCTCCACCAACCGCCGCATTTCCTGAGCGGCCTTGCGAGGAATGATGGCTTTGATTTCCTTTGGCATGTCGGTCGAGGCTTCCACGGTCAGCTCGCTCTCGGCGACCGCCAGCCGATGGCCGTCCGTTCCGACCAGCCGCATCGTCACCTTTTTGTCGTTCGACATCAGCGTGATCAGGAGGCCATTCAGCACGTAGCGTGCGTCATTGTCGCCGACGGCGAAAAGGGTCTTTCGGATCAGCGCCGCCAATCCGGTGCCAGAGATCGCCACGCGGCCTTCCCGTTCGATGGTCGGAAGCGCGGGAAACTCCGAGGCCGCGAGCCCGACGATCTTGAACTGGCTCTTCCCGGCATGGATCTGTACCCAGTTGTTCTCCTGGGTGGCAACCGTCACTTCGCTATCCGGCATCTCTTTCAAAATCTCGTAAAGCTTTCTGGCGGACACGGAGACGCTACCTGCCTCCAGCACATCGGCCTTGTAATGCCCGCGGATGCCGATCTCCAGATCGGTGGCCACGAGCTCAATGCCGTCCTGCTTCGTCTCGAGCAGAATGTTCGAGAGGATGGGCATGGTATTGCGCTTCTCCACAATGCCCTGGACCCGCTGAAGCCCGGTCAACAACTCATCCCTGGCAATCCTGATCTTCATGGTCAGTCCCCCCAGTAACGTCAGGCGCCGATGATCTGGCGCTTCAATTCTTCCAGCGTGCCGGGCAATCCCGGATCGCTTTGTTTGGCCTTCTCGATCTGCCGACAGGCGTGCATGATCGTCGTATGGTCCTTGCCGCCGAAATGCCGGGCGATTTCAGGATAGGATTGCTGGGTGATTTCCCGGCAGAGGTACATCGCCACCTGCCGGGGATAGACCAGAGCCTTTGTCCGGCGTCTCGACTTCATCTCAGACACTTTGATGTGGAATTTGGTTGCAACGGCTTCCTGGACAGCTTCCAGCGTGATGATGCGCTTGGAGTCGTTCACCAGCTCCTTCAGGACATTTTTCGCCATTTCAAGGGTAATCGCCTGGCCTGTGAGGGAGGCATAGGCGCCCAACCGGATCAGAGAGCCTTCCAGCTCGCGGATATTCGCCTTGATGTGACTGGCCACAAAGACGGCGACCTCATCGGGCATAACAATCCCTTCGCGGTCGGACTTATCGCGAAGAATGGCGATCCGCGCCTCCAGCGGGTAGGGTTGGATGTCCGCGACCAGCCCCCAGTCCAGGCGAGACCGCAGGCGCTCTTCCATTTCCACGATATCCTTGGGGAAGCGATCGCTCGAGAGCACGATCTGTTTGCGTGCTTCATAGAGGCTATTGAATGTATGAAAGAACTCCTCCTGCGTCGCCTGCTTGCCAGCGATAAACTGGATGTCGTCCACAAGCAGCATGTCAATGTTCCGGTAGCGTCGCCGGACATCAATCATCTTGTCGTAGCGGATGCCATTGATGACTTCGTTCGTGAATTGCTCGGACGTGACATAGGCAATTCGTAAATCAGAGTGAGTCACCACGTAATTACCGATGGCATGCATGAGATGCGTCTTTCCCAGCCCGACGCCACCGTAGATGAGCAGGGGGTTGTAGGCTGCGCCGGGAGACTCAGAGACCTTCTGGCTGGCGGCGCGCGCCAATTGGTTGTTGGAGGCTGCAACATATGTTTCAAACGTGTACCGGGCGTCAATATGAGGCGCCGGACGCTTCCCCCGAGCTACGGCTGTAGGCCGATCAATCTCGCGGGCCTGCGGCTTAGCGCCCTCAGTCTCCTTGACGGCATAGCTGACCCGCATTCCACTCTTACCCGTGACCTGACCGAGCACCTCCTCAAGTAAAGCCTGGTAGTGATCCCTGATCCAGTCCCTGAAAAATTTATTTGGTACTTGAATGGAAGCATCATTTCCATTTATATTTCCGATGGTTATGTCTTTAAACCAAGTTTCAAAGACATCGCTCGTGGCCCGTTCTCGGAGTAGGGGGACGGCCGCCTCCCAGAGCGAGAGCGCACTTACTTCGTTACTTTTAATTGCTTGTTCCACAGTTTTTCCACATCTGTGGATAACGTTTCATCGGGAAACATGTCCACATCTATCCCTGCATGGTTAAGTTATTATTCCTAGGCAATACACCCTTCATCCTCAGTGGCGCCTCCCTCCGAGCCGCCTGAAAATGAGCGTCGTTTCCTTCAATCCCCACCACACACAGGCCATACTCATATTCCTTCTCCGCCTCTTTTTCTTTCATCCACACTTCGGAACAAGAGTCCGCGGCACATTACCATGTGATGACCTTGTCGGCATGAAAGATCATTTCGACCAATTGGGGGTACCCGATCGTGTGTTTGTCGGGCCTCGGGTGATCCGACAAGGCATAAATAGGAACACCCGGAATGCTCGGCAGATCTCGCACATCCGTCAGCAGGACGACAGCAGAGGATCCCTGAGGCGGCGGAACAACCGCAAGAGTCTTCAAGGCCAGAGGATCACGGGGATTCTTGAGCAGATGGAGGGTCATTTTAAAATACCAAGACGCGGTCGGCTGCAGCGACAGCCGATGAGATCTCGCCCTGAGTGATCGTGCGGATGGCGCATTCGGAGTGAAATTGAGCCGGCCGCTCCGCGTCGCTTGCGATCGCGAATGACGTTCCCCACTCAATAAAGACAGGGAGATGTTTTTCGAGGATTTCGGCATCCACGATGTTCGTCGTATCGTCGGATAGAAGATGGGGGGCACGGCCGGCCAGCACGATGGTCACATCCTTTCCCTCATTCGTGGAGCCTAACCCCAGCGCGATGCGGAGCGCTTCTACAGCCCGATGGCTTTTAAAGGGATCCTCCTGGATCAGGACAAGGACCTTCGGCGAAACCTGCACCGACATGGCAGCCACTCAATTCAATGCAATGAAGCGGTCGCATGAGGACACAATGTTGGATAGAACGACTAATCCACAATAGGTAGCTCGATCATCTTTTCTAGGGACACCGAGTTGTTGTGCTCCATACGCGCAGGCAAAGAGCTTCAAGCCCTTGCCGCGGAGGGGATCGAACCGCGGATCGTCAACGGTCAACACACCATGGTCAATCAGATAAAGGTAGACGTCCTTGCCCGCCGAGAGGGCAGCGTCTGAAACGCCGATCGCTGTACTGAGATTAGGATTTTCTGGGCCTGTGGATAAAAGGATTCCAAGTGATTGTTTTTTCATCCTAATTCACAGGTTAACAATGCATCTAACAACGCATGAACAAAGGAGATTTCAAGCAGTCATAATTTACCATTGTTAAGCCTTTTGAGTCAACAAAAAAGGGGGCGATAAAAACGTCCAGATAAGTCGAGTAAGTCGTAAGAACAATTACGTGCTTATATGCCGAGGAGGGACTTAAAATCGTCAAGAGAAACGATCCTATCCTGACGCGTCGCGAGTTCTCTTATCGTCAAGGTACCGTCATTATGGACCGATTTGATGACCCAGCGAATGCCGTTCTGCTCAGCGTAGTCCAGTTGCTTTTTGACGGGGTCGGCATCGAGGTAAGTCTCAACCGGAATACCGCCATTGCGCAGCTGCTCGGCCATGGCGTTCAAGGGAGTGTCGTCAACCTCTTGCGCCTGCCGAAGAAGAAGAGTTCGTGCCACGACGGTCGAAGAAAGCGCGTCTTCTCGATCATGCAAAATCGCCAGAATGCGTTCGAAGCCGATCGAACACCCGACGGCAGGAATGTCCTTCCCGGCAAATCGCCCGATCAGCCCATCGTACCGACCGCCGCCAAGGATCGACGACGGAAATCCTTCTACGACCGCTTCGTAGATCGGGCCCGTATAGTAATCCATGCCGCGAACAAGGATGGGATCGAACACAATCCTGGAGCTTGGATTGATCGCCATTACCGCGTCGATGATGTGCTTCACGTTTTGAAGAATCCGATCGATTTCCGCACGGATCGCACTGTTTTCGATAAGGTCGAGGTATTTTGAAAACTTTGCGAGACGCTCGTATCTGCCCGTTTCGTGGTTCCGATCGGCATATGCCTCAACGAGAAGGCCGCCTGTTTTCTTGAGTTCCTCAGAGCCTTCGGGAAGTATGGTTTGCAATTCCGAAAATGCTTCACCCGAACCTCCGGCCATCTTGTCCAACTTATCGAGGATCACAGTAATTGGAGTTATTTTATCTTGGTGAACGCCGAAACCGCCCAGAACAAGCGGCAGCAACCTCTGGTCGGTAATACGGAACCAATAAGTGCCGAGCTTCAGTTCCCTGAGGACGCGCTCAGTGGCCGTGATAATTTCGACCTCATAGGCCGACGACGCCCCGCCGACGACGTCAATGTCGCATTGATAGAACTCACGATATCGTGCCTTTTGAGGCCGGTCCGCGCGCCACACCGGGGCAATGTGGTACCGGCGAAAAATCTTGGGTAACTTGCCTTGATGCGAGGCGACGAAGCGGGCGAGCGGGACTGTCAAGTCATAGCGAAGACCATAGTCCGCGAGCTCGTTCTCCTTGGCCTGAGCGAGCTTTTCACCACGCTTGAGAACCTTAAAAAGCAGCTTTTCGTTCTCCCCGCCGCCTTTCCCAAGCAGCACCTCAAGATCCTCCAGCGCCGGGGTATCGATGGGAAGATAGCCGTAGAGCCGGTACACCGAGCCGATGGTTTCCATGAGGCGTTGGCGGAGAAGAGTCTCGTGCGGGAGCCAGTCCCGCATGCCTGTGGGGGGGCCGATGGACATTGGCGCAATCCTACCGGCTCATCGAAGGCATATCAAGCCGACAAGTGAAACGCGTCCCTGATTCCTGTGATGATGAACTGCACCGCAATGGCGGCCAGGATCAGGCCAATGATGCGGGTGAAGACGCGCATCCCGCTCTCCTTCAGGAAACGTGAAATCGGGGTCGCGCTTCTCAAAGCGATAAACGCGATGAGGACATTCAGAATGATGGCCATTAACAGGACGCCGAATGCCGGCAGGGCAGCCGATGTTTTCGTGACCTGCCCGGTCAGGGCGATCACCGTGGAAATCGTCCCGGGACCGCTCAACAGCGGGATCGCCAGCGGAATCAGCGCAACATCCTGCGCCTTTCGACTTTCAAAATCTTCCTCGGGAGTGTGGCGCGCGCGCGCCGGCTTCGCTTCCATCATGTCGAAGGCGATCTTGAGGAGGAGCAGCCCGGCGACAATCCGAAACGCTTCGATTGTCACGCCGAACAAACGAAAAATTAAATTTCCGAACAGGGCGAACGACACCAGAACGGCCAGCACAACAAGCACCGCCCGCGTGATCATTTCGGCACGCTCTTCCTGCGTGTTCTGCGGCGTGATGGAGAGAAAAATCGGAATGTTTCCGATGGCGTCCAACGTGACGAAAATGGACACAAATGCGGTGACGAAAAAGGAGAGAAGCGAGTCCATTAACGGCCGGAGGAGGTAGAGGCAAAGGTTCGGCGCGGATCCTCGGTGGACAACTTGGACAATTCTTCATACAGTTCACGCTCGCGTTTCGTCACGGATCGGGGCGTGACGACCGTCAATCGGACATATTGATCGCCGCTTGTCCCGTCGCGTCGCGGCAAACCCTTGCCGCGAAGACGGAGGCGTTGGCCCGCTTGGCTTCCGGGAGGAATACGCATCGTCACGGGGCCGCCGAGTGTCGGCACTGCGACTTCCTTGCCGAGAACGGCCTCCCAAGGAAGCAACGGCAGATCAATCTCGATATCATCTGGAGAACCTTCGATTTGCGTGAATACAGGATGCGGCTGCACGCGAATCCTCAGAAAAAGATCCCCCGCTGGTGTCGACCCGCGTCCAGGCCCTCCTTGCCCCTTCAGCCTGATCCGCTCTCCTTCGCGCATGCCTTTGGGAATCGTCATGTCCAGCTCCTTCGGCCGGGCATGCCCCGCTTGATCACGCGCCATCAGCGTCACGCGTCGCGTCCCGCCCCGCGCGAGATCTTCCAAGGAGAGCTCGATCTCGGCCTCAAGGTCGGCGCCGCGGGTGGGCTCCGGCCTTCGCGGGCCGCGGCCCCAGCGCGTCTGCGCTCCTCCTCCGAACAGGGCTTCGAAGAAGTCACTGAAGTCGCCACCGCCAAAGTCCTCTCCGCCGGTCCATGTCCGTTCCTGCCATTGTCCGCCCGGCGGCGGAGTGAAATCCATTCCGTCCTTCCACTGGGCGCCGAGTTGGTCGTACTTCTTCCGCTTCTCAGGATCGCTCAGAACGTCATTGGCTTCATTGATCTCTTTGAATTTCTCCTCGGATGTCTTCTTCTTGGCGTCGGAAGATTGCAAGTCGGGATGGTACTGTCTGGCAAGCTTCCGATAAGCGTTCTTAATGTCCTTCTCGGAGGCAGTCCGAGGGACTCCCAAGACCTCATAGTAATCGCGAAATTTCACAGCCATACAGGCAGATTAACCATCGCCCTCTCTTTTGTCCAGGGGTATCGCGGTAGCGTTGTCTACTTTAGGGGTGTCTGGTATAGTGGCGCCCTCATGCTCGCCGTCATCACCGGAGGATCACGCGGGATCGGCGAAAGCTATGCCCGACAGCTCGCGGCCCGAGGATACAATCTCTACTTGGTGGCTCGAGATGCCGCCCGGCTCAGTGCGGTGGCCCGGGAGATCCGCGCAACCCATCGGGTACTCGTCGAGGAAATCGTGCTGGACCTCGCGCAGGTGGACGGTGCCGAACGGTTGTACGCGGAAGTCCGATCCCGCCGGACCGTTCCCGTGGACGTGCTTGTCAACAATGCAGGTTTCGGTTTCCATGGAGAATTTGCGGACATGCCCATGCCACGTATCCAGGACATGCTCTATTTGCATCTCGTCACCGTGACCAAATCCATGCGCCTCTTTCTTCCGGAGATGCGGGAACGCCGAAGCGGAACCATCATTAATGTCGCCTCCGTTGCTGGGTTTCTGCCGTTGCCGTACATATCGCTGTATGCCGCGACGAAGGCATTCATGATCAGCTTGGGTGCGAGCATCGGCCGGGAGGCGCAGGCCTATGGAGTCATCGTGCAGACCTGTTGCCCGGGACAAACTGTGACCGATTTTCACGCAACGGCGGGGTTCGCAGAGCCTCGTTATGCCGTTGGCGGCGTTCAGACCGCAGATGAAGTGGTGTCCGACTCGCTCGCCGCACTCGATCACCCCCGCGAGCCTCTGGTCACCGGATTGCGAAATCGCTTGCTTGTGCAACTGCTCCGAATCCTTCCCCGTGGCCTCGTGCTCCGGACCGCCGCCCGGCATCTGAAGCCATCATGAAAGATGCCGTCATGAAAGCCATCGAGCATGGCTTTGAGAAGTTCCTCTGGAATAGTCGATTCATCGTGCTCCTGGCGGTCACGTCGAGCATGATTTCTTCCGTGATCCTCTTTGTGGTCGCCACGGTCGACGTCATCGAACTGATCGCGAAAGTGTTCCGGTACGTGAGCATGGGCACAAACGACCGGACCGGCGCCGTGTATGAGGAGTTTCACGGCGAAGTCGTGGGACACATCATCGGCGCCGTGGACGACTTTCTGCTCGCAACTGTCCTGTTCATCTTCGCCCTGGGACTGTACGAATTGTTCATCAGCAAGATCGATGAGGCCGAGGCGGAAGCGGCGGCAAGTTCCCGGATACTCCTGATTCACAGTCTGGACGATCTCAAGGACCGGCTGGCGAAAGTCATCCTGATGATTCTGATCGTCACCTTTTTTAAAAATGTGATCCACACCACGTTCGACGACCCGCTGAAGATTCTGTACCTCGGCGTCGGCATTCTTTTCGTGGCGCTCGCATTGTTCTTTACCCACAAGGGCGCAGAAGGCAAGGAAGGGAAAGGACAGGGGCATTGATTCAGCTAAGGGGCCGGCCGTACGCCTTGACGGTGGCCGCTTGCATTTCGCTCGTCATCATCCTCGTGTTTGCGAACCATCCCGATGCTTTAGGCGATGGGGACCATCCTTCGCGCCATCAACCCAGACCGCCTGCCATCAAAGGCAATCCAGCCGCCGAGCCCGATCTTCCTCCGCGGCTTGTCCACCCAGGGCGCGTGTTGATGCAGTGCGACAGGACCGTGCAGGGCAAGACGGAGCACGCCGAGTTGCTCGCATCGGGCGATGACTTCGACGATGGCAAACAGAGCTTTTTCCTGAAACAAGGGGCGGATGGACGCGAACGGTTGTACCCGGTGCACGGCCACTTCCTCAACGGAGGGAAGGCGGGAGTCTTCATGATCCATGAAGGCAAAGGTTCGAAGGCCGACGAGGCGTTCAAAGTCGATCAGAGTGTGAACATGGGGCTGGTCTTGTTCCGGAGCACCGGCACCGGTCTGCGCGCGACCATCGAGGTGCTCGCCGAAGACGAGACGGAGACGAAGCGCTCGGCGCTTTCGGACTGGGCCTGTCGCATGTCTGCCGGCGCGACGGAACATAGGTCCGCGGCTGCGCACGTCAAGGCACGTCCCCACACGGGCGCGATTTCACCGAGCCATTGGTACCGCGAGTCGGATCTGACGATCCTTACCTGTGTTGCCGGCGAGTACCGGCTGACGCTTCGCGTGGCGACCGTTTGGCCGGCTCACTTAGGTTTCCTTGTCCTGCAAGCAGGCGATAAACCGCCAGTCGGCTACAATGTCCACCTGCTTGAAGCCCTAGGACGTTTGTTGATCCATGTTCATAGCGTGCCGCACCGAACGCGCGAGAAGATGCTCGATACCACGATGGAAACCGAGACGGTGATCGGCGGGTTGTTGCTGAACACGACGGAGGGCGGCTATGCGGGCTGGGTCGGGCTCGCCGGTTCCACTGCGGATCCCTACAACATCTCGTTTTCTCGCGACGCGACGATGGCGGACTATGCTGCGACGGGCTATGCCGTCATCCCGCCGCTGCCGGTCACCTGCAAGTGAGTCCCACCAGCGAATCGGAGACCACTTCGTTTTGCTCAGAGTGCTCTTTTACGGCTTCTGCGGTGTGAGGTCGGGGATGTCTTGTCCGGTGGCGTCGCGGCTCTGCTCCCACGGCACCAATTTGTATGTGATCTCTTCAAAGCCTGAATTCACGCCTTCCGCATCGGATGCGACGACTCGCAGCGCCAATTGCTCCCGACCGTTGAGCGAACGCGGGATCGTGAAGATGCCCTGAAAGAGGCCCTT
>Ga0066685_10000220_pt1 | contig 17233 bp, 14 predicted proteins | sample GraSoiAngelo_134_FD_62305 | JGI IMG/M metagenome (GOLD analysis project Ga0066685, IMG submission 62305) | Grasslands soil microbial communities from the Angelo Coastal Reserve, California, USA - 14_0929_05_30cm | ecosystem: Environmental > Terrestrial > Soil > Grasslands | place: USA...
TCCCGATGAGGGAGACGACGATGACGGCGTCGCGGGGCTCGAGCCGGAAGCTCGGCAGATCCGCCGTCCGAATCTTTTCCGCGTGCATCGGCCGAGAGGTTTCCCGCGGCCCTTAAGAAGATTTCCGGCCGCTTATCGCGGATGATAGGTCCACGGGCGCCGTCTGTTCTCACATTCCAGAATGTCGAGAGAACGCCCATATATCGGATTCGGCCGTGGGCGAGAAACAGGCGAGCCGTTCCAATGGATTTGCCGATCCTGGTAGCGTCAGCCATGCTTTCGTTCGTGGCAGCCTGCATCTTCCTCCCCTGGTTGATTCGATCGCTCCGGGGGACCACCCTCGTTGGGAAGGATCTCAACAAACTCCACGGCCCGCTCGTTCCGGAGATGGGAGGAATTGGGGTAATCCTGGGCTTCTACGTCGGGGTCGGGATTCTTGCGGCGTTTGCGGTTCCAGCGAATTCCGCTGCGCTCTTCTTTGCCGCACTGAGCGCCTGCCTTGGCGCTGGGGTGGTGGGACTGATGGATGACATGTTCCGATTGAGGAGGCGTTCGAAAGCTATCATGCCATTCGTGCTTGCTCTACCGCTCGGCGCGGTAATCTTTGCAAACAGGAATACCGTACTTCTTGGAGTCGACATCGGTGTCCTCATTGCCTTGGTAGTCCCGCTCGGAGTCACGAGTGCAAGCAACGCAGCAAACATGCTGGAGGGGTTCAATGGCCTTGGAGCGGGGCTCGGCGTAATCATGACGGTGTCTCTCATTCTCCTCTCTGTCATCACGGGTGCCCAAGAAGGCCTGTTCCTACTCTTCCCGCTGCTTGGAGCGCTCGCTGCCTTCCTCTGGTTCAATCGATATCCCGCACGCGTGTTCCCGGGCGATTCGATGACTCTCTTCACAGGTGCCACGATGGCCTGTGCAGCTATTATCTCAACCCCGTCCCTGAAGACCTTCGGAGCCCTCCTTTTCATACCCATGATCGTCGAGTTCGCATTGAAGTTCCGTGGGCACTTTCTGGGGGAGAACTACGGGGAAATCGGGGCCGACGGACGGCTCGCTTGGACTGGGCGAATCGAGTCCCTCGCGCACGCGGTCATGCGCTGGAAACGGCTGCGTGAATGGGAGGTGGTTCTGATCATCTGGGCGGTTGAAGGCGCGGTGTGTGTCGTCGTGATCCTAGCCGCTGCGGCGGGATTATGAGAGCCTGCCACGTCGTTTACGCCGAATATCCAGAAGATCCTCGCGTTCGCCGTGAGATTGATTCGCTTCGAATCGCAGGCCACGAGGTTGATGTCATCTGTCTGCAAGGAGAGGGCGAGTCTCTTGAGGAATCAATCCACGGCGTTCATGTCTCCCGTGTCCCCCTTCAAGCTAGACGGGGCAGTCGAGGCCGCTATCTGTTTCAGTATGCACTGTTTTTTGCCCTCTCGACAGTCCGGCTCATGGCTCTGCACCGTCGGAAGAATTTTGACGCGGTCCATGTCCATTCTCTTCCCGACTTTCAGGTCTTCTGCACACTCGCGTTAAAGCTCTCCGGCGTACCAGTCATTCTCGATCTTCACGAAGCGTTGCCCGAAATTGTCGCCGCGCGGTTTCATCTGGAATCCGGAAGCCCGCTCGTTCGTCTGGCCCGATTCGTCGAGCGCGCGAGCGTTTTCTTCGCAGACCGGGTTCTCACGGTGAATGAAACTGTACGGGATCTCGTTGCCGGTAGGTTGAGATTCCAGCGCGAAATTGTCGTCATCATGAACTCACCGGACCTTCGGGTCTTGCTCTCCGGTGACACTGATGGCCTGAAGCGGCAGCTTGGGTTGAAGGAGGGTCCAACGATTGTCTACGTTGGCGGAATTAATGCGGAGCGAGATCTCGCGACACTGCTCCGAGCAGTATCCCTGCTTCGTGGTCGAAACGAGATTCAAGTTGTCATCGCAGGACACGGGGACCCGGAATACGTCGAATCGCTCAAAGCCCTCGCATCCGCACTGCCTATTTCCGACCGCGTGATATTCTTGCCGCGGATCCCGCAAGAACAAGTTCTATCCTACTTGGCCCTAGCCTCTCTCGGAGTAATTTGTTATCAAGAGAATCCCTTGACAGAGATAGCGATACCGACTAAGGCCTTTGAATATGCCGCGGCCGGAAAGCCTTTGGCAATCGCGAGGCTTCGGGCTCTCGCTCGCCTTTTCGAGGGAGCAGCGGAATTCTTCCGTCCCGGCGATGTTCAGGACCTCGCTTTAGCTATTGAACGGCTAATCACGAACCCTGCGCATTCAACTCGACTGGTCGAGAATGCCCGCGCGGTTCTATCAAGATGCTCATGGGACATCATGGAAAGTCGACTCTTGTCGGTCTATAGACAAGCAGGGGAAGTTAGTCATTGAATCGGCTAAGAGCCATCTTGGTCGCCGGAATCGACCCGGTGAAGACCCGGCCTGGCGGAATTCGATCGTACGTGCTCGGGCTGGCCCGATATCTCGTTTCTGCAGGTGTAGAGGTAACCCTCTTCGGAATTGGTGGTCCCGCCGACGCGGACCCATTTCAATTTGTGTCGGTATCTCAGGGATCGAACCCGAGCAGCATTGCTTTCCAACGCGACCTACGGAAAACCGTAAGAAAACGAGACATCGCTGCAAACATCGTCCACTTTCAACGGCCTGACGACATCATCGCCCTTCTGCCCGGCTCCAAAGAAGTCCCTTTCGTTGTTACGGTCCACGGGGATCCGCTGCCTGGAATCCGAGGCAGACACGGAAGGCTAGTTTCCGTCGCATATCGAAGGCGTGAACGAAGAGGAGTGGAGGCTGCGAAGCGCCTTCTGTTCATTGATTCGGCGGGTCGGGCAGCGTTTGCCGAGCGTTATCCAGAGGCGACACTGAAGTTCGCGGACTCCAAGGTGGGAATCGACTTGGCCGCATTCGCTCCAAAGAACCCATCCGACGCAAGGGCTCTGTGGGAGTTGGACGGCGGTCCCACTATCCTTTTCGCGGGCAGATTTGAACATGAGAAAAATCTTGATCTCCTCGTTCGAGCCCTCGCGCACTGCGAGACCCAGCCGACTCTCCTACTTGCCGGAGCGACGCTGGATGGGCGAATCACGGTTCGCGGGATAGAACTGGTGACACATCGGTTCCTTGGGATCGTCCCGCATGATCGAATGTCCTCACTCTACTCTGCCGTAGACGCCACCGTGCTCACTTCCAGCAGGGAGGCCATGCCCCTCGTTTGTCTCGAGTCGTTGGCCTGCGGCACCCCCGTTGTTGCCACGCGAGTGGGGGCGCTGCCGGAAGTCATTGAGTCGGGACGGAACGGGTTCGTAACGAAAAGCGATCCGATCGATTTCGCGCACGCCATTGACCGTGTGGTCCGTGAAGGGTCGGTGATGCGGAGCGCTTGTCGTGCGAGCGTAATGGCGTTCGGTTGGGACCGAGTAGGCCCCTCCGTGTTACGAGAATACGAGAAGGCGATGGTGTGACCTGGACGGAGTCCGTTGATCCGGCGGAGCTGCAGGACCTCGAGCAGGAGTCGAAAATCCGATCTTTCGCCCTTGATGAAGCGTGGGCCGAGGCCGCTGCGACATCCGGCTTCGCGACTCCCCGCTGGCTCAGTTTGAAAGAAGAGGGCTTACTTCGTGCAGTGATTCTTGGCCTGAGCCGGCAAAGGAGTGGCTTCTCGAAGGTCGTTTGCGGCTCAAACGGTGGCGTTGGAATTCTATCATCAGATTTGCAGACTGCGATCAGGCTTGTCAATCAAGTTCGACGACGATGGCGACCCAGTGTGTTACAGATGTTTGCCTCCGAAAAAATCCCCCAAACTGACCTTCGCTGGGAGCCTTCATACACATTTCATGTTTCGTTGGAGGGGTCACTCGAGGAGATCAAGGGACGTTTGAGCAAACGCGCCCGGAACTCCCTGAGCCGTGCAATTCGGTCCGGAGTTAAGGGGATGAGTGCTTCCCGATCGGAGGAAGAGGTCGCTATTGACATGCTTGAGAGCAGCTCCAAAGCGAAGGGGTTCCCGATTCCACCGAAATCGTATCTGTCCGCGCTTCATTCTACGTTCGGTCGCTCTGGCCTGAGCGTGCTCGCGATCGCCAAGGCAGGGGATGAGATTCTTTCTGTGGTACACGTGCTCGGCGCGCGCGGAATTGCTTCGTGGTGGAAGGGCGGTTCTTCGACGGATGGTTATCGGCTCAATGCCTCCCTCGTCGCCCACTGGACAGCAATCCAGATCGCAAAGGAACGTGGATTTAAGGTCTATGATCTCGGAGGAACGCATCCGACAAACCCTGCGTATGCCTCGATACATAGATTCAAATCATCCCTTGGCGGACAGCTAGTCGTAGGATCGCTCGGGCGACGCTCGACGCTCGCCGCGCGCGCAGCAAGATGGCTGAGTTCTCTCTGATTCCGAGGAGGGCCGTCGTTTCTTGGCGCCGCGGCTGACGGCGCGTTTTTCTGGCGGTGAATCCCACGGAGAAACTTATATGTGGACCAATTCGCCGTGGACGACAACCTAATGCCGACCCTCCCAGTCGCCGTGGTCGTCGATGTAGATCCGGACTGGCGTATGCCTGGTCCACAATCGAGCGACCCCACGCGGGAAATGCGGTGGGAAGGACTGAGGCGCGGCGTACCTTCGCTTCTGAGGATGTTGACCGGTCTTCGAGATTCGGGAGGCAAGCCAATCCGATTTACCTGGATGGTCCGCGCTGATGAGCAAATCGCATCGGTATACGGAGACGCCGGGCATATCGCCGACGAGTTCGCAGATTTTTGGAGTCTAAGGCTTGCGGCTGGGGACGAAATCGGATGGCATCCTCACACGTGGCGCTATTCAGAACGGGAGGGGATTTGGTATCAAGAGTACTCCGACCCAGATTGGGTGAGAGAGTGTCTAAGGGACGGATTCCAAGCTCTGTCCAGGAGGCATCCGATTCGAGCGGCAAAGACTGGGTGGACGTACCACGACAACTTCACGATGCGGACACTCACAGAGCTCGGCGTGCGTGTAGATCTTTCTGCGCTCCCCGGCATGGCGTATCATGGAGTCGCTCAGGGAAGTGCTCGTCCCCTCGGAGACTACGACTGGAGTCGTGCTCCGCAGGAACCATACCATCCGAGAATCGACGACTATCAGGTACCGGGGGAGGGCCAGGCGCTAGGGATACTGGAGGTTCCTAACTGGACCTATCCTGTCGGGAGAGCTCGAGGTCTGCAGCATTCGATTCGCCACCGATCGCTACGCGATTTCGCAAATCCCGCGAAACGGGCGAGTCTCGTCCGCAGAGCTTTCGGTGGGCCGCCCTATACCGTCCCTTTTGTCTGTTACTTCCACCCCGAAGAACTACTCGGTCCAACTTGGCTGTTCGGACTGAGAAACGTGTTCGAGAACCTTAGCCTTCTGCTTCAAACCTGTCACGATCGCGGTCTTCGGAGTTCTTTCGTAGTCGCGTCCGAGATATGTTCAGGGTCGTGAGAAAAGTCCATGCGACTCCCCTCCAAGCCAACCTACGCATTCCTTCTGTTTTTTTGCGTGATTAATCTAGCCATACGATACCCTCGCACCCCGCACGAACTAGGATACGACGGATTCATCTACCACGGGATGACCGTCTCGCTCGTTCAGAACGGATATGCCTTGTGGATTCTGCACCCGCTAAGTTACTTTGGCCTTTATCCGTTGAGTCAGCCAAGCGGATCGCTTTTCTTTCTCGCGGGCCTAGACGAACTTGGGGGGATGGAGGTCGAAGCGTCGATTCTGATTTTCGATTTCGGGTTGGTCTTTCTTGGATTCTTCGGTTCGTTTGTCCTTTCGATGGAAATTCGCCGAGACGAACCTCTTGCTCTCACCGTGGCAGCGCTCTTCAGTCTATCCCCACGGCTCGTGTCGGGACTTCTGTGGGAAATTCCGACTCGTACGTTGTTCTCGGCATTGGTGCCCATTTTCCTATGGGCGCTGCTCAGGCTTCATCGCGAACGCGGTGTGCGCTCTCTCGCGTTCGGGTCGGTCGTCCTCGCGTTGATGATGTCGGCACACCGTCTAGCGGTCATGATGTCCGCGGTAGTCGTTGCGTTCATCTTGACCGAAGTGGTCCTAATAGGCGCTCGAACCCTGCGAATTCGCTATGCTTCGCTCGTTCTTCGCTCACGGTTCCGTCGCAGCGCAAACATTGCGGTGCTCGTCGGTTTCTTCGCGATCACAGTTTCCCTGATGACCGCTGGAGGCATCTTGGAAGGTTACGGTGTAGGGCGCGCAGGGTTTGGGTCCGGGGTCATGTTGGAATTATCAAATCTCGGTGTCAGCCTCGCTCGCAGCGCCGGATTCCTGATTCCCATCGTCCCGGTGGGGGTGGTGGCTGTGTACCGTCAGCGATACAAGCAATTTAACGAACCGTTTCTCCTCATGATATTCCTGGTTCTTGTACCAACTCTGACTCTCCGGCAGTATGCTGGATACTACATAGTTGCCCTCACGGCGATCTTCATTGGAATAGGAGTATGGTGGATTCTGGGAAAATTAGGGAGGCGATCTGCAAAGGTTGCAGGGATCTCTCTTGCTCTGGTCGTGACTTTGGCTTCATCAGTGTACGTTCTCGACTTCGACCTGCACTCCTCGCCCTTTGTGGATGAAACAACCTACGTCCACGGCCTGTATGTCTCTTGGAATACCGAAGGAACGTTGATTGGAAACGACGGGAGTCTCGCGAGCCAGATCTATCTTGTCTCAGGACACCCGTATCTCCCAGTTGGCGGGGCCACCACATCATTTCAGAGTCCGGAGTTACTGATCTTTGGCTTTGTAAATCGGGGTAATCTGACCATTGTCCAGATACCCGTGTCCGACCTGACCATTGAATCGGACTCCCCATTCCTCTTGCAGGGCGTCCAGGCGGAAGCAGATTGGGCGGCTATTCTCGACCACACAAAACAGAACGTACCCGCAAATCTCTGGTTGACCTACAGTCCAGCCTACCTAATCGAGAACGAGGAAACGGGTGGGGGGTACTTGGCTTATGGACGAACCTATCCATCACCGTTCATTGCGAGCGTCCACGCAAGCTCGTACAGATTGTTCGAGGTCACAGGCCAATCTCTGTGGTACGTCGGAGGTCCTCATTGAGTCGCGTGGCGCTCCTCACCCCGTACGCGGCCCCGGTCCCCGGAGGCATTTCCACGTTTGTCCACGGGCTTGCCGAACTCCTAGATCTCCACGGGGATGAAGTATTCTTGTTCGCCGCGGAAGGGAACGGTGATCACATACGACGCTCGAACCTCGGCTTCGGGCGTGCCTTTGTGGCAAGGGCAACGCGGGGTCTTGAGGAGCTTCGTCCCGACGTCATCCACTGTCATTCACACTGGTATGCCCTCGCGGCTAGCGTGCGCTACGCTCGCAGACATCCAGGCACGCGTCTGGTGTTCTCGTTCCACACAACGTCCGTCCCTTTCCTAAAAGTCCCCTTTGTGAGACTGCTCAACCAGGCTCACGTAACGACGTTCGTAAGTTCGGCCCAGCAGGCTCACATCCGGTTCACTCTTAGGCTCGCTGGTGACTTGAGGATTTTTCGACCGGCGACGAACGTTCCTAAGGCTGATCCAGATGAGATGAACCAATGGGCATCCCGATTGACGCTTGAGCGTGCCTTTCCAATCCTCGTGTTCGTTGGGCCTCTTGAGTATGAGAAGAAGGTCGCAGGAGTCATCGATCTTGTTCGGGCATTTGTCGACGTTCAGGCCCGTTATCCAGAGGCGCGACTCCTTATCGTAGGCGACGGTTCTCTTCGATCCTCCGTTCAGGCAGCAGCGTCGGCCCTCCCCGACTCTGTGACGATTACGGGCTTCTTGGGTAATCCAGCATTGGCAATGGCGCGGGCGGACATTTACTGCCAGGTGACAAGGCAGGAAGGTCTTCCAATAGCGATGTTGGAGGCAATGTCCATGGGCCGATGCGTGATCGGCTCGCGGGTCGGGGGCATTCCTGAGGTGCTCGATGGTACCAATGGGGTGATAGTCGGATTGAAGCCGGCAGAAATTGCGCGCGTGATCTGCGAACTCTTGGAGAATCGTCAGCGCCGAAACGCTCTTGGACAATGCGCGCGGCGAACGATTGAGAGATTCTACACCTGGGAATCCCGGATTCCATTGCTCGCTTCGATGTACGCACTAGAACGATAATTGTGAGGGCGGACCCCGCACAAAATTTGACGAGTACCTCGAGGTTGGATGCGGGGAGTGTGGCTCGGTGATTGACGAAGCGAACCGCGGTCTTGCCGCTCTCCTGAAGTCCAAAGGAAGACGAGTCGAAAGCGCCTTGCAAATGCGCTTCCAACTGTGAAGCACACTAACCGAGAGTGTTGTGTAGGTCGAGGAGCTCGTGGTACATGGCTAAATACCTCTCGGCGGTCGACTTGAGTGTATAGCGTTCCAGAACGACGGATCTGGCGCGCGACGGCCAATCCGGAGGAATGCCCTCAGCAATTATGGCGCTCATGGCGGTCTCCATCGCGTCGAGGTCTCCAACACGGAACGTCCAACCGCAACCGACTTCTTCGATTAGGGCTCTGTGGACGGGCAAATCGCTCACCAACGCCGGCAGCCCGGTGGAAAGGGCTTCGAGCAATCCAAGCGACAAGCCTTCGTGGCCACGCGACGGAAGAACGAAGACGTCACTGGCGTTCAGCCATGGCTGCAATTCATCAACGCGCCCGATGATGGAGACATTGGGGGACTTCGGATTTTTTCGAAGAGACCTGTCCATAAAGTCTGGTTCATCGATTGCGCTCTCTCCGATTACGAGTAGGTGATAGGAACGACCGGCAAGACGGCCGGATGCCACCACCTCAAGGAGAAGATCAAGGCCCTTGACGAATGCCCAACGGCCGGCGAAGATGAAGACTAGTTTTCCCTCTAGACCCAATTCCCGTCTCATTCGCTCGCGCTCCTTCGGAACCGGGCGATATCGCTCCGTATCCACTCCGTTAGAAACGACATCGATTGGTCGTCCCGTATAGGACTGCGCTGTCGAGATGGAGACTGCCACGACTCGACTCGCAAGTCGGATTGACGCCCACGCAAAGAATATCTGGGCCGCTCTCCGTAGAAATCCCACCGCGGGCGGGCTAGAGCCATGCAAAGTCAGAACGGTTGGTCTGCCGAGGACCTTGCCTAAGAGGCAGACGGCGAATGTTTGGGAATTTACATGTTGACAGTGGACTATGTCCCCCGTGGAGCGAAATCTGAGGATCAGGCTCAACGTTTTCATGGTCAATTCAAAATTCTGGAAGACACCCATTCTAAGCCTGATGGCACCCGCCGCCCACGTGGGGTTCATCTCCTCAGACGTCGGTGTAATGACAAAGACACTCACGCCGAGTTTAGAGAGGGCGATGCCGAGTTCTCCGACGAAACGGCCAACTCCGGCGATTCGCTGGAGGGAGTAAGGTGCGGTCAGGAAGACCCTCATTCGAGCCGCAGGGGGTGGCACTTCGGCACCAACTCTCAACTGCCAAAGGCGAAAGACTGTCTCTCAAAAAGACCAATGAGCTGTACCGCGATTCTATCCCAAGAAAAGTCTCGTCTCGCTGCCGACACAGCCGATGTGCCAAACTCAGAACGTGTTTTGGGGTCTTTGAGGAGCTGGATTATCGCCATAGCCAATTCGTGGACATCGTCTGCAGGCACCGCCACGCCTGCCTTCTCTTGGACCAAGTAAGGTCCCGCACCAGGTAGATCGGAGGCAATCACAGGACGGCCGCACGCGAGGTACTCCCGAAGTTTGAGGGCAGCCGAGCCAACTTCAGCGTTCCGGGCAAGCGTTGATGGCATCAGGCAGATGTCAGCAGCGCCGATCCAGACTGGAACTTGTTCCCGCGGGACGCGACCGACAAATCTGATGTTGGCCTCTACTCCCACCTCACTGGCTTGATGTCGAAGCGGTCGAGACTCCGGCCCGTCGCCAACGATGAGTAGCTTGACACTTGGACACTGCTCCACGACTTGGCGCATCGACTCTACGAGCGTGTGAACGCCCTGCCAGCGCACTAGGTTGCCGACGAACAGGAGATAAGGGCTTTCGGCGGGAAGTCCTAGTGCAATTCTCGAATCGGACCGGGATCGAGGGTAAAATACTGATGGATCAACTCCATTCGAAACGACTGTGATTCTCGCGGGAGGTATCCTGTGGAGTCGAATGAGCACGTCCTTTAGGCCCTGAGTAACGGGAACAATGCCGGCTGCTCTCCGGAGAAGAAAGCTTCTCGTAGTCTGACGAAGAGCAGTAATCCACCGAGGAAGGCGTTCGACCTCACCGAGCATGGCCTTTTCCAGCTCCGGAACGCCATCGATTTCAACAAAGACCGGCCGTCGGAGCAGAAGCGAAAGAAGAACGGAAAGTTTCGGTGAGCCTCTTCGCTCATAGATCACTTCTGGCGGACTTCCCCTGAGGTCGCGCTGAATCGCGATTGCGGACAGGATGGTCCAACGAGACGTCATGCTCCGAACTCTGACCCGGGGCGGAGGACGCCAATCTCCTGCATTCGAGACATACAACTCGACAAAGCAGCCCGCTCTCGACAGCGCACTCGCAAGGTCCTCAACGTGTGAAACGTCACCTGCGAAGCCATTAAGGTCTATGTCAGGAGCAAGAAAGGCAATCTTCATTCGCGCCTTGTAAGCTCGGGCTCTGTACCATAAAGGATACCACGTTCGTTCTCACGTTTGAGAATTAGTTCGAAGCGTTCATGGAATGGCCCTCCTGAGAAGTGACTGTTGACGTCGACACCCAATTGCAATACCGATCAAAACCACGGAACGTTGGAAGGGGAATCCGATGGGAGGATCTCAGTTGTCCCAAGCCAAAGGACAGTTTAGGATTCTCCTTGTATCCAACTCGGACGCACCATTCGTTGAAAACGATCGACGAATCTTGAGCGGGTTGGGTGCCTGCGACCTCCTGATCTACCGGGGTCGAACGGACCTTCCGCGGCTGTTAGCCATGACCCTTCGAGCAGACTTGGTGGTGTGCTGGTTCGTACTCGGTTACGCCACAACAGCGACACTTATTGGGCTGTTGGCCCGAGTACCGACGCTCTTGGTCGCGGGCGGCTGGGATGTGGTCGCACTGGACGAGATTGGCTACGGCGCGATGCTTAGTCTTGCCCGCACACGGAAAACCTGTTTGGCCCTGAGGACCGCGACATCGGTTACCGCGGTGTCGCAGGCCACAAGGAATGAGATACTTCGTTGGACAAACCGCGAAGTTTCTGTAATCAGAAACGGGGTCGACTTGGAAATTTTTTGCCCAAACGGCGCGCCGCGACGACGGCAAGTCGTCACGGTCGCGGGTATCGACAGTGAAGTCCGGTTTCAAGTCAAGGGCGTCCCGTTCCTAATCGATATTGCTGAGCGACTAGGCGACGTCCCGTTCGTAGTGGTCGGGAAGAATTCGGCCGCCTGGAGTGAACGGTTGAACAGATTGTCGCCAGAAAACGTCCGCTTTGAGAGTTACCTGAATCGGTTCGCCCTCCGAGACGTTTTCCGGTCCTCTCGAGTATATCTACAACCAAGCCGTTACGAATCGTTCGGACTGTCACTTGCTGAGGCTATGGCTTGCGGCTGTTATCCTGTTGCGACAGAAGTAGGAGGCCTGACCGAGGTCGTAGGTCAGACAGGATCTATCGTTCCCTATGGTGATGTTGATGCGGCCGCTAACGCGATCCTCGCAGGACTCGAACGAACGACGTGTTTGGAAGCCTCCGAACGCATCGCGGAGCAGTTCTCCTTAGAGGAAAGGCGCAAACAACTGAGTGCGGAGGTTGAACGCCTCTTAAGGAAGCGTTAACGTGATTCGTGCGCCATTCAAACGGCCGATCCTGGCCGTCTGCACAACCAGCTACAACTGCGCGCAGTACCTGGATCAGCACTTTCGTTCGGTTTTCGAGGCGCTTCAGGGAATCGAGTTCGAATATGTCGTCGTTGACAACAAGTCGAAGGACGGAACCTTGGAGGCGCTTCGGGACTTGGCTAACAAATATCCGCAAATCATCTGCGACTCCAGGCGCTGCTCACGTGGCGCGGGTCGTCAGGTAGCAGCGTCTTTGTCTCAGGCTGGGACCATTCTCACGGTTGATGTCGATACCGTGTATAGCCCAATTCTGCGAGCATTTGTTGATGCATACTTCGATTCGTTCGCGCAAGGCGGCCTTGCGTTGCAAGCTATCTATGCGGGTCTGTACCCGCGAGGCTTGTGGTTTGGAGTGGGCGGCATGCGAGATCTCAATTTCGGCGAAGACCTGGATCTGTGGATGCGAATCTGGCAGCATGACCGCATGCGCTGGTACGCGCTCCCCCTGGGGACGAACATGAAGGACGCCGCACACCGAGACTGGCAGGATTTCCGGTCCGATCGATACGGAAAATGGGAAAAGGTGACTCGCCTCCTTCGTCGCGAACTTGACCTCTGGAAATTGCGTAAGTACAGAGAAATGGATCTGGAAGCGATCAGGCTTGCCCGTTCGGTCGATCTGCATCTTGGCCCTCAGGTGCCCCGCTGGTTTCAAGACCGCGAGCCGTGGAACCTATCAGCGGTTGCTCGCCGGGTCCGAGCGGATCTTCACGCTTTGCTTCAGAATGGTGCCTAGGTACGAGCACCCTTTTCCACGGCACGGCCTAGTTCCGCTTCGTATGAAATTGCAACCTCCTTCCATGTCCGTTTCACGGCCCAGCGTCGGCCCGCGACGGACAGCTTCTCCCTTTCGGGAGAGTTTCGAATCAGCTCGGTAAGTGTCGACGTCCAATCGATTGGGTCCCACGAATCCGGATAAATAGCATTCCCCCCAGTGCTTTCTATGACCCCTTGGATCTTGCTGGCGATGACCGGGCATCCTGCCGCCATCGCCTCTAGAGGCACTAGGGGAAAGACCTCGGACTCAGACGGGAAGATCAAGGCGAGAGCGCCGGCATAGAATCTCAACAGTTCGTGATGCGAAATCGAACCAAGAAACCGAACGCTCGATTCAAGGTGCATCGAACGCGCGGTCGCCTCCATCGTCGATCGCTCTGGCCCTTCGCCCGCGACAACCAGCTCCAATGTCGGGAATCGGCGGAGCAACGCGGTGAAAACTTGGAGCAGGAGGGAGGTCCCCTTCGACTGCTGAAGCCGTCCCACAAAGAGGAGGAAGTTTTCCTCCTCCCTCGCGGTAGAAAGGAATTCCTCGGGGATCCCTGGCGTGACTGTTCTTTCAATTGGAAGGTGGAAACGCTCAGTCAGAATCTTGCGCGAGTTCTCGCTGACCGCTACGTACCGCGATGAACGATCGTACTTGCCGAACAACGCTCCAAATTTCGACCCTTGTATATGAAAAACAGACGGCACACCCCGTCGTGACGCCCAACGCGAGAACAGGACGCTATCATACTTCGTGTGAACCGAAACGACATCTGAGTCTGAGATTGTCCTCTTGGCATCTTTCGACAGCTGGAAGCCGCCATAGAAGCTGGCAGATTCTACTCCGTAGGGCGCCAGCCCGCCCGCAACTAAAGCGGCCGCAGAGCTCACTACCCCGTGCCTAGGGAGAATCGGCAACCAAATTACCGAGATTCCCGGTCCGCTGTTGAGCGGCGGGTGGCCGAGCGACCTTCCGCCAAGAACGCGGACATCGTGGCGATCGCTCAAGGCTCTCGCGAGAGAGAGCACAGTAGTCTCGATACCGCCTCGCGTTGTGCCAATCGAGGAACAGACAAACACGACCTTCACGGGTATCGCCGTTACAATCCAATTCGTGTTTGATTCCCGTATCCAAATTCCTTTAAATAACCACCAAGCTCGGGCGCAGCGCAATGAACCTTCGTCGGAAAGCGCTTGAAGGGCTTCGATTCCAGTTTTATCTGAAGATTATCGGGGTTGTCCTGAGTCAAGTGTCAGCAATAACTCTTGCCGTCATCCTGATGCCCAGGGATTTCGCCATCTTTGGAGTCGCCATGGTGTTTGTGGGCCTCGGCGGCACTATTTCTGAGTTTGGACTCGGATCGGCAGTGATTCAGAGCACGAGTGAGCCCGGCGCAACCCTCCGGACGGCGACGGTTCTCCGCCTCATCATGGCCTCCGGAGTGAGTGTCTCTCTAGTGCTCGTCGCCCCCTGGATTGCGCTCATCTACCAGCGGCCGGCTCTGACCTACGTGATTTGGGCGCTCTGTCCGGTGGTGATGTTGAACTTCGCTTCATTTTTCCCACGCATCGATCTTACGAAATCGCTTCGCTTCGAGCGACTCTTCATTCCGGAAGCAATCGCTGGAGTTGCTGGGATGCTCAGCGGTATCGCATTTGCAATCGCCGGCTACTCGTTCTGGAGTCTCGTTATTACAGCAACGGTGTCACCTGCGATTTACGCCATTGCGATGACGTTGCTTCGCCCTTGGCGCCCATCGATGAGGCTGAAAGGAGATCTCGCGCGCCAGTTGTTGAGATTTGGCGGCCAACTATCCCTAGGGGACCTCCTCTTCCTCGTGTTCGGGAACGTGGGGATTGTGGTATTAGGACTGATGATGTTTGACGGCGTTGGGTACTTTCTTGTGGCCTATTCTTGGACCATCTCTATAGGGCTGAGCCTGTTTAATGCCCTAGATAATGTGATGTTCCCTGTACTTTCGACAATCCAGATGGACAAGGACAAAATCCGGCGTGGATACTTGCTCATCGCCCGCTATCTTTGCTGGGGAATAATTCCGCTAGGTTTTCTCACGATCATCGTCGCCCCGACCTTTGTGTCCGTTTTGCTTGGCACAAAGTGGATTCCCTCCATCCCCATCATTCAAGTCCTCGGTTTCGCGGCAATCATGCTGGTGCTGGCTCTGCCATATCAGAGTGTTGCGACAGCCGTAGGGCGGCCACGGGAAATCCTCCTCTTCAACGCCATCGGGGCTGCAGTGATCTCGGCAATGTCTCCGCCAATGATTCATTTTTTCGGTGTCATGGGTCTCGCGGCGAGTTTCCTACTAGCTAGCGGGCTGCTCTTTGGATGGGTTCTATTTCGACTCAGAGCCGTAATCGGCCCGATTTCGGTATCGGTCCTGCGCGTGAGCGCATCCCCGGTTCTGGGTTCGATTTGTTTCGCCGTTCCGATACTGGTTGCGCAGCAGGTCGTTGCGCCGTCGGGATCGTTCCTAGTCCTCGAAGTTGGGTTGGCCATCGCTACTTATTTTGCTGCAATGGGGCTACTCACCAACGGGAACTTCATCGACGAAGTCCGGCAACTTACGCAATCCTTCATCAGGAGCTAGGTGCCTCAGAGAACGTGCTTATGTTGTATTCCTGCATCGATCACATTAGGGCGCGGTCGTCCCGTCCCTCGTCGGTTCCAACCAACGGTAGTGGTCGATTGTCTGGCCTCTGAAGCCGACATATTTTCACCCCATCTCCTGATCAACGATCGTCTCGATGCGCTTCCTGGCTCGAACCCCGCTAACACAGGCATTCGCGGCCCACGATTGCTTAGGGTTCTCGGTGCAGCAAGCTCTTTCCCGGATCGACCGTCTTTTCAAGGAGCTACCTTCTCCTCCCTATTGACACGACGAGGTATCCGGGTATTCGCATGAATCGGAGGAACGGTTCGATCCAACCCAGCACTCTCAAGATGCACTTCGACGAGCCTCCGGGAAGAAACGCAAAACCACGGACGATGCCGAGGTCATACTCGGAAACGAGATTCACGCCATGCCGGCTGAATTGATCGATAAGCGACATGATTGGGTCTTCGTAACCATATGGCCACTTGCCGCGTCGTTCTAAGATTGCCTTCCCAATCCGGTATGGGAGGCATTTCCGATTCGGGCAGAAGGCAACAACCAAGCCTGTCCGCTTCGTTACCCTCGACATCTCGGCGACTGCGATCTCAAGGTCTTCGTCATTGAGATGCTCGAGGACTCCGCCATTCCATGTCAGATCAAAGCTTTCCTCCGCAAATGGCAGGCAGAGTAAGTCGCCCTGTATGAACGACGTGTTCCCGCCCTCTGCGAACTGTTTTGCCAGCCCCAGGGCGTGGTCCGATTTGTCAACGAGAGTTACCCGAGCACCCAGTGGCCTGAGGCCTAGACTGATTCTTCCCGTTCCGGACCCAGCTTCGAGGACCTCTGTATTTTCCCATCGATCCATGGCGTTGGATAGGATGTCGAGCATCTGGATAGAAAGCTGATCCAGTTCTTTCCCTACAAGTCCGCTAGACCACAGACGATCCCAGCATGTGGTTCCAACGACGGGTTGCCCTTCTACTATCGTCTGTGCCCGGATCTGCAAATCTCCTCAGCCTGTCGATGAGGGCCTCCTGATAGTTAGAGTTTGCCGGGAACCAGTGATTTCGGCGTGGATTTCATCTAGCGATCCGTAATGGGGTAGAAAGGAGCGTCCTTGGGAGCCTCGATGCCGACAGCAGCAAGCCAGAGACTTGCTCTTGAATGGATTCGCCGCCACGTGCGGAACGATGGGACGGTATCGGTCTCGGACCGGAATAGTGCTGGCTATCCGGAGGTAACCGGTTACATGGTTCCGACCCTTCTCGCGTGTGGCGAGCGAACGCTGGCCCTGCGCTTGGTTAGTCGGCTGATTGACCTCCAGGAAGCTGATGGTTCCTACCTTGGCAGCGACGGCATCCCGTATGTCTTCGACACCGCACAAGTATTGCGGGGGCTGCTAGCAGCAAGGCGGCTGGCTCCTGACACGGAAGCGGCGATAATCAAGGCAAGCCACTGGCTGCTTCAGGGGTTGGAAAGGGGTAAGGGGGAGTGGCCGCAACCGAGCAGTCCGGCTTGGACCGGGGTGCCGTCGGCGGTCTTGCTCTATGCCCTTCCGCCACTGACCGCCTCCCTTCAGGCGCAAGCCCTCCTGGAGCGTCACCTCCGAACGATCCGAATCGCCGTGCGACGCTACAAGCATCAAGTCGGAGTGAGGACCAATTCACACTTTCAGGGGTACATCGCCACAGGACTAATCGAACTGGGGTTTCCATCAGAGGCCATGAAGGTTCTTCGGCAACCTGCCACCCCCACGTGGCCCGGAACTGGTCAGTTGGCACAAGCCCATTTCCTACTCGGGCGATTGGACTCGGGAGCCGCCCTGTTACGTGAAATGCTTGCGAGCCAGCGTCCAAGTGGGGGATGGACGGGGGGCGCACCGAATTATTTTGAATCAGAGGAAGTCTCTTGGGCACCCAAGTTCTATCTCGACGCTTGCGCGGCATACCGCAGGG
>Ga0066685_10000229_pt1 | contig 17028 bp, 16 predicted proteins | sample GraSoiAngelo_134_FD_62305 | JGI IMG/M metagenome (GOLD analysis project Ga0066685, IMG submission 62305) | Grasslands soil microbial communities from the Angelo Coastal Reserve, California, USA - 14_0929_05_30cm | ecosystem: Environmental > Terrestrial > Soil > Grasslands | place: USA...
CGGTTCATGGGCGAGTTTGTCGGGCCTCAAGCACCCTTGATCATCTTCAAAAACTCCTTCTCGTCGATAATCTTTACACCGAGCTTTTGAGCCTTCTCCAGCTTGGACCCGGCTTCCTCGCCGGCGAGAACGTAATCGGTCTTCTTGCTCACGCTGCTGCTGACCTTGCCGCCGAGAGATTCAATTCTTGCCGTGGCTTCCTCGCGCGTCATCGAGGGCACGGTGCCGGTGAGCACGAAAGTTTTCCCGGCGAAAATTCCCGTCGTGGCGGCGGCACCGGACTTTTCACTTTGCGGCTTGATCCCCAACTCGCGGATGCGGGCGAGAACTTTCCTGCCGGCGGTGGACGCGAAATAATCCAGAACGCCGGCTGCTGCCACAGGGCCCACTTCCTGCATCCTGGCTTTCAATCCGCCCGCGTCCAATCGCGACTCGATTTCTGCAATCTCCGCCTTGAGTTCGGCGTCCCGTTTTTCGCGCGCGAGTCTTTCGGCTTCGTTCTTCGGCGGGTTGCGACGCGAGCGCGGGCTGATTTCGGCGCGTTCGGCTTCCTTTGCGCCGAGATCGCGGATGTCCCGCAATACTTTGGAGCCGGCGAGCGCTTCCAACGAATCGTGGGTGGCGGCGAGTTGTTTCGCGGTGGCCTCGCCGACGTCGGCTATCGCCAGCGCATGAATCCAACGGGACAACGGAGCAGTCTTTGCGCGCTGGAGCGCGTCGAGGACCTTGGTTGCGTTCTTCTCGCCGAACACACGTGGCTCATCGTCCGTGCCGAGATTCAGTTTTGCCAACGGCTCCAGCTTCAGATCGAACAGGTCGAGCGGTTCCTTGACGAGTCCGCGTTCGACGAGCTTTTCAGCAACGATGCCGCCGAGCGATTCGAGGTCGAGCGCCTTGCGCTGCGCGAAATACTCGACGCGCCGCATGAGTTGCGCAGGACACCCCGCGATGTTCTGGCAGCGCCAGGCGACTTCCTCGTCGGCAGAGACGCGCTCCTGCGCCTCCTGGCCGTGCGGCAGCCCGGCCCTGCCGGTTTTGATTTTTTCCTTGGCAATCAGCCCGCCGCACGCGGGGCATTTGCCTTTGAGGTGTTCGAACAGATCAAATTCCTTCGCACCCGGCAGACGTTTGGTTTTCACCACCTCGGTCACTTCGGGAATCACCATGCCGGCCTTGCGGATGACCACGGTGTCGCCGATGCGGATGTCCTTGCGGCGGATTTCGTCCTCGTTGTGCAGCGTGGCGCGTGAAATCGTCGAGCCTTGCACGAAGACGGGATCGAGTTCGGCCACGGGCGTGAGCACGCCGGTGCGTCCGACCTGCACGGTGATGTCGCGCAGGCGCGTCTCGGCGGGCGTGATCCAGGGCACGGGCTTGTGGACGATGGCGTAGCCCGGCGAGCGGCTGCGACCCGGAATGCGTGCCCAGTCAGCGAGCGTGTTGACCTTGAGCACGATGCCGTCGATCTCGTAGGGCAAACGCCGGCGCAGGTCGTGGTCTTCGTCGTAATGCGCGACGACTTTGTCTGCGTAAACTTTCAAAACCTCTTCAATGCCGTCGCAAACCCACCAGAGCTTTTGCGTGGGCAGACCGAATCGCCCGAGCGCTTCGAGCATTTCCGAGTGTTTCCTGAATTCAATGCCGTCGCATGCGCCGGTGGCGTAAAACACGGCGCGAATGGGACGTTGTGCGACGAGGCGCGGATCGAGCTGCTTGAGCGTGCCGGCAGCGGCGTTGCGGGCGTTGGGAAACGGCTTTTCACCGGCGGCGGCGAGTTTGGCGTTGATGGCCTCAAAATCCTTCGTCGCCATGTACGCCTCACCGCGCACTTCGATCAGCGCAGGTCGATTCTTCGTTTTCAGTTCCAGCGGAATCGAACGGACGGTTTTGAGATTGGCGGTGATGTCGTCGCCTTCGGCGCCGTCGCCGCGCGTGACTCCGAGCGCGAGCTTGCCGTGGCGGTAATGGACGCTGATGGACACGCCATCCACCTTCGGCTCCATGACGTATTGGATTTTGTCGCGGCCGAGGTGTTTGCGAATCGTCGTGTCGAAGGCGCGGAGTTCGGCGAGCGTGTTTTCGTCCTGCGCGCGATTGCGTTTTTCACGGTCAGGTTCCTCGGCGCTGGTCGGATGCTCGGCGGCTGCGACCTTGTCGAGCGAGAGCATCGGCACGAGGTGTTTGACGCGAGCGAATTTTTCGCTGGGCGCGCCGCCGACACGTTGGGTGGGCGATTCCGGAGTGACCAATTTGGGAAAGTCCTTTTCCAGTTTCTGGAGTTCTCCGAAAAGCTGGTCGTATTCGCGGTCGGTGATGAGCTGCCGGCCTTCGACGTAATAGGCGTGATCGTGCCGGTCGATCTCATCGGCGAGTTCGGTGTGGCGGGCTTTGGCCTGGGCGAAAGTCATGAGACACGAATTACACGAATTTCCACGAATTGAAACAAGTCTCCTCTGCGGCGGCGCTCCTTAGGCCTGAAAATTCATACCCGTAGCGCAGATTGGCGGCAATCCGTCGTATCGCGCGCCCGCTTTGCGATTGCCTTCGCCCCGAAAATCCGCAAAGATCGGCGTCAACGGATAAGACTTAGCGCGGCCCAGCCGCAACCGAAGTAGCGTAGACTTCCAAGTCTGCTGTATCGTGGGTTTCCTAACCCGCCAACCGAGAGTCATCGCACGCCCCGCCGATTTGGAAATCGGCGATACAGCAGGTTTGGAAACCTGCGCTACAACAACAAGTTGCCTCGCCCTCAAAATTTGCGCAGCCTGCGAAAACTTTATGGATAGTAGCACCGAGGTTTATGAAAACCTTGCTGTTTGCCACCTTTCTCTCCGCCGCGCCCGTGCTCGCGGCTGAACCCACTTCGACCGCTGCCAAGGCCATCAACGCGCTCGGGATCGATCTGTTGCGCAAAGCCGAGCCGCCGGATGCCAACGCGCTCCTCTCGCCCTACTCCATCCAAAGCGCGTTGGCCATGGCGTATGCCGGCGCTGACGGCGTCACGCGCGAGGAGATGAGGAAAGTGCTCCACTTTCCCAAAGACGACTCGGAGGTAAACCGCTCGTTTGCCGCACTGCGAACGGCGCTCGATGAGATTGTGCAAGAGAGTGTCACCAACGTTGTGCAGATGAAACAATGGGGCCTCACAAACGATCCGATCATCCTGAATGTCGCCTATCGTTTGTTCGGGCAATCCGGCTACGACTTTCGCGCGCCGTTTCTGGCGCTGGTCAAAGACAATTACGCCGCTCCGTTTGAACCGCTGGACTTCGTCAGCAATCCGTCCGGCGCCGCCAAGCATATCAATGATTGGGTGGAAGAGCAGACACGACAGCGGATTCGCAATCTGATTCCTGACGGTGCCTTGGACAAACTCACGAGGCTTGTGCTCGTGAACGCGATTTATTTGAAAGCGCCGTGGGCTGAACCGTTCCAAACCTCGGCAACCAGGCCTGGTCCGTTTCACCTGAGCGGAGGTAAGAGGGTTAATGTTCCCCTGATGACGCAGACACGCGAGTTCCCCTACGCCAGGGGCGATGGATTCAGCTTTTTGCAACTGCCGTATGGCGATCATCAGATCGCATTTCTCGTCTTGTTACCCGACAAGCGGGACGGCCTTGCTGCGCTGGAGGCAAAGTTGACTTCTGGTTTGCTGGCCGGGCGAGTTAAGTGGGAAACGCGTGACGTGACGCTTTACCTGCCCAGGTTCAAGCTGGAGCCGCCGATGCTCCCGTTGGGACAGAAATTGAAAGCCCTCGGAATGAAAAGCGCTTTTGATGAGCCACTCCGCAGCGCGAACTTTGAGCGCATCGCTCCACGGCGCGCAGACGATTACCTCTATCTCACGGAGGCTTTCCACAAAACCTTTCTGAGTTTAGATGAGGGAGGCACCGAAGCTGCCGCTGCTACCGCGATACATATGATGACGATGGGGATTCATGAACCAGTCAAGCCTGTCGAAGTGCGCGTGGATCATCCGTTCCTCTTCGCCATCCAGCACCGGCCGAGCGGCGCGAGTCTGTTTCTCGGCCGCGTTACGGATCCGCGTTAGTGATCACGCCGAGTCTCGGGAGTACATCCGAGCCGGTTCGACTCGCAGTGTCAATGTCTGACAAACTCCTCGTAAAGCCTCGCGTAATGGCCGCCGCGAGCGAGAAGCTCGTCATGCGTGCCGCGCTCAATGATTTCTCCGCGTTGGAGCACCAGAATCTGATGCGCGTTGCGGACTGTCGAGAGCCGATGCGCGATGACGAAGCTGGTCCGGCGCTCAAACAGTTTTTCCAGCGCGCGTTGGATGACAACCTCTGTGTGCGGGTCAACGGCGCTCGTCGCTTCATCCAGGATCAGAATGCGGGGCCGGGCGACCATCGCGCGAACGAAGCAGAGGAGCTGCCGTTCGCCGGCGCTGAAGTTTGAGCCCCGCTCGGCCACTGGCGTGTCATAGGCTTTCTCGAAGCGCTGGATGATGTCGTGTGCGCCGAGTGTCTTCGCCGCGTCGATGACTTCGTCGTCGGTCGCGTCTGTGCGGCCAAACCGGATGTTCTCCATGACGGTGCCGGTGAACAGGAAGTTGTCTTGCGTCACGAGGCCGATTTGTTTGTGGAGCGATTCGAGCGTGGAGGACTGAATGTCAATCCCATCCATCGTGATGAGCCCCTGTTGGGGTTCGTAAAAGCGGGCGAGCAAGCTGATAATGCTCGTTTTGCCGGAACCCGTCGCGCCGACCAACGCCACGGTCTCGCCCGGTTTGGCCTCAAAACAAATGTCTTTGAGAATCCACGTCTCCTGGGGCGTGGTGTCGTAGCGGAGGTAAACGTTGTCGAAGAGGATGTGGCCGCGCACCGGGGCCAGCGCCGTCGCGTCGGGCCGGTCGCTGATTTGTGGTTTGGTATCGAGCAGTTGAAAAATGCGCTCGGCGCTGGCGGCAGCGGACAGCACGGCGTTGTAGAGGTCGCCCATCGTTTGAATCGGGCCGAAGAACATGCCGAGGTACAGGATGAACGCGGCGAACCCGCCGACGGTGATTTCGCGCTGCATCACGAGCGATCCGCCGTACCCGAGGATGATCGCCGTGCCGAGTCCCGACACCAGACCGACAAACGGCAGGTAAGTGTGGAAAATTCGCGCGACCACCAGGAAACGGTCGAAATAGACGCCTTGCAGGTGCTGGAAGCGCAGCAGGTTTTCCTCCTCGCGCGCGAACGCCTGGGCGACGCGCACACCGGCAATGTTCTCCGCCATCGCGCCGGTGATACGCGAGGTCTGGACCCGCAACTCGCGATAGGCCTTCATGCCGTATTTGTGGAAAAGCCCCGTGGCCACAGCCAGCGGCGGGATGACCACGCTGACGGCGAGGCACAAGCGCCAGTCGTATCGCAACATAAGAACCACGACGCCGACCAACGTCAGCGCGCTGGCGAGCAATTGATTCGCGCCCCAGGTCAACACGCGGTCGAGCGAATCGATGTCCGTGTCCGCGCGGCTGATGATGCGGCCCTGGTGCGTTTTGTCGAAGTAGTTCAGCGACAGGCGTTGGATGTGCTCGAAAACAGCCAGCCGCAGATCGTTCATCGCGCCCTGACCGACTGCGATGGCGCTCTTGACCTGCGCCGCGGAAAGGAACCATCCGAACAGGAGGTTGCCAAGGTAAATGAGGCTGACGACGAGGATGCCGTGGAAAGCCGCTTGCGCGCTGGAAAAGTTTGTGAGGTAACGGTCGATGCCGATTTGAATGAACTTCGGGCCGAGCAATTGCGAAATGGTGGCCAGCAAGGTGAACAGCAGGTTGAGCTGGACCGTCCGCGAGTACGGACGGACGTAGCTGAGCAGGCGCAGAAAGGTCGCCTTGCTCATCGGCTTCTGCGCGAACTCTTCTTCCAACAGGAGGTCGTCTTTTGCAGCCAAAGTTCGTGGTCAGTTGTTAGTGGTCAGTGGTCAGTGGTCAGTGGTCAGTGGTCAGTGGTCAGTGGTCAGTGGTCAGTTGCATTCCGTGCTGGAGCCACTAACCTGAGCGAAATCAATACGAAAAAGGACCTATGAAGAGCGCATTCGAAAGTCTGCGGGTGTATCGACTCTCGGAAAAGCTGGCCGATGAAATCTGGGATCTGGTGGTCGGGTGGGACATTTTCGCGCGAGACACTGTGGGACGCCAGTTGGTCCGCGCGGCTGACAGCGTGGGGGCGAACATCGCGGAGGGGACCGGACGCGGCAGTTATCAGGATAACCGACGTTTCGTCAGAACGGCGCGCGGGTCGCTCAGAGAAACACAACATTTTCTCCGACGCGCGTTCCGCCGCAAGCTCATCGAAGAACCGCAAGTGAAGCGGATCAAGCCGCTCATTGATGAACTCGCCCCGCGTCTTAATGCCTACTTGAAGTCCATCGGAACCGTGAAAATGAAAGAGGAAACTGAGGAGCCGGGCGAATGACTCCGGCCACCGACAACTGACAACTGACGACTGACGATTCATTTATTAATCTGCTGCTCAAAAATTTCGGAATAAAATCCTCCGCGCTTGATCAGTTCGTCGTGCGTGCCGCGTTCCACTACGCGACCTTCTTTCAGCACCAGAATCAGATCGGCGTGCTGCACGGTCGAAAAACGGTGTGCGATGACGAACGTCGTGCGCCCGGCGCTTAACTGGCGCATGGCTTCCTGAATCAAGCGTTCCGTGCGCGAATCCACGCTCGCGGTGGCGTCGTCGAGAATCAGAATACGGGGGTTCATCAGAAAGGCGCGGGCGATAGCGATGCGTTGCTTCTGTCCGCCGCTGAGTGTGACGCCGCGTTCGCCCACGACCGTGTCGTAGCCGTCTTCGAGTTCCATAATGAACTCGTGCGCCTGCGCGGCGCGGGCGCATTTCTCGATTTCCTTTCGCGACGCATCGGGCCGGCCATAAGCAATGTTCTCCGCCACAATGGCGTTGAAAAGAAACGTCTCCTGAAAGATCACACTGACGCTGCGGCGGAGTTGTTCGAGCCTCAATTCGCGCACGTCCACGCCGTCCAGCAGCACGCGGCCGCCGGAAACGTCGTAAAAGCGCGGGATCAGATTCACCAGCGTCGTTTTGCCGGAGCTGGTTGGGCCGACAATGGCTATGGTTTGGCCGGATTTGGCTTCAAAGCTGAGGTCGGTGAGGGACGCTTTGCCATCATAGTACTTAAAACTGACGTGGTCGAACTCAATGCGACCGAAGCGTTCCGGCCGACGCTGACCTGCGTCCGGCTCATCCAAAGAAGGGGAGCTTCCGCGGGCTGGCCGCCCGGTGGTTCCCCTCCCGGGAGGGGTCATGGTTGGCGTTGCGGTCGGACCCAAAGCGGGCAGATCGCGCCTGCCGCTTTTTATCACCTGCGGTTCGTGGATGATTTCGAGAATGCGTTCGGCGCTGGCGCTGGCGTTTTGGATGATATTCGTGAATTGGCCGACCATGCCGACCCGATGGCCAATCGCCATCAAATAGAACACGACCTTCGCCAAATCGCCGATGGCCAGTTCGCCGCGAATGACCTGCCGGCCGCCGATCCACAGCGCGAGTGGCAATCCGAGGCCGAAAACGAATTGCGCAAACGGCACGCGCGCCGCCCAGTAGTTCACGGTGTCCAGCAACGTGCCGAGAAATACTTCCTTCTTGTCGCGAAACTTTTTGACCTGCGCCGACTCTTTGGCGAAAGCCTTGACGACGCGCACGCCGGCGATGTTTTCCTGAATGACAGTGGTCATCGCCCCGTGAAGGTCGTGCACTTTGCGCCATTGCGGTTGCAGTTTGCTGGCAAACAAGGCGATGAGCGCGATGGTGGGGACCAGTGTCAGCAGCGTCACCGTGCCCAACGCCGCGCTCGTCGCAAAGATGAGGATGGCCGTCGCCGAGAGAGCGACAACGATGTCGAAGCTCAAGAAGAGGCAGGCGAACAGAAAATCCTGGAGACGCCAGACGTCGGTGGTTGAGCGGGAGATCAGTTCGCCGGTATTTGACTTGTCGTGGTAACGGAAGGCGAGCCGCTGGATGGCATCGTAGATGGCGGTGCGGATATCGCCGAGCGTCCGCTGCACGAGACGATTTCGGATCGGGCCGAGGATGATTCCGTTGCCCGTGCGAACCAGGACAAGAGAGATGAACAGGAGAACGTAGGCCTTCAGCTCAAAGGTTGCGCCCCATTCGGCGTGCCAGCCCAGGTTGTTGATCGCGCTGCCGAGGATTTGCGGCAGCGCCATTTCAATGCCGATGTTGACCAGCAGCAGCGAGACCGACAGCGCCACCTGCGTCGGATACTTGCGCAAAAAGGCGAGGACGCCGAGCAGGTTGTCCGGCTTGACTCGAGGTTGTGCTGGTTCCGATTGCGTCATTCAAAGCGCGGACGGATCCGTCGTTTCACGGCGCGAGAGTTTTTCTCAAAGCCGGCCTTTTGCCACCAAAATCTTTACCCGTCGCCCGCCCGCCCTTACACTGGGAGAGATGAATGCGTCGGAACTTACCGTGCGCCGGGCGACGGTGGATGATTTGAATGGGTTGAAGCAACTTTGGGAACGGACGCGGCTGCAGGTGCTCGACCTGGAAAGGCGGCTGACGGAATTTCAACTGCTCGTCAGCAATGAAAGTGATCTTCTGGGCGCCATTGGACTGCACATCGAAGGCAAACAAGGCCAACTCCACAGCGAAGCGTTCACGCAACCGGAGCAGGAAGACCGGTTTCGCGCGCAGCTTTGGGAGCGACTCCAGATCGTCGCGCGGAATCACGGGCTGGTCCGCCTTTGGACGCAAGAGCGGTCTCCGTTCTGGCAGCAGGCCGGATTTGGCGGCGCATCGCCGGAGTTGCTGAAGAAATTGCCGAGCGGTTTCGGCGACGCCCAGGCGTATTGGCTGGCCCTGCAGCTCAAGGAGGAAAACCTCGTGGCGTTTTCCCTCGAACAGGAGTTTGAATTGTTCCAGGCGGCCCAAAAGGAAGAGTCCGAAAGGCTGCGGCGGCTCGGCCGTTCACTCAAAAACATCGTGATGGCCCTCGTGGGAATTATCCTGGCCATCGGTTTGTTCTTTGTCGCCAGGATGTTGCTTAGAAACCCTTCTTTTTTGACGCCCGGCGGACATTGAGCGGGCTGTCGGGCTGGTCGCAACTTCAACTCGGCGCCTTTCCGATCCAGGTCGTTTTTTGAACAAACAGTTGCTCGGGCGCGTCACGTCCTTCATTGTGTCCGCGTATGGACTGGGCGTCGATTCATAGCTATCGGGCGCGGCTGGCGGCCAATTCCGTCGCGCGCGCGCTGGCTCTATCGCTGGCCGTTCATTTGGTTTTGTTCGGCATGCTGGAGGTGAGTTATTTCCTGCATCTCCCGGATTGGTTGAGGTCGGTGCTGGATCTTTCCAGACGAGTTGCTGAAGAACAACGGAGTCCTCCTCCGACCGACCAGGAACCGCCGACGTTGACCTTCGTCGAGGTGGACCCGTCGCAAGCGACGGCCGAGCCGCCGAAGGACACTAAGAACTATTCCGCGTTCAACTCGATCGCCGCCAATCCCGAGGTTGCGCTTGATTCCGAAAAGCCAAAAATCGAGGGCAAACAGGAACACGTGCCCAAGGTCATGGACACACTGCGTCCGGCGCCGCCCCGGCCGCTCACGCCGCTGAAACCGGAGCCGGAACCTTTCAAGCCGGAACCTGAACTCAAGCAGAAGCCCGGCGATCTCGCCCTGGCCAGGCCCGCCGACACAAAACCGAAGGTAGAGGAGAAGCCGAAGCGCCCGCGCACAATCCTGGAGGCGCAGTTGCAGAAGGGACTGATTCCAGGCCCAAAAATGCAACAAGAGGGCGGCGTCAAACGGCACGGAACGATTATTCCCGCCTTCGATGCCAAGCGGACTCCGTTTGGCGACTATGACGCGGCCATCATCGCGGCGGTTTCAAGACGCTGGTACGACATTCTTGACTCGACGTCCACACCCACGCGTCCAGGCAAGGTGGTGCTGGAGTTCCGCCTGCATTCCGACGGACGCGTCAGCGAACTGAAGGTGCTCGAATCCGACGTGGGTGACGCGCTGGCGTTGTATTGCCAGAAGGCCATTTCCGATCCCTCGCCTTATGCGCCCTGGCCGAACGAAATGCGGCGGACGATTGCCAAAGATCACCGGCTGATCACGTTTACCTTCTACTACGAGTTTTAGGCGAACCGAGTGCACGAAAAATCTCTTGGTGCGGATTCGCAGTCTGCGCTATGACGAAATCAAAAATTTATGTGGCAATTCCTTAAAGACGGCGGACCGGTCATGTTATTGTTGGTGCCGACCTCCATTATCGGCCTGGCCTTCATCATCGAGCGCGGCCTGGCGCTGCGGTGGAAGAAGATCATCCCGCCCGAAGTGGAAAAGGCGCTGGACCTCTGCCGCTCCAAAGAGGATCTGGGCATGCTGCACGGGATCTGCGAGCAACAACCGTCGGCCTTGAGCCGGCTGCTGCTGGTGGCGGTGGAACATCTCAGTTGGCCCAAGGGCGAAAATGCGGACGCCATCCAGACCCGGGCGCGCCACGAAATCGCGCAGATGGAGCGGGGCATCGTCGTGCTGGAAATCGTTGTTGGCATCGCCCCGCTGCTGGGTTTGGTCGGCACGATCAACGGGCTGATCAGCCTGTTCAGCGGGCTGAGCCGCACGGGACTGGGCGACAACGCGATCGTCGCCCATGGCATCTCGATCGCGTTGAACACGACGTTAAGCGGCCTGTTGATCGCGATTCCGGCGTTGATCGCGTGGAGCTACTACAACAAGAAGGTGGAGACGCTGGCCATCGAGATGGAAACGTTGTGCGACGGATTTTTGCGGCGCTTTTATCTTCACGACGAGAAATGAGTGAGCCATGCAATTTACCATCCGCAAACGCCGCCAGCCGCCGACGATCATTATCATTTCGCTGATCGACATTCTGATCGTGCTGCTGATTTTCATGATGGTGACCACGACCTTCAAGCAGCAGCCGGCATTGAAGCTGGCCTTGCCGGAGTCGAAACAGACCCCCCAAACCGGCGCCAAAGAAGATAGTCTCGTGGTGACGGTGGCCAAGCAGGAGCCTTATCTTTATCTCGGTCCACGCCCCGTGACGCTGGAGAAACTGCAGGAGGAATTGAAGACCCACGTTGCGCAAAATCCGAAGATCAGCCTCTCCATTCGTGCTGACACCGATGCGCCTTTTGGCCAGATCGTGAAAGTCATGGATGCCGCCAGAGCCGCCGGTATCAAGATGGTCAACGCGTTCACCAAAGCCGTGGGGCAACCTTGATCCGGCATGGTTGAGGAATTCCTCCTTTGCGGGAACAAAATACCGGTCCAATCATCGTAAGAACGTGGCCTGAAAAGGCTCTTGCTGCTTATTTTCGAAACGGGATTTAGCTCGTCACCAGAGACAGCAAAGCGTAAAGACAACCGAAATCGTTTATGAAAAAAGCATTTCTTACTGCGATCACCGCCGGGCTATTCGCTCTCAACCAGATGTCGTTCGCCGCCACAGAAAATTTCACCGTCAGTCTCGACGCGGCTCAGGCCGGAACAGTTGGAGCCGGCGGAACCGGATCAGGATCGGGGACCTTAAGTTATGATACTGTCGCGAGCACTTTGACTCTGAACAACATCACCTATTCCGGTTTGTCCGCAAACTCCACATTTGCTCACATTCACGGGTCTGACACGTCGGTTCCGGGTCAAAGCGCGGGTGTGCTTTACGACCTCGCAGGCTTTACGACGCTCGGCGGCACTTCTGGCGCTTTCAACGGCACCGTGCCATTGGTGGATGGCACCGGCGGTTTCAGCTTGGCGCAACAGATTTCACAATTGGAAGGCGGCCTCTGGTACATCAACATCCACTCAGCCAATTTTGGTGGCGGTGAAATTCGGGGCCAGATTCTTCCGGTGCCTGAACCTTCCACGTTGGCTTTGCTTGGCCTGGGCGCAGGCGCGCTGGTTTGGCGGCTGCGCCGGCGAACCTGAAGAATTCTTCCGAAAACGACAAAACGCCGACTCGATTGAGTTGGTGTTTTTATTTTGCGAAATGAGGGAGGAGGCTTACGACTTCTTTTTGCCAAAGAAGTTTGACCAAACGGACTTCGATTCAGTCTGTCGCTGCTGGACCTTCAACTGTCCGAGGATCGACTGCAATCCGATGTAAATTTTGTGCCATTGATTCTCGAGGTTGCGGAAGGCGCCTTCGTTGAGTTCGCTTAAAAAGCGCAGCGAGGTGGCGCCGCCCAGCAGCCCGTGCACTTCGTCTTTGGTGGGGTTGCTGAATTCGACCGCGGAGATAATCATCTCCAGTTCTTGCGCCAGCACGCTCTTGACTTCCAGAAACTGGTTTTCGTCCTCCTGACCGAATTTTTTGGTGCGCGCCAGACTCAGGTAGTGATTGAACTGCTTCCAGCACTCCAGATAGTTTTCGATTTGGATGATCAGATCGTCCAGTTTCTTGGTATCCATAAAAGTCGTCCGGTCGGCCATTATTTTTGCCCCAGCGACCGCGGAGCAAGGAAAATAATCGCCCCACCGCGCAACTCGCGGGCAGTGAGTTTCAGTGCCGCGTAGTCGGCAATCAACTCGGTCAACGGAATGCCCGCCTCGCGCGCCGCCCGAAAAGTGGATAGCACTAGGTCGCCGATCTGCCGTACCTTCCCCGCTGGAAAGGATCGGGGCAGGGTCGAGGCGACAATCCGCCCGCTGGGATCGAGGGTAAAACTGCCGGTCGGCAAGCGGACGAGGGTGGCGCCCGTTTGCCCACGCTTGGTCAGGAGGTTCAGGAAGCCCATTTGGTTGCAATTTTGCTCATGGTCTCCCGCACAAGGTCTTGCGAGAGCGAACGATGAAAACCCACGCACAGATCGTTGTCCGCCTTGGAAACCAGCGCCACGTGGCATTGCGGTCCCAGACCTTCCAGTTGGCTCAATTGCCCCGCCTGCAAACCGTCTCCCAACGCGCGAAAACGCTGCATGGTCTGCCGCACCCACAGAGAAATTTGCTCCGGGTTTTCGGCGCTCCAGGAATCGAATTTGCCGCCGGCGCGGACGGTCATGACAAACTCCACCCCGTTGAAGCGCGCCAGGGCCGCCAGCGGCGATTCAGCCGCGAGAACCGGCGCGGCTTCCGGACTGGGAGCGCTTTCGCCTTCCGGGACTTGCGCTTGCGCTTCGTCCAGCGCCTGGGCGGATTCCAGCAAAAGACCCTGGTAGGAGTTGAAGATGGTGCGGGGCCGCTCAGGATCAGCCGGCAGGATCTCAAAATTGCCCGTCTTCCAGGAAAGAATCTTCCGGAAAGCAGCTTCCCCGCCTAAATCCTGGGATTCCGCGTCAATCACATCGCCGTTGTTGAACCAGATTTTGCCACTCAATGCGCCATTGGTGACCTTGAGGACCGAGGAACTCTGTGAAAGGCACTCCAGTTGGATGATGTCCACCAGGCTTTTGCTTTGCACGCCGCGAAAGCCGCCGTCCAGCTCGCGCCCAAGCAAAGATTCGATACAGTCGAGAAAAAACGTAATCTCCTGGCTGGTGTTCGGCTTTTCCAAAAACAGGTCAATCCCCATGGCGTAGGCCCGGGTGCGAAATTGCGCGTCCACGACCGAAGTCATCACCGCCGTGCGCAGTTGCGGAAACTTGCGGCGCACGATCGTCAGGACCTGCAGCCCGTCCATTTTCGGCATGTTGAGGTCGGAGATGAGGAGGGAGAAGGGCTCGGATTCCAGCAATGAGATCGCGCGCGCACCGGAGGTGGCCGTATGGATTTCCGGCTGACTCGGCAGCCGGGCCAGCATTTCCCGGTAGAGCTCCAGCAAATCCTGATCATCATCAAGGAGGAGGACTTTATGGCGGGCGGACATATCTGGTTCAACTGAACTTCCGTCGCAATACAACCCCTTCAGGCTGAAAATTGCAAGCAACTTACAATTATATCGACGAAACAGCCGCGACGTGTCAAACTTATCGGGTGATGTTAGGCCGTCTAAAGAACCTGTTCAAAAAGCGCGGGGATGAAGAGCCCGCCGCTGAACCAGCGCCAACGGCGTTTCCTCCGCGCGAGTTTCACCCCGGCTACGCCCCGGCGCGGCCTGCCGCCGCGGCACCTCCTCCGCCGCGAGCGCGTCAGGCGCCCCCGGACCCGTTACCTTCGTCCGTTCCCGCCTCAATGGATACGCCGCCAGCGGCCGGCGATTCGATCAAAATCGCGCTCAAGCCCGTGCTGCTCAAGTTGCCGGATGTGTTAAAGGCCAAAGTGCGGCAGCCACCGTCCGGTGCCGTTTACATCTCCATTCCCTTGCAAAAGGTACTGGCCCAATTGCCTCAAGGCTCGGTCAAGATTTCTTTTGGCGAACTGCGACTGGCCGCACCCGCAGGGGTCTTTCTGGACTTAAGCAGCCACGACCAGACGCCGGTCGAATTGCCGTTGCCGGAAATCGTTGCTCAACTCAGGCCGGAACAATTACCGCGGCGTACCGTGCAGAAGAAGGTGGAAGTGCCCGAGGAAGTCGGGGGCATTTTCGGACCGAGAGGCGAGCCGTTGAGCGCTGTGCGCATGAGCGCGTCGCCCGCAAAAACGTCGGCAGCTCCTGCGCCGGCGATGGCACCGAGACACCTGCCCGCGTCCGGGCCCGCGGTCACTCTAAAGCCCGCGACACCCCACGCGCCATCGGCGACTCCGATCAAATCCACCGTGCCGTTGCCGCCACCGCCGATTAAACCTTCTTCACCACTGCCTGTCCCATCCGGATTGAGGCCGCAGCCAGCTCCAACGCCCTTGCCGCCACCGCCGTCGGCACCCGTGATCAGGCCATTACAGCCGTCGTCCGCGGTCGGGGCGCCGAAGTCTCCTGCCGCCGTGCCCGCGGCTCCGGCGCCCCAGCCGCACGCAGGAGCGCCCGTACAACCGTTGGTTTTGCCGCTGGCCCCGCTGACGAGCGGGTGGCCCGATGCCATCAAGCAGGCGCTGGCAGAGTTGTCCGATCCTACCGTGTCTCTCCCGGCTGACGAACTGGAACAGGCGATGAAACGAGGGAAGATACTCTTTCCGTGGAAACGCATGCGTTCGCTGATCAACCCGCCGCCGTTGACAACCGCAGCTCAATCGTTGGACGACACCCAACTGGAACTGCCCCTGGCGATCATTGCTCCGCTGTTCATGGCGCACAAAAGGCCCGCGGCTTCGCAAAAGAAATACGCCATAGGAGAGCAGATACCGGACGTCTTCACCAGCAGGGCAATGGCGCCTTCAGCTCAAGCGCCGGTGACGCCCGCCGCGCCTGCTGCGCCGGTCGCACCGAGGATTCCCATGCCTGCTGCTACGGCGCCAGTGCGACCAGCGATTACGGCGCAAGCGCCCGTGGCGCCCGCGGTTTCGGTTGCGCCGCGACCGCCGCAGGAAATCGGAGAAGTTTTTGGCCAGCCTGGCCGGAGGAACTGGACGCCGAACGAAATCGTGCAGAAGACCAGCGCGCTCAAAGGGGTCGCCGGGGCTCTGGTGGCCATGCAGGATGGGTTGCTCGTCGCGGATCATTTGCCGCCCGGCTTGAATGGCGAAACCATTGCCGCGTTTTTGCCGCAAATGTTCACTCGCGTGCTGCAATACGGCAAGGAATTGAAGTTCGGTGAAGCGAACAACTTTACGATCACTGTGGACAATGTGCCCTTGAGAATTTTCAAGGCCGGGGGAGTTTTTTTCACCGTGCTTGGGCGCGCCGGGGAATCATTGCCGGAACCGCACTTGAGCATTATTGCCGCTCAATTAGGCCCGCACAACAAGTAAGAGACCGTTTATGGCGATCATCAACCAGGCCACCAAAGAGCTGCAGGTCAAGGTTGTCTATTACGGTCCAGCCATGGGCGGCAAGACGACCAACCTGGTCAAAGTCCACGAAAACATCCAAACGGCGCAGGAGAAGGGCAAACTGGTCTCGCTGGCGACCAGCTCCGACCGCACGTTGTTCTTCGATTTCCTGCCGATCGAGGCCGTGGCGATCAAGGGATTCAAAACCAAGTTCCAGCTTTACACCGTTCCGGGCCAGGTCATTTACAACACCACCCGCCAACTCGTGCTGCGCGGCGTGGACGGCATCGTGTTCGTGGCCGATTCGCAATACGAGAAGATGCAGGAGAACGTCGAGAGCTTCTCCAATTTGGAAGACAATCTGCGCACCTTGAAGATGAATATGGCCGACATCCCTTATGTGCTGCAATACAACAAACGCGACTTGCCGAACGTGGCGCCGGCCGAATACATGGAGTTTCTCCTGAACAACCGCGACGTGCAAGTCCCCTACTTCACCGCTTCGGCCAGCAAATGCGAAGGCGTGTTTGAAACGCTCAACATGATCACGCGCATGTTGCTGCACAAATTCATCAACCAAAGCGGCCGCAAATCCGCCTGATTATGGCCACCCTGCCCCAACTCATCGAGGAAGACATCCGCGAGATCGACGGCGCCCTCAACGACCTGCTGGCCAAAAGCGAAGCGACTTCCAGCCTGGTGATCGACAAGGGCGGCTTCCTCATCACGCAATGCGGCGACACGCGGCGCTTCGACACCACCACGCTTGGCGCGCTGGCGGCAGCGATGTACGCCGCCACGCAGGGCATCGCCAGCCTCGTCAGCGAGGCGAATTTCAGCAGCGTTTATCAGCAGGGAGAAAATTTCAGCCTGCTGGTGCACAACGTGGACGAACACTGCCTCCTCGTGGTGATCTTCCGCGCGCAGATCAGCGTCGGCGCGGTGAAGTATTATGCGATAACCACGATCTCACAGGTAGCCCAGCAACTGCAAACCGCCCAAGCCCGTTCGCCCGAAGAGGGCCTGGACCTTTCCGTTTTGAACATTGCGGACACCGCCGACCTGTTCCGCAACAAAAATGCTTGATCGTCGCGCGCGTGTTTCAAGCGTCGTTAGGCGCGGCATCTTTTTAGAACGTCTTTCGCAAAATGATGAAGCCCCGTCCGGGGCGGCATATTCTTTGGTCAGGCGTGGAAGATGTTGCTCCTGACGGAGCTTGAAATTCTTTTCGATCACTTTCTACAAAG
>Ga0066685_10000233_pt1 | contig 16986 bp, 15 predicted proteins | sample GraSoiAngelo_134_FD_62305 | JGI IMG/M metagenome (GOLD analysis project Ga0066685, IMG submission 62305) | Grasslands soil microbial communities from the Angelo Coastal Reserve, California, USA - 14_0929_05_30cm | ecosystem: Environmental > Terrestrial > Soil > Grasslands | place: USA...
CCGCAAATCTCCGACAGCGAACTGTTCGACCATCTGAAGGGCAAATCGGCCGACGTGCAACGGAGCGGCGATTCCATCGCTCAAAAACCTGATTCAAGCGAAGACAAACCGCCTGCGGCCGAGCACAAGCTTCAGCAAACTTACACCGTTGCTTACGTCGCCCATGCGCCGCTTGAACCGCGCGCTGCTGTGGCCGAGTGGAAGGAAGACCAGCTTACCGTGTGGACCGGCACGCAGCGTCCTTTTGGCGTGCGAAGCGAGCTGGCGCAGGCGTTTCGCATTCCCGAAGAGCGCGTCCGCGTTATCGTGCCCGACACGGGCTCCGGTTATGGCGGCAAGCACACGGGTGAAGCGGCCGTGGAAGCCGCGCGTCTGGCCAGGGCCGCACAGAAACCGGTAAAGCTCGTCTGGACGCGCGAGGAGGAATTCACCTGGGCGTACTTTCGTCCGGCGGGGGTGATCGAGATCACCAGCAGCGTCGAGGACGACGGCACGATCACGGCGTGGGAATTTCACAACTACAACTCCGGCGGATCGGGCATCCGCGCGCTGTACCACATTCCCAACCAAAAGACCGAATTTCATCAGGCGCACTCGCCGTTACGGCAGGGTTCGTATCGCGCGCTGGCGTCCACCGCGAACCACTTCGCGCGCGAGTCGCATATCGACGAGCTGGCCCGTCTGGTCAAACTCGACCCGCTCGGATTTCGTCTGAAAAATCTCCAGGACGCGCGGCTGCGCGCCGTGCTGGAGGCCGCGGCGAAGACATTTGGCTGGGGAAAGAACAAGCCTTCGCCCGATCACGGTTTCGGCGTTGCGGGCGGATTTGAAAAAGGGGCTTACGTTGCGACCTGCGCCGAAGTCGCGGTGGACCGCGTCGGCGGAACAGTCAAGGTGGTCCGCGTCGTACAGGCCTTCGAGTGCGGCGCCGTGCTGAACCCTGACCACCTGAAAAACCAAAACGAAGGGGCGATCCTGATGGGGATGGGCGGCGCGCTGTTCGAAGCGGTCCGATTTGACAACGGCAAGATCCTGAACCCGCGCTTTTCCCGCTACCGCGTGCCGCGGTTCAGCGACTCACCGGAAATCGAAGTCGTATTGCTCGACCGCAAAGATTTGCCCTCCACCGGCGCGGGGGAAACGCCCATCGTCGGAATCGCGCCGGCACTTGGCAATGCCATTTGCGATGCCACAGGTGTTCGTCTGCGCTCGCTGCCAATGGCGCCGAAAGCGTTGAAAATCTAGTACCGTGACAAAGAAACTTCGATGCATGTCAGGTAGGGTGCGTCACTCCGTGCGCGCCGCAGACTCGAATCTGTTCCCCGAGCGGCGCGCACGGAGTGACGCGCCCTGCCCTGCTAGCCTTGCGACGGGCGGGAGCTTTGGGATGTAACGAAATCTCCCTGTTGTCGTACTAGGCCGCTTGTGTCCAGGGTGGACTTGCTCGCTTGCGTTTTGCTTTGACCGGGCTCCGTCAGGAGCGCCCTCTTTCCAGGGTTGGTTTTGAGTTTGGGGAGTGATGGTGCTTTGTTTTCAACACGATGGATTCCGGGCCGTCAATTGAACCGCTGCCACCGCCCCGCGCCGCTGCAAGCGACGATCCTTACGCCATTCTTCGAAACCGTGATTTCTCGCTTTATTTGATTGCGCGTTTCATCGCCGCGCTGGGGCAACAGATGTTGACGGTCGCGGTAGGATGGGAGCTTTACGAGCGCACGCGTTCCTCGCTCGCGCTGGGATTGGTCGGCCTCACACAGATGGTGCCGATGGTCTTGCTCATTCTTCCCGCCGGCCACGTCGCCGACAATTACCCACGCAAGCGCACGATTCTCGGCATGGTTTTTCTGGCTGCGTTGTCGAGTATTGGTTTGACGCTGATTTCCGCCTTTCACGCTGATGTTCTCTGGATCTACGGCTGCCTCTTTGCGGCTGGATTCGCGCGCACGTTCCTCTGGCCGGCCAGCCAGGCGTTCCTGCCGCAGCTTGTGCCGCGGCAGGAATTTTCCCGCGCGGTGACGTGGAACACGGGCGCCTTCCACCTTTCGTCGGTGCTTGGTCCGGCGGCGGGGGGCGCCTTGATTGCGCTAACGCACAAGGCAGCAGTGGTTTACGCCATCAACGCGGCCACGACCTTGGTTTGCCTGACACTCATTGCCCTGGTGCGCAGCCGGCAAACCGTCATGGCAAAAGAGGAAATGTCGCTTTCGAGTCTGCTCGCTGGATTCAAATTTGTCTATAGAACCAAGGTCATCCTCGGCACAATTACGCTCGATTTGTTCGCCGTGCTGCTGGGCGGGGCGACCGCGTTGCTGCCGGTCTATGCCAAAGACATTCTGCGGGCTGGACCGACCGGTCTCGGCATCTTGCAGGCAGCGCTGCCGCTCGGCTCCGTGGTTTCGGCCCTTTATCTGGCGCATCGGACCCCGCTGCGACAGGCCGGACGCGCCTTGATCTGGGCGGTCACCTTGTTCGGGCTGGCGACAATTGCCTTCGGCTTTTCCAGGTGGTTCTGGTTCTCGTTCGCGATGCTCTTCCTTTGTGGCGCCGTGGACAACGTGAGCGTGGTGGTGCGGCACACACTGGTGCAACTGCTCACGCCCGACGAGACGCGCGGGCGGGTCTCCGCGGTGAACAGCCTGTTCATCGGCACGTCGAACGAACTGGGTGGTTTTGAATCCGGATTCGTCGCGCACCTTTTCGGACCGGTGTTTTCAGTCGTTTCCGGCGGCGTCGGCACAATCCTCGTGGTAATCGCCACGGCGCTGATCTGGCCGGAGATTCGCAAGTATGGGCGGCTGAACGGCTCGGGGTAGGACATTATGTCGCACTGGACCCTGAACTTAGCAGTTGCATTCACCCCAAAAGAGGGCACAATTTAAAGGACTTAGATGCGTTGTTGATTCCAAGGCATGGTGGATCTTCAGTTGAAAGTGAGTTCAATGAGGATTTGAAACCCGGCGGTCGGGAACAGTTTGGAAAGGAGCAGGCAATCTAAAGCGAATAGCTGTCATGAACAGTCGTAATGCCGGGTGTTGAAGCAAAATTTTGTATGAATCGTATTCTCTGGAAGTCCGTTAACTGGAAGAACAGCCTGTTTCTGATCGGCACGTTGCTCGCAACGCTGACCGCGGTTCCGGCTTATCTGTGGCGCTATGGCCTGGACTGGTTTCAGGTATCGCTGTTCGTTATCTTTTTTGGGTGCACCGGCCTCAGCATCACGCTCGGCTACCATCGCCTCTTTTCCCATCGAACATTTCAGGCGAGCTGGCCGGTGCGCTTGTTCACGCTGTTGTTTGGCGCCGCCGCTTTCGAAAACTCGGTCTTGCACTGGGCCGCCGACCATCGCCGTCACCATAAATTTGTGGATCAGCACGACGATCCTTATGACATCACGAAAGGCTTTTTCCACGCCCACATCGGCTGGATTCTCTTCAAGCTGAAACCGGAGTCGTGCCTGGACAACCAGGTATCCGACCTGCAGCAGGACCGGCTGGTGCTGTGGCAGCACCGCTACTATTACCTCATCGCCATCCTGACCGGCTTCGCGCTGCCCACGGCGATCGGATGGGCGTGGGGCGGATGGCCCGCCGCGTTGGGCGGTTTTCTGATCGCGGGAATGGCCCGGGTCGTCGTTGTTCAGCACATGACTTTTTTCATCAATTCGCTTTGCCACACGATCGGCAAACAACCGTATTCCAGCCGCTGCACCGCCCGAGACAGCGCCTGGATGGCTCTGTTTACTTTCGGCGAGGGTTACCACAATTTTCACCATGAGTTTCAGCTCGACTACCGCAATGGAGTGAAGCCCTGGCAGTTTGATCCCACCAAATGGACCATCTGGCTGTTGCACAGGCTTGGACTCGTCGTCGAACTGCGCCGTGTTCCCGCCGAAAAAATTCTGCTGCGGGAAATCACGGAAAAACAACGGCAACTGGAAACGCGGTTGAACGCCAAGGCGGTCCAGCTTCCGGAACGGACGCACGCCATGCTCCGAACTGCCCAGGAACGGTTGCGCCAGGCGGTCGAAAACTGGGAACGGCGAAAGAACGAATACCTGCTGGCCACGGAAAAAAGAATTGCGGCGTCGCGAGAAAAAATCGCCGAGCTGAGGCGCGAGTTCGAAACCGCCGCCGCTCACCTCCGCGCTGCCATCCGGCAGTGGAAGGAGGCTCACGGGATGGTGCAGACGCAGTTTGCTTGAGTCCTTGGCGCCATGAGCAAGAGCTGGTATCGGAAACTCTTTCGCCACGATGAGGCCGCGGATTCAGCCCGCGTCAAAAGCGACTCCTCTTTGGTTGACGCTGAGACGCAATTCGGGCTGGCAGTGAACTACGACATCGGTGCAGGCGAAGCACAGGACGACTCCGAAGCCGCCAAATGGTATCGGAAATCGGCCGAGCGGGGATATGCGCTGGCGCAATTCAACCTTGCCCTGATGTATGACCACGGACAAGGCGTGGCGAAAGACCAGGCGGAAGCGGCAAAGTGGTTTCTCAAAGCCGCCGATCAGGGCGATGCCGGAGCGCAGTTTCAAATGGGCAAGCGGTGTCAGCGCGACAGCTTTGATTTGTCCAAAGGCAGTACCGGCGAAGCAAGGATCGAAGCGTTCAAGTGGTTTAATCTGGCGGCGGAGCAAGGCTACAAAGATTCGGAAACGCACCTCGAACGCGTCAACCTACTTCTGACGGCAGAACAATTCGATGAAGGTCTGCGCCGCTCTGCCGCGTTCGCCGCCAGGCTCAAGGAAGGTTGACGGGGATCAGTTCAAACTGCTTTAGTTGCAAATTATCCTCCTGCGCAAGCATTGGATTTGCAATGCAACGCGCTCCCAGAGGTGTCGAGGAACTGTTGGGCGACTTTCTCAAACCTCCTGCCAGACAACGTGCTATCACTATTTCATACCGATTCGCGACAGCCTGAGAACGGAAGGTGCTTTTGGGCTGTAGTCGATGGTGGATTCACAGCCGCAACATCATACCGAACCTCCCTCGGGACGCATTTCGGTTTTTGAAAACGGAAAGCTAGTAGGCTCGTTTGAGTCGTGGCGCCAGGCGGTGGAGTTTATCCGCACGCACCGCCTGCGCCGGGCGACCATCGTGCCTGAATCTCAGGGAGTGAACCTGCCTGGACAATCCAACTCGACGATGGCTCTGTAGTCGCCGAGGGTGATTCGACCATGAACCATCCCCCTCACCCCTTCCCTCTCCTCCGATGGGGGAGAGGGTGGCCGGAGGTCGGGTGAGGGGGTGGTTCCTGGTCCCAATGTCTGCGCAAAAGCGAGAGGAAGCTTCCCAAAACCTGCCAAGAGGAACCTGATCTCTGCCACTCCAGTTTTTCTCATTCGCAATTTTCGCGCTCGACTCCGGCCCTGCTGACCTTCAACAATCCGGCGCATGTCCGCAAAACTCACCATCGGCTTCCTCGGTGCGGGTAAGATGGCCACCGCTTTGGCCAAAGGATTCATTCATGCGAACCTGGCCGGCGCCGACCAGATCATCGCCAGTGATCCGATCGACGCCGCCCGTTCCGCCTTCGCCAGGGAAGCCGGCGCAAAGACCACTGCGTCAAATCTTGAAGCATTGAAATTTGCCGGCGTGTTGCTGCTGGCGGTCAAACCGGATCAGGTCGCCGACGTGCTCAAGGAAGTCGGCGGCGAATTCACGGAGAAAAAATTGCTCGTCTCCATTGCCGCCGGTGTGACTCTGGCGAGGCTGGAAGGCGGCCTGGGCAGCGGCGCGCGGGTCATTCGCGTGATGCCGAACACCCCGGCGCTGGTCGGCGCTTCGGCGACCGCTTACGCTCTCGGCAAAAACGCGACGGCGGAGGACGGACGCCTGGCGCAGAAGCTTTTCTCGGCGATTGGCGTGGCGTTTCAGCTCAAGGAATCGTTGCTCGACGCGGTCACGGGTTTAAGCGGGAGCGGGCCGGCTTACGTTTACCTGATCATCGAAGCGTTGAGCGACGGCGGCGTGGCGGCGGGTCTGCCGCGCGACGTGGCGACGAAGCTCACCGCGCAAACCGTGCTCGGCAGCGCGAAGATGGCCCTGGAAACCGGCCTGCATCCCGGTGCGCTAAAAGACATGGTCACGAGTCCGGGCGGCACAACCATTGAAGGTCTGCACGAACTGGAGAAGGCCGGCGTGCGCGGTGCGCTGATGAACGCCGTGCGCGCGGCGTCCGAGAAATCGAAGAAGCTGGGGCAAGGGCAATGAAAACCCGAAGACCGAAATCTGAAAACCGAAGGAGACCCGAAGCTTCAAACCGGAACCGGAATGTGATCCGTGTCGGACTTTGGGAGTTGGGTTTCGGCTTTCATTCGACTTTCGACATTCGGATTTCGAGTTCTCCCGGCGCATGAATTGCCCGCCGCCCACTCCCAGGCAAGCCCGCGTCATCTGGTTCGCTGTCTCCGCGCTGGCTGTCGCGGTCATCGTGGCGGTTCTCGCCGGCGTGGTTTGGGGACTCGGCAGGACGCTGCGCTTGCTTTCTCCCGTGCTCTGGCCCCTGGCGGTGGCGGGGGTGCTGTCTTACCTGCTTGATCCGGTTGTTGATTTCATTGAACGCCGCGGCGTGCCAAGGACCTCCGCCATTATTTGCGTGTTTGCGCTGGCGGCGCTGATCATGCTCGCTCTGTTCGGCAGCGTCGCGCCGCAGGTGGTCCGCGAGACGCGGCAACTTGCCGAGAAGATTCCCGGTTACGCGGCGCTCGTGCAGCACAAAGTGCAGGACTGGATCAACAACCCACCGAAAATCCTCCAAAAGTTCCTGAAAGTTCAGCCGGACAACAGCTCCGACACGAACGCCGTTGCGACGACCGGCGCCGAGACAGGTTCCACCAACGCGCCTGCGTCTCCGGACTCGAGCGCAACTGCGCCGCCGATCTGGAGCGGGGCGCTCGACGCCGAGGCTTTACAGTCCGCCACGAGCTGGCTGGCGAAGATACTCCCCAAAGTCGGCGCGTGGCTCTTCGGCCAGGTTTCCAAAGTCGCTTCCTGGTTCGGCGTGCTGGCCGGTCTGGCGTTGATACCCGTTTACGCCTTCTATTTTCTGCTCGAAAAAGAAGGCATCGAAAAGAAATGGACCGATTACCTGCCGATCGCGAGGTCCGGGTTCAAGGACGAACTGGTTTTTGTGCTCAGGTCAATCAACGACTACCTGATCGCTTTCTTTCGCGGACAAGTGATCGTCGCACTGTGTGACGGCATCCTCTACACGATCGGCTTCTTCATCGTCGGCCTGCCCTACGCGTTCCTGCTCGGCGTCATGGCCACGGTACTGACGATGATCCCGTTTCTTGGGGCCATCACCACGTGCGTGATGGCGCTGGTGATCGCGTTCGTGCAATTCGGCGACTGGTGGCATCCGCTGGGCGTGCTGGCCGTGTTCGCCGTGGTGCAAACGCTCGAAGGGCTGGTCATCTCGCCGAAGATCATGGGCGACCGCGTGGGCCTGCATCCGCTCACGATCATCATCGCGGTCATGGCGGGCACGACGCTGCTGGGCGGCTTGCTGGGCGGCATTCTGGCCATCCCGCTGACGGCGGCGCTGCGCGTGATCATGTTCCGCTACGTGTGGAAGAAGCGCGAGGCTTGAAATCTGGTGCCTTTCGTCGCCGTTGATTGGCTCAGTACCAGACCTGGTTTCTTTGGCGTGGTCTGGTCCGTGGAGATCCGCCTCCAAACCACGCCCAAACCGCGCGCCAGAGCTGCGATCGGTTGTTTTCCTTCCGGCCGTTGGCGGTCAAACACGAGGACAGGCCGCCGACCAAAAAAACGCTTCAACGCTCCGCGAGCAGATCCCTCACATCCACCGCCTCCATGCCGGCGGCGCGAATGGCCTCCAGGCCCAGCTCGGTGTCTTCGTAAGCGCGGCAGAATTTCGGCGGGACGCCAATACGGCGCGCGGCTTCGAGGAAAATGTCCGGCGCCGGCTTCTGGCGCCTGACGTCCTCGCTGGTCACGATGGCGTCGAACAATTTTACGATGCTGAGGTGTTCGAGCACTTGCGTGATGACTTTTTTCGTGCCTCCCGAAGCGACCGCCATGGGAATCTTCCCGTAATGCTCGCGCGCGACGCCGACGACCGCGTTGACCGGTTCCACCTGGTGAAGCAGCGGCAGATACTCGTTTTCCTTTTCGTGCGCCACCGCGAGGTGGTCGATCGGCACGCCTTGTTCCCGGGCCAGCATTTTGAGGATGTCGCGCGTCGGCACGCCGCCCAACTCGTAGAAACGTTCTTCGGGAAAATGCAGCCGGTGCCGTTGGGCGATGGCCTGCCAGGCGCGCCAGTGCAGCGGCATCGTGTCGGCCAGCGTTCCATCGCAATCGAAAATGATCCCCTTCGGTGTTTTGATTTTCATCGGGCAGAAGCGGCCAGCCGTTGCTCCAAATCGTGCGCCATGAGCGGTTCGATCAGCGGGTCGAGGTCGCCGTCAATGACCGCCGGCAGATTGTAAAGCGTCAATTCGATGCGGTGGTCGGTGACGCGGTTTTGCGGAAAGTTGTAGGTCCGGATGCGTTCGTTGCGCTCGCCGGTGCCGACCTGCGCCTTGCGCTGTGCGGCATACTTCGCGTTTTCCTGGGCGATTTTTTGTTCGAGTAACCGCGAGCGGAGCACCGTGAACGCCTGTTGTTTGTTTTTCTGCTGCGACCGGCCGTCGGCGCAACGGACGATCAAGCCCGTCGGTTTGTGCAACACTTGCACGGCGGAATCGGTTGTGTTGACGCCCTGTCCACCGGGGCCGGACGCCCGGCAAACGGTAATCTCCAGTTCCTCCGGCTTGAGTTGCACATCGACTTCCTCCGCTTCCGGCAACACGGCGACGGTGGCCGTGCTCGTGTGGATGCGGCTTTGCGCTTCGGTCGCCGGCACGCGCTGGACGCGATGCACGCCACTTTCGTATTTGAGCCGCTTGAAAACGTCCTGCCCGCTCACGTTGAAAATGATTTCCTTGAAACCGCCGAGGTCCGACGGGCTGGAGTCGAGCGTCTCCAATTTCCAGCCACGCGACTCGGCGTAGCGGCTGTACATGCGATAAAGGTCGGCAGCAAACAACGCCGATTCGGATCCGCCCGCGCCGGCGCGGATTTCAACAATCGTGTTGCGCGAGTCGGCCGGGTTCGGCGGCAAAATGCCGCGCTGGACTTCGAGCGCGAGCCGCTTCTCCTCCGCTTCGAGCCGCGCGATTTCCTCTCTGGCCATTTGCGCGATCTCGGAATCGTTCGCCTCGGACTTGAGCAAGGCGCGATTGTCCTCCAGGTCGGCGACTGCCTTCAAATATCCCGAGCCCCGCTCGACCAGTTCCTTGAGCCGGGCGTATTCTCTGGACAATTCCTGGAAACGCTGGTTGTTGTCGAAGACTTTGGGATCGCTCAACGCCGTCTCGACTTCCGTCAGTCGTTTGGAAAATTTGTCGATCTGGGGACGCAAATCCATTTCAGGAAAAAATATCCGCCCGCAGAGTGGCGAAACTGCTGCGGGCGGTTGGGGTGGAATCAGCTACTTCTTTTTCTTCTTGGTGGCGGCCGCGGCCTGCGCCGCCTGCGTCTTGGCGAGGCGTTGCTGGAACTTGTCCACGCGACCGGCGGTATCGACGAACTTTTGCTGGCCGGTATAGAAGGGATGGCAGACGTTGCAGATGCCGATCAGAATTGTCGGCTTGGTGGAGCGGGTCTTGATCACGTTGCCGCAGGCGCAACGGATCTCCGCCTCCACGTACTTTGGATGAATGTCCGCTCGCATAACAAAGGCCGGGCAACTTACCACCCGTCCGCCGGTTGGCAAGCGCCAATTTGGTCGAATGAACAGGCCGCCACCGACGATCGCGGCCAGCAAGATCAGCACCGCGAGTTTCATAACTCAATCATGCTTTTGTCCCAGCCACAACAGGATGACGGGCAGTGTGACGCCCAGGGCGAGTGAAAGCCAGACGGGCCATTTGTTGCGACTGGTGCGGAAGGCGAGGATAATGCCCAGAATCACCGTGGCAATCAAAGCGTTTGCCATGATGACGATGAACACGCGAAACAAACGCGTGGAATAGCCCGACGCGGATTGCGTCGGGTAATATTGCTCCACATGCACGCGCGAGAGACGGCTGACCAGGTCCTGGGAGTCGCTGACACCTTTACGGCGGTCCGGGTTGACCGTCTGATACCATCCGGTGATAACGTAGAACAGAAGCAGAGGCGCAAAAAAACAGCCGAGATACAAGTGAACGCGACGGAGCGTCTTCATGCCCTCAGTTGGACCCTGACTCGAGCCATTCGTTCAACCACCGGGTGCAAGCCGGACCTGATATGCGGCGCGCTGATTGAAAGATTCCATTACTCAGGAACGAGCGGAATAAAAATGCTTTGCCCGATGCGAAGTTTCTTTTCGTCGAGGCCTGGATTGGCCTCCAACACCAGTTTAACGGAGGTTTTTTTGCCCTGACTTTTGAACTTCTCGTTGTGAGCCCTGACGACGGCTGAGAGCGTATTGTCCTTTTCGATAGTGTAAGAAACGCCTTCCTGAAGCGCGGAGGCTGCTGAGTTGTCGGATTTGTCCGGTTTGCTCGACGGTTTCTCGACGAGCTTCTCAGAGCCCTTTTCAGCCGGAGGCTGGGCTTTGTTTTTCTTTTGGGTCGCCGACGGCGCAGGCGCATTCAACAGTTTAATGATGTCCTTTTTCAGTTGCTCGAATTCTTCCCGGATCAGTTTCTTGTCGTCTTCGCGTTTCCGTTCGATCTCCTCAAAGGCCTTGACCAGGCGGTTGAACTCTTCGCGCGTGACGAATTTGCTCGTATCGATCTTGTACTCCTGGGCGCGCAAAGACCGGACCTCCTCAGCCAGGCTCCCGAGGCGGCGTTGCAAATCGGCTTGGGCACTCGTCAGGCCCTCCACCGCGGAGTTCAACAGTTTGTAGCGCTCCTCCGCCGCTTCGCGTTCGGCGGCGGCGCGAGCGGCGTTGTCCTGGGCCGAGCCAGGAAAACCCAGACACACCGCGCCCAGAAGGAAAAGGGAAATTCGTTTCATGCCGCGAAAATAGGAGCGCGGCCCACCCGGCGCAAGCTGTAAGAACTCGTGTGGAGCGAGGCGCACCGCAACTTGGCACTACCACCCTATCGAGTCCGCTCTGCAAGATTTCCGAAGACCACTCACCCTGTCCCTGCACCCCATCCGAAACCCGCGTCCCTACCTCGATCCCGGATCGCCCTTTCCCGCGTGACTTTCCTGGTCGTTCATCTCAGATTCAGCGCGAACGGCAGAAATGAAAACGAGCTTCCCAGTCTCACGCAGCGGACGGTTTCTCGGCGCGCCCGGCGCCGAGGTCGCTCGTTTCACCGAGTCCATTTCGTTCGACTGGCGGTTGTGGCGGCAGGACATCCTCGGCTCCATCGCGCATGCGACGATGCTCAGGAAAATCGCCGTGCTCACCAGGGACGAACAGATGGCCATCGTCAAAGGACTCGACGACATCGGTCGGGAGATCGCCGACGGAAAGTTTCAATGGCAACCGGAACTGGAAGACATTCACATGAACATCGAGGCGGAGTTGACGCGGCGTGTGCCCGCCGGTGCGAAGCTGCACACCGCCCGCTCACGCAACGACCAGGTGGCGCTCGATATGCGGATGTGGCTGCGCGACGAGATCTTTGGACTTACACAGGACATTCGCTCGCTGCAAAGCGCGCTGGTCAGACTTGGCGAACAAAACGCCCGCGTGCTGATACCCGGCTATACGCACCTGCAGCGGGCGCAGCCGGTTTATTTCGCGCATCATTTGCTCGCCTACGTGGAAATGTTGGAACGCGACAGCGAGCGGCTGAAGGATAGTTTCAAACGGGTGAACGTCTGTCCGCTGGGCAGCGGAGCGAACGCCGGCTCCACTTTGCCGCTCGACCGCAAGTTGGTGGCCCGGTTGCTCGACTTTGTTGACGCCAAAGGCAGACCGCAGCTTACTCAAAATTCGATGGATGCCGTGAGCGACCGCGATTTTGCCATCGAGTTTTGCTGCCATGCGGCTTTGCTGGCGGTTCATCTTTCGCGTCTGGCCGAGGACGTGATTCTGTGGGCGAGTTCCGAGTTTAATTTCATCAAAATCGCGGACGCTTACACGACCGGCTCGTCGTTGATGCCGCAGAAGAAAAACCCGGACATTGCCGAGTTGACGCGCGGCAAGACAGGACGCGTCATCGGCAACCTGGTTTCGCTGCTGACGCTCCTGAAAGGTCTGCCGATGACCTACAACCGTGATTTGCAGGAGGACAAGGAACGGTTGTTCGACACCACCGACACCGTCCGCGCCACGGCGCGACTCATGGCCGCCATGCTGGGAAACACCGCGGTGAACGCGGCTGTTTGCAACGCGGCGGCCAGCGATCCGACGCTGCTGGCGACCGACCTGGCGGATTACGTCGTGCGCAAAGGCGTGCCGTTCCGCCAGGCGCACCACATCGTCGGCGCGGTCGTCACGCTCGCTGAAAAGGCCCGTAAACCGCTGGACCGGCTTACGCTGGAGGAACTGCAGTCGGTGGACAAACATTTCACGGCCGACGCCCTCAAGGTTTTCGATTTGAAACAAGCCATGGCGCGACGGAACATCACCGGCGCTCCGGGAACCAAAGAAGTGCGCAGGCAACTGGCGCGTTGGCGAAAAATCCTGCGCGCGTAGCATGGGGGATTCCTCCTCAGGACTGCTCACCGATTTGCTTAAGCAGGTTTCGCGCTCGTTTTATTTGACGATGCGCGTGCTGCCGTCCGCGATCCGCCCGCAGATCGGTCTTGCCTATTTGCTCGCCCGCACCACCGACACCATCGCCGACACACAACTGGTTCCACCGGTCGAGCGGCTCCAGGCGCTCCAGGCGTTGCGCGAGCGGATTCTTGGCAACTCCTCCGCCCCGCTCAGCTTTGGCGAATTGGCCCGGCAGCAAAGCTCGCCGGCGGAGTGGAGCCTGTTACAACGGATCGAAGAATCGCTCGCGGTGCTTGGAGAATTCTCGTTGGAAGACCAGCAACGCATCCGCGATGTGCTGGTGCTCATCACCAGCGGGCAGGAGTTGGACCTGAATCGTTTTGCCGACGTTTCCAGAGAACGAATCGCGGCGTTGAACACCGACGACGAATTGGACGGCTATACCTATCGCGTGGCGGGCTGCGTCGGAGAATTCTGGACAAAGATGTGTCGCACGCACTTGTTTCCCGAGGTGCCGCTGGATGATGATTTTCTTCTGGCCAATGGCGTGCGGTTCGGCAAAGGGCTGCAACTGGTGAACATCTTGCGCGACCTGCCGCGCGATTTGCGACAAGGACGCTGTTACCTGCCGGCCGACCGGTTGTGGGCGATAGGCCTGGCGCCGTTCGATTTGCTGGAGCCAGCGAACGGCCCGAGGCTACGGCCACTTTATGACCTTTATCTGAAGCAGGCCGAGGAACACTTGACTGCGGGCTGGCATTACACCAACGCCCTGCCGCGGCCGCAAGCGCGGGTGCGACTGGCCTGCGCCTGGCCGCTGTTGATAGGCCTCAAGACAGTGGAGAAATTGCGCGCCGGCAACGTTCTCGCCCCCGAACTGCATGCGAAAATCAGCCGATCCGAGGTGCGCAAGATCCTTGTTCGCACAGTTCTTTATTACCCCTGGGCATCGGCGTGGGAACGGCTGTTCCACCGCCCTGAGGCGCCAGGAAATAGGGTTGATTCGGAGGCTTCTTTCAGTTAAACTTTGCCTTATGAAAATTTCCAAGCCTGGATTGATCCTGTCGAGCGTTGGTCTTGGTCTGACGCTGGTATTCTGCGGACAGGGCACTAACCCCGCCACGACCAGAGAGCAGCAGATTTTGCGTCAAACAATCGCTGGACTGAACACCAACGCCAATTCCTTGCCGAGCAAGGACCAGCTTCTCGCTGATGTGGAACGCCTGCACAAAGAGGGAAAAATCAGTGGTGAACAGTTCGAAACGTTCAAAAAGAACATCAACGAGCAGTATATGGCTTCAAGCGGCCCGACAAATCCTGAAGCTCAGGCCAAAACGCAAAAGTTGTTGGAGCAAAAAATCGCCGAGTTGAAAGCAGGACAGCAAACCGCTGTCGCACCATCTAATCCCGAGGTTCAGGTCAAGGCGCAACAGGCCCTGCAGCAGAAACTCAAGGAACCTCAGAGGGCCGTTCCCGCCCAGGCCGGAACCGGCACCGTCGCCGAGCAGGCGCTGCATCAAAAGATTGCCGAGTTGAATGTGGAACCGAACCCCGCCCCGCCGCTTTCCGCTCCGAAGGCGCAGGCGAAAGCGAAACAGGCGCCGAAGCAGAAACTCAGTGAACCGCCGAAGGCCGTTCCGGCCCAGGCCGAAACCGGCACCGTCGCCGAGCAAACGCTGCATCAAAAGATTGCTGAGTTGAATGTGGAACCGAAGCCCGCCCCGCCGCCTTCCGCTCCGAAGGCGCAGGCGAAAGCGAAACAGGCGCCGAAGCAGAAACTCAGTGAACCGCCGAAGGCCGTTCCGGCCCAGGCCGAAACCGGCACCGTCCCTGAGCAGACGCTGCGTCAAAAGATTGCCGAGTTGAATGTGGAACAGAAGCCCGCCCCGCCGCCTTCCGCTCCCAAGGTGCAGGCGAAAGTGAAACAGGCAGCGAAGCAGAAACTCAGTGAACCGCCGAGGGCCGTTCCGGCCCAGGCCGAAACCGGCACCGTCGCCGAGCAAACGCTGCATCAAAAGATTGCCGAGTTGAACGCGGAACAGAAGCCCGCTCCGCCACCTTCCGTTCCCAAGGCGCAGGCGAAAGCGAAACCAGCACCGAAACAGAAACTCATTGAACCGCCGAGGGTCGTTCCGGCCCAGGCCGAAACCGGCACTGTTGCCGAGCAGGTGCTGCATCAAAAGATCGCCGATGTTAGCGCGGCACAGAAGCCCGCCCCGCCACCTTCCGCTCCCAAGGCGCAGGCGAAAGCGAAACAGGCAGCGAAGCAGAAAGTCCGTGACCCGCAGACGGGCGTTCGGGCCCATGCCGAAACCGTCACTGTGGGAGAGCAGGCGCTGCATCAAAAGATCGCCGAGTCGCGGACAGAGGAGAAGACCAACTTCGTTCCCGAAGCGGCCGGCGCAACGCTGACACCGGAATTGGAAGCCAGAGCGCGTGAACTAATGCGGCTGAAAATTGCCGGAGACCGCAACAACGGTTCGGTTCAGCCGCAATCAAATCCCGAGGCGCAAGCCAAGGCGGTGGCGATTCTGAATCAAAGCGAAACGGAGTTGAAAGCGGGCATCCGCCCGGACACAGCGGAACAGACCAGAATTCTGCGCCTGAAGATTGCAGAGTCGAGAGGGACCATCACTCCGGCCGAAGTGGCGCAAGCCGTTGCGGGTCCGGCCACGCAATCTGCCGGCGTGAACGCTCAACTGGCCGCCGTGCCGACGCGCGGAACGCCGGCCATCGGCGCTTCGCCGGTCACCTTTCAAACCTCGAACAAGACCGGTCTGGCGCGCCTGAACGAACTGACCGACCTTTACAAGGCGGACAAAATCACCCCTTCCGAATATCATCACGAACGCGCGAAAATCGTGACTACCCTTTGAGTCGTTCTTCGCTTAACGCGCCCGCTTTGATTTGATCCTGGAGCCAGCCAGGTTCAGGAGGTTACGATTTTGACACTCCGATCTTCGCCTTCCCTACCATGACCGCCCCTTCCTCAACCACCAGGTTCTTCGCCTGAACGTCGCCAAACAGTCGGCCCGTGGCCCGGAGCACGACGCCGCCAGCGGCGCGCAAGTCGGCGGCAAGTTCGCCCGCAATCTCGGCCGCTCCGACCGTGATCTCCTCCTTCCATCGAAAATGATTTTCCGCCGGAATAACGAGCCGGCCCGCCTTGAAATGTCCTTTGATATCCGCAGTCGAGTAAATCGTCAGCGAACGTTCCGCGACGAGCTTGCCGAGAAATTTTCCTTTGATGATGGCATCACCGACGACGGCTTCCGTGTTGAAGACGTAACCTTTGGGTTCCAGGACGAGCTCACCTTTGGTTTTGAAATTTTTGGAAACCGCGTTGGAGATGTGGTAATCGCGCAGGTCGATGTGGCTGCTGCAGCGTTTGCACATCGTTGACTGTGCGCTGACCGCCACCTCCAACTCGGTGCCGCACTCGAAGCAGACGAGTTTCCGCAACTCCTTCGGCCGGCCGGCCGGCCGGGCGGCGGGCTTGAGGACTTCCTTAACGCGGATGTATTGCCCGCACTTTTTGCAGGCCGTGGAGATGGCGGCACGGGGTTCCGACTGCTGGTGCCCGCAGCGCGGGCAGCTCACCAGGACCTTGGCCTGTTTCTTCGCTGGCATTCAATGCTCACCCGCGCGGACAACGGCCGCGGGTCAGCGTCCGCCTAATTTGGCTGGTTCAGGAATTCTGGGTGCCTCGCTCGTCCTCAAAGGCGGAGCGGTGGGAGAGACCTTGTTGGGGTTGACCTCGGTCTTGCCGACAAACGTCACTCCCTCCTCGATGGCGAGTTTGGCCGCGCGGATGTCGCCGAACAATTCCGTCTTGGCCTTGATGTCGATCTTATCCTTGGCGGTAATGTTGCCATTGACTTTGCCGCGCGCGACAACGTTGGCGGCATTGATGTTGCCGTTGACGACCGCGCCGTCGCCCAGGGTCAGCGTGCCGTCAGTGTGGATTTCGCCGTCCAGTTTTCCGTCAAAGGTCAGTTCGCCGGAAAATTTGATGTTTCCTTTGATTTCAACGTCCGAGTTCAACACGTTCTTCGACGCATTTCCAGTTGTGCTCATATTTATCTCCGTGGTTTGTGTTATGATATCCGCGTCGTAGTTACTCCAACCTGGACAAGGCGTCAAAATGTTTGTTCGAAAATCGCCCCGAGAAATTGTCGATACTTTCACGCCTGGAAATTCTGCTTCCAAGCAGCGCGATGGAGGAGTATCTGTTGCCCGTTCCCTGTGACATTGAACGAATCGCCGTCCAAATCTGCTCCGGCCCGGCTCGCTTCTCTCGATGCCTAT
>Ga0066685_10000235_pt1 | contig 16912 bp, 16 predicted proteins | sample GraSoiAngelo_134_FD_62305 | JGI IMG/M metagenome (GOLD analysis project Ga0066685, IMG submission 62305) | Grasslands soil microbial communities from the Angelo Coastal Reserve, California, USA - 14_0929_05_30cm | ecosystem: Environmental > Terrestrial > Soil > Grasslands | place: USA...
GCGATCGACGTTCGGAACGCGTTCCATCGCCGCGCCGAGGAAGTCATCCGCGCGGCGCCTTCCAATTCCATTGTCTTCGTTCGCTACGCGCCGTCTGACAATCCGCACCTGGCTGTGACGCGAAATGAGGCCGACCTGGCGTCGGCGCGCGCGTGGGTCGTCTACGATCGCGGCGCGGACGACAAGCGCCTGCTGGCTCTCGCGCCCGATCGCAAGCCGTACGTGCTGGAGCCATCGACGTTTCGGCTCACACCGCTCGTGCTGCCGCAGGAGTAACGAGACATACACCGACGGTCGAACCAAGAGGGGGCCGCAGGCGTGGACACAATTGTGATCAGCGACCCTCGAAAACGTATTCGTGCGGTTCGCCGGCCTCAGGGTCTCTGATCACTCCGTCTCAGAATCGCATGCGTAAGGCTTCGCACGCGTTCACGAGAGAGCACAGTCACGATGAACCTTACGCACTCAAATCTGATGCGCTGTTCTCCGCGAGGTCACGGGCGGCCGTAAGCACCTTGGCATTCCAGTTGCCTCGGCCTCGCACAGCGCTCCCGGGCGGGCGCTCTATCCAAAGACAACGATGCGCCAGGAGCGTTCGGATGGTTACGCTGTTTGCGATGACGGTCTTCACAAGTGCGGCATTGCTGTTCATCGTCGAGCCGATGATCGCCAAGATGATGCTGCCCCTTCTAGGCGGCAGTCCCGCCGTCTGGAACACCTGCATGGTGTTCTATCAACTCGTACTGCTGGCTGCATACGTATACGCGCACATGCTGTCACGCATTTTCACCAAACGGCGGCAGGTGATTATCCATACGGCCCTCGTGGGATTGTCGATCGCCGCGCTGCCGGTCATCCTGCCGTCCGGGATGACGCCGCCTGCCGATCGGTCGCCTATTCCGTGGCTGCTCTTGGTACTGGCGCGGACGGCCGCCGTGCCGTTGTTCGTCGTTTCGTCGACGTCACCGCTCCTGCAACGCTGGATCGCTTCGGGAGGGAGAACGAACCCGTATGCGCTCTACGCGGCGAGTAACGCTGGCAGCATGCTCGCGCTCGTGGCGTACCCGGCGCTGCTCGAGCCATTCCTGACGCTTCATCAGCAAAGCGCCACATGGACCACGGCGTACGTCGGCTTCGGCCTCCTGAGCCTTGCGTGTGCTGCGTGGGCCTGGTTGAGTTGGGGCTTCGGTAAGGGTCAGTTGTACCCGGTCGACGAAACCGCGGTGGCTGAAGCCCCGCCTCCCACGGCGACGCTCGTACGTTGGATCGTACTCGCCGCCGTGCCCTCGAGCCTGATGCTAGGCGTCACGACATTTCTGACGACGGATATCGCCGCGATTCCGCTCCTCTGGATCCTGCCACTTGGGTTGTACCTGCTCACGCTCGTGCTGGTCTTCATGGAGCGCTCGATACTGCCCCATGCTCTGATGGACCGGCTGCTGCCGATTCTGGTGGTGCCGATCGTCAGTCTGATCATTTTTGACAGTCGAATGCCCCCGGCGCTGCAGATCGTTCTTCACGTGGCGACGTTTTTCGTGGCGACCATGGTGTGTCACGGCGAGCTCGCCCGGAACAAACCGCAGCCCGCGTACTTGACCACGTTTTATGTCTGCCTTGCCACTGGCGGAAGCCTCGGGGGACTATTTAACGCCGTCATCGCACCTGTCGCATTCAAAACCGTACTGGAGTATCCGCTGGCCGTGGTCATCGCCTGCCTGTTCCGTCCGGCGGCATCTTCGAGCGTGAGCCGATGGACGCGCTTTATGGATCTGTTGCTGCCTGTGTTGCTCGGCGCCGGGGCGGCGGCGATGATGTTCGCATTTCATGGTGCCGATTCGAAGACCGTGGCCGGAGTGCTCATGGTTTTTGTCGCACCCGGTGTTGTCCTATTCGGATTCCGGAGGCGCCCGTTACGATTCGCCGCGGCCGTCGCGGCGCTAATGATTGCGAGCAGCACCTTCATGAGCGCGAACGAGCACGTCGTCTTCCGGAGTCGCAGCTTCTTCAGTGTTCACCGAGTGACGGTTGATTCCAAGATCGGCCAACGTAGATTCGTGCACGGGGGCATCGTTCATGGAATGCAGAGCACAAACCCGGCCTTAAGGCGGGAACCGACCGCGTACTTCCACCGAAGTGGACCTGCCGGGCAGATCTTCGCGAGTGTTCAGCGCAAACCGCAACTCCGGGTCGGCATCGTCGGCCTTGGAATTGGAACGTTGGCGGCATACAGCCGCGCGGGTGAGGACTGGACGTTCTTTGAAATCGATCCCGGCGTCGTGGAGATTGCACGCGATCCCCATTACTTTACATATCTCAGTGATTCTCCCGCGCATGTAGACGTCGTTCTCGGGGACGCACGATTGAAGCTTGCAGACACGTCCGATCGCCGATTTGACTTCCTCGTGCTCGACGCGTTCAGTTCGGATGCGATACCGATGCACCTGCTCACTGGTGAGGCGCTCGATTTGTACGCCCGGAAGCTTTCGGAGACAGGGGTATTGATGTTCCACATCTCAAGCCGATATGTGGAGTTGAAGCAGGTCCTGGCTGACGCAGGCATGACTCACGGGCTCGTCTGCTTCGAGCGAGACGATCTCAAGCTAACCGAAGGCGATATCGCAAACGGGAAGTTCGCCTCGCGATGGCTCGTCATGGTTCGCGGCGGTGAGCAGATGAAAGAACTGGCGAACGATACGCGCTGGGAGCACGTTCTGCCACGTGCGGGTCGTCCGATCTGGACCGACGATTTTTCGAACCTCCTTTCAGTTTTCAAGTGGCGCGGGTAGGCGCCCTCCCAGTCGGCACGGACGCCTCACTCACATCAGCAGGTTAGGTGGGGCTGTTACGCCGGGCGTCTGGTGACAGGCGTGTCGTCGCCGTCGGCGATCTCTTCGAGCTTGGCGAGGAGCGCGGCGAAGCCGCATTGATCGGGATCGAAGAAGCCCCATTCGTCCTCGATCGGCTTGACTTTGGGTCGGCGGCGTGCCGGCGCAGGCATGGACGACGGCGGCGCTGCAGCCGCTTCGGTGGCCGCCAGCGAATCATCGGAGTCGAGGCTCACGGCCGCCGGCCGTCGCTCGGCGACGTAGCTGTCCATGGCCGGCCAGAGCTGCGTGACGCCGAGACGGGTGGGAATCGACGCGTCGCGCTCGATCTTCTTCTTCGGCTGAACCACTGGGTTCTTCGGCTCGACCACACGGACCGCGGCGACCGGCTGCGCCTGGGCCGCGCGCGCGGCCTGTTCCTCGGCTTCGACGACCGCGAGCACCGCCGACGCGATGGTTGCCGTCGGATCGTTGGGCATGCTGAAGTCCTTGACGATCGCGTCTTCGTCTTCGACGAGGGTCGAGAGGTCGAGCTCGATCACGTTCTGTTCGAGCTCCTCGATCGCCTGGTCCTGCTCCGCGTCGTCGCCGACGAGCACGAGGTCGAGCGCTGCGTCGAGATCCGTCATCGCATCGGACGGGGCGGCGAACGGTTCCGCGAACGTCTCGGTAGTCCTGAAGGGCTGCGGCACCGGATAGGCTGCTTCAGCGGCCCTGAAGGGCTCGGCTTCCGCGTATGTTTCTGCAGCGCTGAAGAGCTGCGCTGCCGGAGATGTCTCGACATCCGCGAAGGGCTGCCACGTCGGAGACTCAGCGGCGACCGGCGTCTCGGCTTGTACCGAGACGAAGTCCTCGACGAACTCAGGTTCCCGGACGACCTGCGGCCGTTCGACGGCAGGCGCCGGTTCTTCGAAATGCTCGTCGATCAGGTGCGCGTGCGATGCGCGCTCGGCAGCGGCGCGTTCGAGATACGCGGCGCACTGCTCGGCGAACACCGCAGGGTCGCACCCTTCGATCATGGCGCTCTGAGGACGGTCGCCGATCAGCGCCGACAGGACGCCGCCGCGACTGCCGCTCGACGCGTGCGAGCGCGGCGATGCGAGCATCGGAATCGTCAGCGTCTGCACGTGGGCGGCGGTGCCGTCGAGTTTCCGCAGCCGCTCGGCGAGCGCCGTTTCGTCCTTAGGCGACAGCAGCGCTGTCGTCAGAATCAGATCGGGAACGCGATCGCCCAGAGCGGCGAGCGCGCGTTCGGCGGAGTCGCCGAGTACGAGCTCGGCCCTGAGGCGGCCGCGCACCATCGAGTTCAGCTGGTTCGCCTGACGGCGGTCCGGTTCAATCGCAAGAATCAGTGCCATGGTTTACGTCCGCAGCATGAAGACCGTGAGCAGCGTCGCAGCGACGACGAAGATCACCAGCGGCGCGTGCGCGATCGATTGATCGCGCACGGCCGAGAACACGACGGTCGCGAGGTCCTGGACCCGCGTGCCTGCATTCACCAGATCCGCGGTGGGCGTCGTTCTGAATCTGAGCGACAGCTGCTCGCGAACGCGATCGTCGATGGCGACGAGCGTCAGGAGGAGCAGCACCACCGCTCCGGTCGAAATGAGCGCCTCGCCGAATGTGCGCCGGGCCCGGGCCACCATTTGTCACTTCCCTCCACGGACACATGAACACCGCCTAGAGGGCAATTCGCGTTCCGGTTCGCGTGCGCTCCATTTCCTCAGATCAATATGGGTCTTCCAGTGCGTGTTCTGTTTCGCGACCGGCCCATCCGCACCAATTTCGCCGGCGTCGTTACGAATGTGCCGCGAAGGCGCGCGCGCCCCGTTACCGGCTCCCCGCCGGTCGCGCAGCCCGCGGCGGTCGCTAACTGCTGCACCGTCACGGCGTTTAGAGTCCTTCGCGGCGCATGACTCCGAGTGCGTGGCACACCAGTTGCCCTTTGTCATCTCCGTCGCGCGATCGTGCACAACGCGTGATCGCATTTCGCACACACGGTATTGCGCGTCAAGGGAACGCGCGGAGGACCGGAAATGAATTTGATTATCAATCGGCTGCGCTCGCTCGTTCGTGATGACTCGGGCCAGGACCTGCTCGAGTACGCGCTTCTGGTGGCGTTGATCGCGCTCGTGGCGGTCGCCGCGGTCACCTTGGCGGGACAGAAGGTCAGCTCGATCTTCAACAACGTCGCGAACGCTCTGTAATAGCCGAGAGTCCGTCGGTCGTCGGCCGCCACTCGCGTGGCGATCGACGACCGACGACCGAAGCAAGGGAGAACGCCAATGCAGAACGTGATAGCGGCCGTCACACGTTTCGCGAGTGAGGACGACGGCCAGGACTTGCTCGAATACGGGCTTCTTGCCGTGTTGATAGCGGTCGTCGCGATGGTGGCCGTCACCACGGTCGGCCAGCAAATCACCACGGTGTTTTGGAACGGCATTGCCCAGAACTTTTGATCCCATCCTCGTGTCGGCTGTCGCCGGCTGCGGCACCTCGGGCGCCGCGATCGATCTCTGGGTGCGGCGGGTTCCAAACCCGCTCACGCTCGGGATCGTCGCCCTCGGGCTCGTGCTCGCAGCGACGCACGGAACGGGGACTGGCATCGGCGGCGCGCTCGCAGGACTTGGCGTCGGACTCCTGCTGATGCTGCCCGGCTACGTGATTGGAGCGACGGGCGGCGGCGACGTGAAGCTGCTCGCGGCGCTCGGAACGCTGCTCGGTCCGTCCGCGGTCGTCATGGCGTTTTTCTATTCGGCGATCGCCGGCGGCGCGCTCGCGGTGCTGGTCGCCCTTTGGCGCCGCCGCCTGCGGACGACGATGGCGAACACGGCGGCGCTCGTGGCGACGCGCGGCGCCGTCGCGGTGGAAATCGAACGGTCGTCGGAGAACAACCGGTTCGCGTACGCGCCGGCGATCGCGCTCGGGGCGCTCGCCGCCGCGATGGGGTCGTAGCCATGCATATGGTGAAAAACGAACGGGGCCAGGCGCTTCTCGAAGCGGCGATGACGCTGCCGCTGCTCCTGCTGGTGTCGGTGTCGATCTTCGAGTTCGGCCGCGCCTATCAGACGTGGCAGGTGCTGACCAACGCCGCCCGCGAAGGGGCGCGCGTCGCGGTGCTGCCGAACGCGACCGTCTCGGACGCCCAGACACGTGTGTCGGCGTACATGACGTCGGGGCAGTTGCCGAAGGACAGGATCGATGCCACGAGCGTCACGGTCGACATGGCCAAGACGATCGACCTCGGCGGCGGCAAGACGGCGACAGCGTCGCTCGTCACGGTGAACTACCCGTTCAAGTTCATCGTGCTCCATCCCATCGCGCAGCTGTTCTCGCAGAGCACCACGATGGGAAACGACATCACGATGAGCACGTCGGCTGAAATGCGCAACGAATCTCAGTAACTCTGGAAGTCAGAAGTACGAAGTTAGAAGTAGGAAGCACGAAGTAGGAAGCACGAAGTAGGAAGTTCGAAGCAGCAAACAGAGGATCGGAGAACCGAGGACCATCATGGCCCGCATTCGCGTCTTTATCGTCTTGGTGCTCGCCGTCACGGTGGGCGGCGTGTTCGCCTTCGCCACGTATAACTACGTGAACAGGATTCCGGCGAAGACGGTCACCATTCCCACCAAACAGGTCGTCGTGGCCGCCGCCGATCTCGACGTCGGCGCCGAGCTCGGGCGCGACGACATCCGGATCATCGACTGGCCGGCCAACGCCGTACCCGCCGGCGCGTTCACCGATCCGAAGGACGTGATGGGCCGCGGCCTGATTCTGCCTGTCATTCAGAACGAGCCGATTCTGCCGATGAAGCTCGCCTCGAAGGACGCGGGCGCGGGTCTGCCGCCGGCGATTCCCGCGGGCCTCCGCGCCGTGTCGGTGAAGGTCAACGAGGTCATCGGCGTCGCCGGCTACGTCCTGCCGGGCACTCATGTCGACGTCGTCGTGACGCTGAACCCGAGCGACAAGCACGAGACCATCACCTCGAAGGTGATCCTGACCAACGTGCAGGTGCTGGCGGCAGGCACGAAGATCGATCGTGAAACCGACAAGAACAAGCCGATCCCGGTCAGCGTCGTGACCCTGCTGGTGAATCCCGACGAGGCCGAGCGGCTGACGCTGGCGAGCAGCGAAGGAAGAATTCAGCTCGCGCTGCGGAATCCGCTGGACAAGGACACGCCGGTGACGCGCGGCATCCGGCCTGCGGGGCTCATCGGCGCGTCGGCCGCGGCGCCGGCCGTGGCGCGGATGCGCACGGCGGCGGCGCACACGACGACGAAGGCGGAACCGATGCCGCTCTCTGCTTTGCCGGAAGCGACTGTTGAAATCATCCGTGGGGACAAGCGGGCACGCGAAGTCGTGCGCGAGGAGTAGCCATGAGCCGGCGTCTGAAGTTGTTCATCCTGCTGATCGCCATCGCCAGCGGTTCGATCGTCTACGCGGGCGCGGGCGCCGATGGCGAGAGCGTGAGCCTGACGGTCGGGCGATCCACCATCGTCGATACCGGCATGCAGATCGCGCGCGTGTCGCTGACCAGCGCCGACATCGCCGACGCGCTCGTCACCTCGCCGAGCGAACTGCTGATCAACGGCAAGACGCCGGGCACGATCTCGATGTTCGTCTGGAACCGCGCGGGCGGGATCAAGCGCTACGAGATCAACGTCCAGCGCGATCTGGCGCGCCTCACGTCGCAGATCAAGGAGCTGTTCCCGAACGAGAAGATCGAAGCCCGCGCCAACGGGCGCAGCATCGTCCTCTCGGGAGCGGTGAGCAACAAGGACGTCATCGACCGCGCGGTCAGCCTGGCCGGCGGCTACGTGGACAAGAAGGACGACGTCATCACGCTGCTGCAGCTCGCCGAGGGCGCGCCGTCGAATCAGGTGCTGCTCCGCGTGCGGTTCGCCGAGGTGTCGCGCAGCGCGCTGACCGAGCTCGGCGTGAGTTTCTTCACCAGCCCCGACGGCCAGTTCCACAACGTCATCGGCCGGGTCACGACAGGGCAATATCCCGCGCCGACCTTTGACAGCCAGAGCGGCGGGAACAAGCTGATCTTCAGCGACTTCCTGAACTTCTTCATCTGGGATTTCAAGAACGATCTGGGCGCGGTCGTCAAGGCGCTGCAGACGCGCGGTCTGTTCCAGAGCCTCGCCGAGCCGAACCTCGTCGCCGAGAGCGGCAAGGAAGCGAGCTTCCTCGCGGGCGGCGAGATCCCGATCCCCGTGGCGCAGCCGGGCGGCGCAGGCGTGGCGGTGACGATCATGTGGAAGGAGTTCGGCATCCGCCTGAACTTCACGCCGCAAGTAAACGGCGACCGCGTGCACCTGAAGGTGCGGCCGGAAGTGAGCACGCTCGACTTCACCAACGCGATCACGCTGCAGGGATTCCGCATCCCGGCGCTGTCGACGCGCCGTACTGAAACGGAGCTGGAGCTGCAGAACGGGCAGACGTTCGCGATCGCCGGCCTGATGAACAACACGATGAACAAGTCGATGCAGAAGGTCCCGGGTATCGGCGACATCCCGATTCTCGGGCTGCTCTTCCGCAGCGAGGCGGCGCAGAAGGATCGCACCGAGCTGGTCGTCATGATCACGCCGCAGATTCTGCGCAACAACTCGCCGGGCGTGACCAACGAGCTGCCGCGCCCGCCCGAGACGTTCCTGCCGCCCCTCGATCCGAAGCGCACGCGGGAAATGCCGCCGCCGGCGTTCCCGCCGGTGCCGCCGCGAAGCGGCGCCGCGAACGCGACGCCGATGCCGGTGCCCACGGCCACGTCGCAGGACGCCGCAGCTGCCGCCGCGAAGATGCAGGCGCTGACGCCGAATACGCGCCCGGTGGTGAACGGCGACTCGCCGTCGAATCCGGCCGAGACGCCCGCGAGCGCCGTCTCGCGTCCGCTGACGCCGCAGGAGCAGAAGATGATCGCGCGCGCGCGCCAGCAGGAGATGGAAGCGCGGAAGTCGCAGAACGGCGCGGCGAAGAAGCTGCGCGACAAGGTGGCCGAGGACCAGGCGAGAAGAGACGCCGAGGCGTCCAGCCAGGCCGTCGCCGCCGCGCGCAAACAGGCCGAGGTCGACAAGGTGGCGCAGGCCGCCGCCGCCAGGCGGAGCGCCGAACTGGCGAGGAAGCAGGCGGAGATCGACAAGAAGAAGCAGAAGGACATCGCCGAGGCCGAAGCGAAGCTGAAGGCCGCGCAGGCGGCGTACGAAGCCGAGCTCGCCAAGGCGAAGAAGAAGGACCAGTAGGAGTCGAGACGGCTCGACTCCAGGAGTCGGATCGGATTTGACGGGGGGATTATGCCTTCTCCACTTCAACGTCTTCGGCACGACGAGCGCGGGATGTCGTTCATCTTCGTCGGAGTAGGGTTCTTTGCGTTTCTCGCCTGCACGACGCTCGCGATTGACGTCGGCATGTTCATGACCGCCCGCTCGCAGGCGCAGAACTCGGCCGACGCCGGCGCCCTGGCCGGCGCGACCGCGCTCGTGTTCAACAGCTTCACGGATCGGACGCCGACTGGTCCGGCTGTTCAGAGCGCCATCAACACTGCGCTGGCCAACCAGGTCATCGGCAGCAACGTGTCCGTGAAGACCGCAGACGTGACGTTTCCAAACGATCCGGCCGGCAATCCGACGCGCGTCAAAGTCGACGTGTACCGCACGGACGCTGCAGATCGGAACAACCCCGTGCCCACGTTGATCGGTGGCATCTTCGGCGTCAAGACGGTCAACATCACGGCGACGGCAACGGCTGAAGCGTCGCCGGCGAATGCGATGACCTGCGTGAAGCCGTTCATGATTCCCGATAAGTGGGAAGAGCACACGGCGCCGGCCAGCGAGTTCAACGAGTTCGACAACAAAGGGAACCCGGTCCCCAAACCAGACATCTACGTGCCGCCCACCGACCAGGTCAACTACACCGGCTACACGGTTGCGAAAGACGTCGGAACGACGCTCGTCCTTCGCGCGGGCCAGGGCGACCAGCTGAATCCGAGCTTCTATTTCTCGTGGAAGATGCCGGGCGACATCGGCGGCAACTTCTATCGCGACAACATCGACGGCTGCAATCCGAGCGTGATTGCGTACGACCCGGACAACCCGTACTACATGACCCAGGAGCCGGGCGACAAACAAGGCCCGACGCTGCAGGGCATCCAGGATCTCATGGATCAAGACCCAAACACGTACTGGCAGCCGGCCCCCGGCTGCGCGTGCGTGAAGGGGAGCAAGTTCTCGGGGCAGAGCCCGCGCGTGTTCCCGATCCCGCTGTTCGACCCGCAGTACTACACCGAGGGCAAGTTGAACGGCCGCGTGGCCGATTTCAAGCTCACGAACTTCCTCGGGTTCTACGCGGATCACATCGACAATAACGGCAAGATTTACGGAATCATCACGAACATCATGGGCCTCGTCGACAAGACCGCGACCAACGTTCCCTCGACGATGTTCGCGCATGCGATTCGTCTCGTTCAATAACGGCGTCAGGCCAGAGGCTCCCTATGGCGCAACTTGCAGGTCTCATCGTTTCGGAAGACGACGGTTTCAAGAAGCATGTCGGCCGCATGCTGAGGACGGGACCGATCCCGCTCAGCGTGCTCGACGAGCGCCTGGCGCGCGACGGCGCTGCGCCCGACGTCATCGTCGTCGATGCGCGCGGCGACGCCTCGTCTGCGATGAGCACGATCGAGCGGATGCGGGCGACGGCCGCCGGCGCCGGCATCTTCGCCGTGGCGCTCGCCGCCGATCCGGACCTGATCCTGCAGTCGATGCGCGCGGGCGCGAACGAATTCTTCACGTGGCCGCCGCCCGAGGAGACGTTTCACAACGCGATCCGCCGCCTGGCGGGGCGTCGCGAGACGGCCATCGGCTCGAAGCCGCCGGCGACGACGCTCGTGTTCTTCGGCGCCAAGGGCGGCGCCGGCACGACGACGGTCGCCGTGAACTGCGGCGTCGAGCTCGCGCGCCTGAGCAAGCGATCGACCGTCATCGTCGACCTCAAGGCGGGGCTCGGCGAGGTCTCGCTGTTCCTCGGCGTCCGTCCGCGGTATACGCTCATCGACGCCATCGACAACCTGCACCGGCTCGATCGCGAGTTCCTGCGCGAGCTGGTGGTGAAGCACAAATCGGGGCTGGAGATCCTCGCGGGCGCCGATCACTTCGATCGTCCGGGCGCCGGCGACGCCGGCGCGCTCGAGGAGCTGTTCCGCCTGCTCGGCCGCCAGTACGACTACATCCTCATCGACGCCGGCAGCCAGATCAATTCGTGCACCGTCGCGGCGTTGTATACGGCGGATCAGATGTTCCTGATCGGCAACCCCGACGTTCCGTCGGTGCGGAACGCGCAGCGGCTGCTCGATCGCGTGCGGCAGCTCGGCGCGTGCGGCGAGCGCGTGCGCATCGTCATGAACCGCGCGGCCGAGCCGTTTCCGATTCCGCCGAAGCAGATCGAGAGCGCGCTCGGCCACCCGATTCACCACATGTTTCCGAGCGACTACAAGACCGTGTCGGCGGCGCTGAATTCCGGCGTGCCGCTCGCGCTGACCGGCAATTCGGACATCGCGTCGCAGTTCGATCGCTTCACGCGGCTCATCCTCGATCCGAACGCGCAGATCGCTCCGGTGGCCGCCGGCAAAAAAACCGCGCTCGGGATCGAGCGGCTTGCATCGCTCTGGTAAACGGATATGAGCTCAGTGGCAGGAACCAGTTCCGTGGCGCGGCCCCTTCAGGGCCGCGAAGGCAGCGGCGACCCCAAGAGAGCCGCCGCACTCAACGCCGCGCCGAGGCAGCAGTACCTCGATCTGCGCGCGAGCGTGCATCGAAAGCTGCTGAACCGGCTGAACCTCGAAGCGCTGGCGCAGGCCGATCGCTCGCGCGCCGAAAGCGAGATTCGCTCGTTGCTGACCGAGCTCCTCGCCGAAGAAGGCGCGCCGATCAGCCTCAGCGAGCGCGAGACGCTGTTCGGCGAGATCGTCGACGACGTGTTCGGGCTCGGCCCGCTGGAGCCGCTGCTGCGCGACCCGTCGATCAGCGACATTCTCGTGAACACCTGCAAGCACGTGTACGTCGAGCGCGGCGGCCAACTCGAGCGGATCCCAACGTCGTTCCAGGACGATCGGCATCTGCTCCGCGTCATCGATCGCATCGTGAGCGGCGTCGGCCGGCGCGTCGACGACAGCTCGCCGATGGTGGACGCACGGTTGAAGGACGGATCGCGCGTCAACGCCATCATCCCGCCGCTCGCGGTGGACGGACCGATCCTCTCGATTCGCCGTTTTCCGGCGGAACGCCTGAAGGCGGACGACCTCGTCAACCTGCGCGCGCTCACGCGGCCGATGCTCGACTTCCTGTCGCACTGCGTCCGCGCGCGGCTGAACGGGCTGATCAGCGGCGGCACCGGCGCCGGCAAGACGACGCTGCTCAACGTGCTCTCGGGCTTCATTTCGGAACGCGAGCGCATCGTCACGATCGAGGACGCGGCGGAATTGCAGCTGCACCAGGAGCACGTGGCGCGCCTCGAGACGCGGCCGCCGAACGTGGAAGGGAAGGGCGCCATCCGCCAGCGGCAGCTGGTGATCAACGCCCTCCGTATGCGGCCGGATCGCATCGTCGTCGGCGAAGTGCGCGGTGAAGAAGCGCTCGACATGCTTCAGGCGATGAACACCGGCCACGACGGATCGCTGACGACGGTGCACGCGAACACGCCGCGCGACGCGCTGAGCCGTATCGAGACGATGATCGCGATGGGCGCGACGAACCTGCCGGAGCGCGCGATGCGCCAGCAGATCTCGTCGGCCATTCAGCTCGTCGTCCAGCAGACGCGGTTGAGCGACGGCACGCGCAAGGTGACCGCCGTCTCCGAGATCACCGGCATGGAAGGCGACATCATCACCATGCAGGACATCTTCGTCTTCGAGAAGATGGGGGTCACGCAGGACGGTAAGGTCATCGGGCGCTTCCGCGCAACCGGCGTCCGGCCGAAGTGCTGCGAGCGCCTGAAGGCGTCTGGCATCAATCTGCCGGCCGACATGTTCGAAGGCGTCACGGAGGTGCGGTGATGGGCCTCGCACTCTTCGTTTTCGTGCTCTTCGCCGGAGCGATCGTCGGCGGGTACGCCGCCGTCATGTATCTCCCGGGCATGCTTGCCAATCGCAAGCTGAACGAGCGTCTCCGCGACGTCGCCTCGCCCGGCGTGCCTTCGACCGAAGACGAGTCGGTGCTCAAGCAGCGCGATCAGGGGCCGCTGCCCGCAGTCGATCGCCTGGTCGCACAGACGTCGGCAGGTTCGTGGCTCGCGCGCCTCATCGAGCGTTCGGGTGTGAAGACCACGCCGAGCGCCGTCGTCGTGTTCAGCCTCGCGCTCGGCGGTTTGGCGGCGTTCGTCACCGCGACGTTCGTGCGCGTGCCGTATGCCCCGATCGTGGCGGCCCTGTCCGGTCTGATGGTCCCCTTCGGCTACCTGCTGAACCGCCGGTCTGCGAGAATCCGGCGATTCGAGGAGAAATTCCCCGAGGCGCTCGATCTGCTGGGACGGGCCATCCGTGCCGGCCACGCGTTCCAGTCCGCGATGGGGATGGTGGCCGACGAGATGCCGGAGCCGGTCGGACCCGAATTCAAGACGACGTTCGACCAGCAGAACTTCGGTCTGCCGCTGAAAGATTCGCTGAACGGCCTCGCCGAGCGCGTGCCGCTGCTCGACGTCCGGTTCTTCGTGACCGCCGTGCTGATCCAGCGCGACACCGGCGGCAACCTCGCCGAGATTCTCGACAACCTGGCGCACGTGGTGCGCGAGCGGTTCAAGATTCTGCGGCAGGTGCGCGTGCACACCGCGCACGGGCGCTTCACCGGCTACGTGCTGATGGCGCTGCCCGCGGCGCTCGCGGTCGCGCTCATGTTCATCAACCCCGATCACATCAACCTGCTGTTCCACGAGCACATGGGACAGATGATGGTGATCGGCGCGATCGTCATGCAGACGATCGGCTACTTCTGGATTCGCCAGGTCATCAAAATCGAGGTATAAGCCGTGACGCTTCTCATCCCGCTGCTCGCTTTCGTCTTCGTGTCGCTGCTGGTGGCGGCGGCGGCCATGATGTTCACGTCGAGCGGCGCGTTGACCATCGAGCAGCGGCTCGGCGAGGTGACCGGGACGACGCCGAGGGTGGCCGATTCGAGCTATGAAAAGGCCGTCATCGACGGGCTGAAGCGCCTCGGCAACCTCGTGCCGAAATCGCCGTCCGAGATGGGCAAGCTGCGGATGAAGCTGGTCACCGCCGGCTACCGCGGCACCGAAGCGTTGATCGTGTTCTTCGGCATTCGCGTCGCGCTCGCGGTGGCCGCGTTCGCGATGTTCGCGACGCCAATCATCTTCAACCGGCCGAACTTCATCATGGCGCTCGGCGCGTGCGGCATCGGATACCTGCTCCCGACGATGGCGTTGAAGCGCATGGCCGCGCGCCGGCAGCACCGCATTCGTCTCGGACTGCCCGACACGCTCGATCTCCTCGTCGTCAGCGTGGAAGCGGGGCTCGGCCTCGACCAGGCGATTCTGCGCGTGTCCGAGGAGCTCGCCTTCGCCCATCCGGATCTCTCGAGCGAGATGCGCCTCATCAACCTCGAGCTGCGGGCCGGCAAGGCGCGCGCGGAAGCGCTCCGCAACTTCGCCGATCGCACCGGCGTCGACGACATCTCGTCGCTTGTGACGATGCTGGTGCAGACCGACAAGTTCGGCACGAGCGTCGCGCAGTCGCTGCGCGTGCACTCCGACGTGATGCGGACGAAACGGCGTCAGCGCGCCGAGGAAGCGGCGGCGAAGACCGGCGTGAAGATGGTGTTCCCGCTGGTGTTCTGCATCTTCCCCGCGATCTGGGTGGTGACCATCGGACCGGCGGCGATCAAGTTCGTCCAGGTCCTGTTCCCGATGGCGCAGAACTAATAAGAAGATGACATCACAAGCCGCCGCCGCGTCACTCCTCGACACGCCGAAGATCGCCGACACGCCCGAGATGCCGCGGACGATCGAGGCGACCGGCATCGCGGTCGATCAGATCGAGCAGCTGCTGATCAAGACGCTGTATCAGGGCGAGGCCATCGGCACGGCCGTCGCCGATCGCATGCGGCTGACGTTCGGCATCCTCGAGCCGCTCATCGAGCGCGCGCGCGCCGAGCGGCTGATGGAAGTGCGCGGCGCGACCGGATCCGGATCCGCGTCGTACCGATACGCGCTGACCGATCTCGGACGCGATCGGACGCGCCAATACCTCGAGATCAATTCGTACATCGGACCGACGCCGGTTCCGCTCGCCGCCTACGTCGCCGAAGTGCGCGCGCTGGCGACCAAGCGCGGCTACATCGATCGCGAGCGGCTGCGCCAGGCATTCTCACACCTGATCGTCGGCGATCACGTGCTCGAGCAGATCGGGCCGGCCGTCAACGCCGGCAACGCGCTGTTCTTGTACGGGCCGCCCGGAAACGGCAAGACGGTGCTGGCCGAAGGCATGGGCCACTCGCTCGGCGGCGACATGTACATGCCGCACGCCATCGACGTCGACGGACAGATCATCACGATGTTCGATCCGATCAACCACGAGTCGCTCGAGGCCGACGACGACGAACCATCGAGCATCATCGCGTCGGCGCCGCGCGACCGCCGGTGGGTGCGCATTCGCCGCCCGGTCGTGATGGTCGGCGGCGAGCTGACGCTCGAACAGCTCGATCTCACGTTCAACCCGCTGTCGAAGTTCTACGAAGCGCCGATTCAGCTGAAGGCCAACGGCGGCGTGTTTCTCGTCGACGACTTCGGACGGCAGCGCATCCGTCCGCAGGAGCTGTTGAACCGCTGGATCGTGCCGCTCGAAAGCCGCTTCGATTACCTGACGCTGCACACCGGCAAGAAATTCCAGGTGCCGTTCGACGTTCTGATCGTCTTCGCGACCAACCTGGATCCGAAATCGCTGGCGGACGAAGCGTTCCTGCGCCGCATTCCGTACAAGGTGCCGGTCGTCGATCCGACGGTCGACGAGTTCACCGAAATCTTCGAGCTGAACTGCCGCCGCCGTCACCTGCGGTATCACCAGCTGATGGTGGCGTACTTGCTGCGCCGCTATTACGAGCCGCTCGGACGGCCGCTGCGCGCCTGCCACCCGCGAGACCTGCTCGATCAGGTGATCTCGCTCTGCCGCTACCGAGGAATCCAGCCCAAAATCACGCGCGAGCTGCTCGACCGGGCGTGCCAGTCGTATTTCGTCGACGACGACCCGCCTGCGCATCCGGTCGCACCCGCACCGAAAGCGGGGCAATCCAGCAGCCGCAACAGCTATGTCGTCTGAGCACGCCCGCGACCTGGCGGCGCGAGCGGCCTGCGCAGTCCTGTTCACGCTGTTGTCGATGAACCTGCTCGCCGAATTCCTGCGGACCGGTCACATCACCGGAATGCTTCTGCTGACGAGTGAGTCGCTGATCGTCGTGCTGACGATCGCGCGCCGCCGCGCGCAGGTGGTGGATCGATCCTTTGCCGCCGCCGCGATGACGATGCTGTCGGTTGCGGGGCCGCCGTTGCTGCGCCCATCCGCCGCGGCGCCATTGGCCGGCGACGCGATGACCGCCGCGATGTCGGCGGCCGGCCTCATCGTCGTCATAGCCGCCAAGCTGACGCTGGGCCGGAGCTTCGGCATCGTGCCGGCCAATCGCGGCGTCGTGGCGCGCGGACCGTACAACATCGTCCGGCACCCGATTTACACCGGCTACGTGATTACCCACTTCGCGTTCGTCATGGCGCACCCGACGGTGTGGAACGCGGCCGTCGTGCTCGTCGCCGATTCGGCGCTGATCGTTCGGGCGCTCCTCGAGGAACGGGTGCTGGCGAGCGACCGCTCCTATCAGGCGTATTGCACCCGTGTCGCCTGGCATCTGGTGCCGGGACTGTTCTGAGTCTGGTTGCTGGGGGCTGGTTGCTGGGGCCTGGTTGCTGGTTGCTGGGGGCTGGTTGTTGGGGGTTGGGATCAGAGGACAGGGTCAGGGCATGCGGTTGATGAACGCTCACACCCGAACGGTCGTCGCCAGCGCGGTGGAGGTTGCGGACGACCGCGCGACCCGTCG
>Ga0066685_10000254_pt1 | contig 16667 bp, 13 predicted proteins | sample GraSoiAngelo_134_FD_62305 | JGI IMG/M metagenome (GOLD analysis project Ga0066685, IMG submission 62305) | Grasslands soil microbial communities from the Angelo Coastal Reserve, California, USA - 14_0929_05_30cm | ecosystem: Environmental > Terrestrial > Soil > Grasslands | place: USA...
CCGCCGACGCGCGGGAGGGCGGCGGCGCAAAGAAGAGGAGCAGGGCGGCGCCGAGGAGCAGCGCAAGTCGTTTGAGCATGGCGCGGATCGCCTCCGATGGAGGGCTCCCATCCCGCCCGACCGGCAGGACCCAGGGGAGCCCCTGACACACACAATTATAGCTTACGGAAGGCGTCTGAAGGAAGGGGTGCTGGGTTCTAGAGGCGGTACAAGATACGGCCGCAATTCTCGCAGTGCTCTACCGTTCCAGGATCGATATTTCGCCGCGTCGCGGTGGGAAGCCCCATGAAGCATCCGAGGCAGACGCGTCCTTCCACGGGGACGACGACGCGGGTGAACCGCCGGCTCATGCGCTCGTATCGCTGGAGGAGCTGCTCGTCGATCTGCTTCGCCAGCCGGTCCCGGGTGCGCTCCAGCTTGTCCACCCCGCTCAGCGGAAAGCCCAATTCCTCCTCCCGCGTCGCCTGCTCCGGATCCTTGGCCTCGCGGATCATGAGGTCCAGGTCTTGAAGGGCCACGAGCGCTTGGAGCTTGGTGTTCATGCGAGCTGGGCTCCGATCAGAGACCGGATCGACGCGAAGTCAGCGGCTTCCAGGATCTTCTTTCGCACCGGAGCCAGCCGGACCGCCTTCACGATCTCGGCGAGCATCTGGAGGTAAATGGGGTCCCGGTCGACCGGCGGCGCCACGATCAGGAAGCAGAGATGGACCGGATTGCCGTCGATCGAATCGAATTCCACCCCCTTGGTGGAGCGCGCCAAAAGGACGGCCCGCTCGGTGACCATGGTGGAGCGCGCGTGCGGAACCGCGATCCCCTTGCCCAGGCCGGTGCTACCCAGGGCTTCCCTCTGCCGCAGCACCTCCAGAACCGCCTGCGCCTGACGCGCGATCCGGTGCTCGGCGAGATGAGCGACCATCTCCTCGAGGACGGAGGATTTCTTTCGGGTTCTCAGCTCGGGAATGAAGAGAGAGGGGCGGAGGTGTAATTCCAGATGCGTCTCACTCCGGCGCGGGGCAGCGGATACGGTCGGCATCTCCTCCTTTTGACCTATGCTCAGGTTGGAACCGTTGGGTCCTGAACCCGATGAGCTAACCTACACAAACCGCTTGGTTCTCGCAAGTTTCTTGTGCTGGACGGGCGCTTCGCACGAGGAGACGCGGCTCCTGGCGGCCAGAGATTTGCCGGCCGGGTCGTAACTCCATAAGTCCATGCGTTTCAGTGCCCCCTCGAAAGGACAGGGGTCTCAATACGCACGATCCGGACGGCATACTGCTTGCCTTCTTTCTGCAGGGGGAGGAACCCACATGTCAACCGCGCGGGATAAGAGGCAGCGTCAGATCGCTGTGACCGGGGCGATCGGCCACGAGCATTTCATGGCCGGCGTGCGCATGCTCTACGCGTGCCGCTACCGGGACGCCGTGAACCATTTCCAGGAAGCGATCATGCTGGAGCCCCAGGCCAAGGGCTACCTCAGCTACCTCGGTCTCGCGGTCGCGCACGCGGACCGCAAGTACAGCGACGCGGAGCAGCTCTGCCGACGGTCGATCGAGGTCGAATACCACCGCCCGGAGCACTATCACAATCTGGGCGAGGTGTTCCTGCTCGCGAACCGCACCGCGGACGCGATCAAGGCGTTCAATCAGGCGCTCTCGTGGAACCCCAACTACGAGGCGGCCAACGATACGCTCCGGAAGCTGGGGGTCCGCAAGCCTCCGGTCGTGCCGGTTCTTCCCCGCAGCCATCCCATCAACGTCATGCTCGGCAAGGCGCTCCGCGGAGGAAAGAAACGCCGCGGCGGCCGGCGCACCGGGACCCGATACCCCTAGCCGTCAGTAGTTCGTCTTCCAGTCGATCAGCCCGCGCTCGCGCGCGATCCGCTCGCACCCGCGGAACCAGACCAGCGCGAGCGCGCAGAGCCCCACCGTGGCCAGCGCGAGAATCCACCAGAGATCCCCGTCGCCGTACCGCCCCAGGCTCGCCGCGAATCCTCGGCCCGTGAGCATCCTCCGGAGAAGCTCGAGCCAGTAGGTGAAGGGCAGGAGGAGCGAGAGGTGGAGCGCCCACCGCGGAAGCACGTCCAGGGGGAAGATCGCGCCGCAGAGCAGGAAGAAGAGCCCGCTCAGTCCCTCGTTCAGGTTCATGCTGTGCCGTGCCACGACGAGCGAGATCCCCGCGAGGATGATCCCCAGCCAGAGCACGCCGAGGAGCCCGAGGAGCACGGCGCCCACGACCAGGAGCCAGTTCGTCCCCGGCACCCCGATCGTGAGCCCGAGCACGAGGCGTCCGAAGAGGAGCGCCACCAGCACCCCCAGCGTCGCGGTCGCCACGCGCGTGAACGCGCGCCCCAGGAGATACGGAAGCAGCCGGACCGGCGCCACGTAGATGTACTTCAGGGTCTCGTAATCCTCGCGATCCCGAAACACGGTCCACGAGATCCCGATCAGCACCTCCGTGACGTAGAGGAAGAACGTGTTCCCGATGAAGATGAAGCGGAACGTCTCCGCGTTCGCATGACCCTGCGAGACGACCCGCACCATGAAGAAGAGGATGAGCGTGGTCGCGAGCGGCTTTGCGATGGCGTACATGAGGAAGATCCAGGGCTCCGCCCAGTTCGCTTCGACCTGCCAGCCCAGCCACGCCGAGGTGCGGAGCACCTGCGCCAGCCGCTTCACCGGCCCTACGATCACCGCCGCTCTCAATCGCCGCGCACCGTGAGCCGGCCCTCCTGCTTTCCCAGGTTCTCCATGTAGCGGAGCGAGACCGCGGAGACGAAGAGGAAGATCGCGGTGAGGGCGATCTGGATCGGCGGGATCCAGCGGACCGGGAGCAGCCCGTGCGCCGCGGGGCCGTAGAAGACCTGACGGATCCCGTCGAGCCCCAGCGTGACCGGCAGGATCGATCCCACGATCGCGATGCCGACCCCCATGGCGCTCACCGGAAAATAGAAGCCGGAGAGGAGATAGACCGGCTCCTGGAGGATCGTGGCCGTGTGCCATACTTCCCTTCCCCAGAGAAGGAAGAGGCTGCTCAGAATCATTCCCAGGCTGTACGCCGCGCCCAGCGTGAGCAGGAAGAGACCGAACGCGGGCAGCGCGCGCTCGAGCGGCAGCGAGACGTGGAAGAGAAGGATCCCTCCGGTCAGGATCGCCGCGGCGCGCGTGGTGGTCATCGCCATGCCGCCGAGCGCCATGCCGAGGAGGATCGACATCCGCGAGACGGGCGTGATGAGGTAGAGCTGCAATTGCCCCTGTTCCCGCTCCCAGAAGAACTGGCTCGCCATCCCCCAGATCACGTTGTTCCAGTACGCGATCATCGCTCCGCCGAGCACCACGAACCCCTCGTACTCGCGGGGTGCCCTTAGCCCGCGGTAGACGAGCACGAAGGCGGACATCGCGAGGAACGGAAAGAGGGTCTCCCCCAGGAGCCAGGACCGCTCGCGGAAGGAGGCCTTCACGCGCACGCTCGCCCGCGCATAGACGGCCGCGAGGTTCATGCGGAGCCTCTGCCCGAGCCCCGAGGAGCGTGCCGCGTCCTCAGGCGCCATTCCCCGCTTCCTCGTCGGTGAGCCCTCGCCCCACGTGATGGATGAACACGGTCTCGAGCGTGGGCTCCATCTTCGTCAGGTGGAGCACCGAGCGGTCGAGCCCCTTCAGCCTGCCGAGCACCTCGCCGATGACGTCGTCCTCCTGCACCACCACCTTGAGCTCCACGGCCCCGGTCCCGGGATGCGCGTGGTGCGAGATCGAGCGGACACCGGTGATCTCGAGAAGGGGCTCCAGATCCTGTCCCGTCGCGCTGACCTGGAACTCGAAGGCGGCCTCCTCGGGCAGGGTGCGCTTCAGCGCCGACGGAGTATCCAGGGCGAGGATCCTGCCGTGGTCGATGATCGCCACGCGCCCGCAGAGCTCGTCCGCTTCCATCATGTAATGCGTGGTGAGGAGCACCGTCCGCTCCGGGCGCTCGCGCACCCAGCGCGCGATGAAGGCCCGCACGTCCCGGGAGGCCTCCACGTCGAGACCCAGCGTGGGCTCGTCGAGGAAGATGACCTCGGGATCACTCATGAATCCGCGGGCGAAGTTGAGCTTCTGCTTCATGCCCGTCGAGAGCCCCGAGAGTCTCGCGTCCGCCTTGTCGCGGAGCCCCGTGATCTCCATGAGCTCCTCCTCGCGGCGGCGCGCGACCGGCCCCGGAACGCCGTAGAACTGGGAGAAGAGATGCAACGTCTCGCGGACCGTGAGGACCCCGTATCCCGAGCTGTCCCCGCCGGAGACGAGGTTGATCCGCTTCCTCACCTGGAAGGGCTCGGTGGCCACGTCGTAGCCGACGACCAGCGCGCGCCCCGAGGTCGGGAGCAGGAGGGTGGTGAGGATCTTGATGAGGGTGCTCTTTCCGGCGCCGTTCGGACCGAGGAGGCCGAAGCACTCGCCCCGGTGGACCTCGAGGTCCACGCCCTGGAGCGCGCGCACCTCCCCGCCCTTCCGGCGCGCTTTGAAGACGCGCGTCAGGCCCCGGGTATCGATTGCCGCTTCGGTGCGGCTCAGAACGCCTCCCCCACCGAGAACACGGCGCGCAGCTTCCAGGGCCGCTCCCCCGGCAGCGTCGGTGTCCGCCACAGAGGCAGATCGGTCCTAAGCACGAGATGGTTCCGGACGAGCGGCTTCGTCCGGAAGCCCACGCCGCAATCGGCCGCGAGGTCGCTCCAGTCGAGCTTGTTCTCGCTCACCTTGCCCACGTCCGCGAAGAGGGAGCTTCGCGGATCGACCACCGGGATGCGAATGCGGCTCAGGAGCGGAACCCAGGAAGGGACGAGGCGCCCCGATCGCGATTCGGCGTTCACGGCGAGCAGGGTCCGTCCGGAAGGACGCGTGTCCGCGAACCCGCGGACGTTTCCATCGCCTCCCAGCGCGGCCGTCCACCGCGTCGGAATGGTGCCTCGCGAGCGGAACCAGCGGCTGGCCCACTCGCCCCGCGGCCCCGCGCCCGCGAGGTAGAAGCGCTCCTCGGGCGGCACCTGGTCTCCGCGCACGCGTCCCGCCGCGGCCCGGAGGAGAAGCGGGAATTTCGGGATCACACTCACGTCGCCGGTCATCGTTCCATAGATCGAGCTGTACGAGGCACCCTCGCTCAGGAGATCGGTCCGGAGCCTCATCGCTCCGGACCAGCGGACCCGCCGGAAATTCCGTGTCGAGGAAACCTGCAGTTCCAGATTTCCGTGTCCTCCGTCCGACCACTCCGAGGGACGTCGCGGAACGGCGCGATCATAGAGCCGGTCCAGATCCACCCCGGCGGCCAGCGTCCAGCGGAAGCCGCGCTCGATCCTGGAGCCGAGCGCCTTGGAGAAAAGAAGCTGCGCTCCGCGATGCCCGTCGATGTTGTACGCCCGCGCGCGCACGATCCCTTTCGGGTCGGCGGAGAGCGCGCGGAAGCGCCCTTCGAAGTCGGCGAACGGTCGGGGCTTCCGGGCCCCCACTCCCGCGAGTCCGTGGAGGGCGTGCTCCCACCGCACCGTGCTCGCGTCGAAGGCCAGGCCTCCCTGGACGCCGTCCTCCGTCTGATACCACAGATCGGGACGCCAGAGGAGGAGCGTCTTCCCGATCGGCATCGGGGAGGAATGCCAGTTGTCGAGCATCGGCTGGAGCCGCAACCGCCACCTCGTGCTGTTGTCGCTCCAGCTCACGTCGGGGAGCGTGAGGTCCGGATCCAGCTCGGCCTCGGAGGGCCGGAACGGAAGGGTCGTCCGGTACCGGCCGTCTCCCGCCGCGCCGAGAAACACGTCGCGTGGAATGGTTCGCAGGACTTCGTGGCCGCCGCTCCCGCGGAACCGGACCGGCACCGGCGGATCGATGCCGCCGCGAGACTGGATCTCGAGCTCCGCCTGGTAGTCAGTTCCATCGCGAGCGACGCGCATCTTCCGGAGCTTGAGGTCCATGCGGTCCGTCCTCACGATCCAGCCGTCCCAGAACCAGTCGTAGGATTGACCCAGGGCGTGGTTCATCGACGCGAAGAAGTCCTCCGCGTAGGGGTGATGGAAGCGCCAGATCGCGAAATACTCGCGCATCGCCGCGTCGAAGCGGTCGGTCCCCGCGATCGAGCGAAGGGTCCAGAGCCCGACGTTCGTCTTGTGGTACACGGAGGGATAGTAGGCCGCGGGATTCTTGAACCGGTCGGAATGGGTGAGGACCGGCTCCTCGATCCCGCTCGCCTGGAACTCGAGATAGCTCCGCCACGCGGTCCGCCGCGAATCGTCCGGGGGATACAACCAGCGGGGCGTTCGCGGGATCGTGAGGTTCCCCTCCCGTCCGTAGAGCGTCTCCATGATCGCGGTCTCGGAGTAGCTGGTGAGCCCCTCGTCCAGAAACGCCTGCGCCGTCTCGTTGCTGCCCACCATTCCGTAGAACCAGTTGTGGGCCAGCTCGTGAGCGAAGAGGTACTCCAGCCGCCGCGCGATCGCGCTCCTCCGCGGCGTGATCCAGACGACGTTCGGGAACTCGACGCCCCCCGCGCCGATCGGCTCCTCCACGAACGAGAACGTGGGATAGGGATAGGGGCCGAAACGGTGATTCAGGACCTCCATCATGCGCGCGCCTTCCCCGGCCATGTCGTACCAGCGCTTGGAGTCCCCCTTGCGGTGGAACGTGTAGATCTGGATCCCGTTCCACCGCGCGCGCCTCCAGATCCACTTCTCGTCGCACGCCCACGCGAAATCGTGGACCGAGTCGGCGTGGACCACCCAGGTGCGCGGCAGCTCGTACGCGCGCCGGCCCGCCGAATCGCCGGGAGCCGCAGCGCCGCTTCGATCCCAGATCGTGACCGCGCTGTCTCCGGGGGCCTCGAGCCGCGCCCGGATGGAATCAGGGAGCACCTCCGCCCCGTTCACGAGGGTTCCCGTGTGCGCGAGGAGAAAGCTTCCCGGAAGCGTGATCCGGACGTCGTAGGCTCCGAAGTCGCCGTAGAACTCCGAGCCCAGGTGCTGCTCCGCGTGCCATCCGAACCGGTCGTACGCGCACACTTTCGGAAACCACTGCGCCGCGAAGATTCCCTTCCCCGACCGCCCCATCCGTTCCGGAACGTCGGGGATGACCGACCGGAAGGCGAGACAGACGATCACGCTCTCCCCCGGCGCGAGCACGGAGGGCAGCGCGATCCCGGCGATCGTGTCGTCCACCTGCACGGGGAGCGGATCGCCCCTGAGAAGGGTCACGCCATCAATCGTCTCCGAGCCCCGGCGGCGCGATGGAAGGTTCTCGATCTTCCAGTCCTCGAAATAGGCGTCGTGGCGGGCCATGTGGGAGCCGGGCCGGTAGGCGTTGAGGTAGAGGTGGAAGTAGAGCTCCGAGAGCGTGTCGGGTGAGAGATTCCAGTAGGCGAGGGTCTCCCGCCCGGCGATCTCGAACTTGGCGGGGGTATAGGAAGCGGAAATGCTGTAGTGGACGTCCTGCTGCCAGCCCGGCACTCCGGGCGTGTGTTCGGCGAGAGCCGGGGCGGGGGCGCCCGTGACGAGCGCCAGCGCGAGAACCGCGAGGAGCGGATTCCTGGGCGGGGTCACTTTCCGAAGATCTGCTTCAAGGCATCTTGGGCCTTCTTGAGCGGATCGGCCGCGGTGGAATCGGCCGGCGGCTTCTTTGACGTCCCGAGATTTCGCGCTGAGTCGGCGGCAATCGTGGAATCCACGGCGCGCACGGTATCCGGCTTCCGGGCGAGTCCCTTGGTCAGGTTCCCAACGAGCGATCGGGTCACGTTCTTTCCGAGCTCCTTGGTCGCGGTCTCGAGGAGCGCCTGCGTATTCACCTGGATCTTGGGGGCATGGTCCGGTCCCTCGATCTTCAAGGTGACGGGAAGCCTTCCCTCGGGATCGCGAGCGTACTGGGCGAGCTTGGAGAGAAAGGAGCTGCCCTTGACGCGGTTCGGCGCGAGACGAAGGAGCACGTTCAGGTCCAGCATGCGATCCAACCCCACCGAGCCCGTCACCTCCGCCTTGTCCTCGCCCAGATCCCCGCTCGCCTTGTCGATGACCATCTTGTTCCCCAGGATCCGGATCGTGTGCGTCTCCCGGGAGACGGGCACGTCGGAAGCCTGCGAGATCCCGAGGGAGCGCGCGATGGCGATGACGGTGGGCGACACTTTGAGATGGCCGTCCTCGAGCGTTCCCTTGAGCAGCCCGCGAAGGGTGTCGTTCGGCTTCGCGCTGGGGAACCCCTGCCCGCTCAGATCGATCACGCCGCTCAGGTATCCGGTCACGGCCGAGGAGAATGGCATCGTTCCCGAGGCCACCTGCTCCACCGGGGTGCGCTTCACGTCCATGTGAAAGGTGTAGCTGGGCTTCTCGAAGGGAGAAGCGATGTTCAGGGTTCCCTCGAAGGATCCCGTGCCGATCATGCCGCGGATCGGCGAGACGACGAGGTCCTTGCCGTCGTACCGGACCGGGGCGGAGATCTTCGTCATCACCATGTTCCCGGAGCGCGCCTCGGCGATGCCCACCTGTCCCGTGAAGGCGCCGATCGGCACAGGGAGGCTCGTGGGAGGGGGCGCCGCCACCTTCTCGGCCGCCTTCCCGCCGGCGGGGGGAGCCCACTCCTCCGCGATGAGCCGGTCGATCGCGATCTGAAACGTCCCTGTGCTGAGCGGCTTCCCTTGCGCCACAGTTCCGGTGAGGCTCAACGTAGAGGAGCCGACCCCGGCGCGGAACGAGCGGATCTCGGCCGAAGCCTCGTTCCCCTCGACGTCGAACTGAAGCCCGCGCACCGGGCGCGCAAGCCCCTGCATCGTCCCGTCGATTCCCGTGCCACGGACGGACCATCGTATGACGGGCTTGGCAGGAGGCCGAAGCTCGAAAGAAACGCGGAGCTCAACATCCCCCGCCCGCCACGTTGGCGAGTTCGGCACGAGGCCGTTCAGCCGGGCTGCCGAAGCGTGAACGTTAAGCCCACCTGTGGTCGCTCCTCCGGGCGTCAGGAGACCCTTGGCCAAGAAGGAGAGCGAGACCCCCGGCCCCGAGCCATTGCCGCTGGCCGTGAACGTGTGGTCAGCGCGCGTGTTCCACTCGGCTTTTACGTTCTCGATGAGAAATGAGCTCTCCTTGGCACGCACCGAGAGACCGCCCAGCTTCATGGTTCCGTTCGTCAGGATGTCGGGGGCGCGCCCGCTTGCGTGGATCTCCCAGGCGGCCGTTCCCTCCCACTTCGCGGGCGTCGCGGCGGCGATTCCCTGAAACGCGCGATCTCCGGAGTCGATTTTCTGCGGATCGCCGGTGAGCGCGAGATCCACCGTTGGCCCGCCGCCCGCTTCCCGGTTCGGAAACGTCACCTTTCCCGCAACGATGCTGTGAAGGGGCCCCAGCTCGAGCGAGCCGCGCGTCACCTCGAGCACACCCTTGTCTCCCTTCGATTCCAGCGCGGCATCGAGCGCGAGTGGGGACGGAAGGGGCGTGTTCGCCGCGGCGGCGGACGCTTTCCAGAAGAGGCTGTCCGCCTTTGCGGAAACGCGGATCGACGAGGGCGTGTCCAGGGTCCCCTGGAAATCCAGGCTTCCACTCAGTCCCTTGAGCTCTGTGCCGCCTCCGAGTGTGTCGCGGGCCCGGACGTTGAGGTTGTGAAATTCGATCCTGGGAACAAGGATCAGGAATTGCGGCGCCGGAGGCGACCCCGGAGGGCCGGGGGCCTCGGGCGGCTGGTCGGTCAGCGTGACCCATACGCCGTCCAGCTTCGCGGAGGAGACCTCCACGCGGCGGGAGAGGAGCGGCAGGAGCTTCATGCGAACGAAGATCTCGTTCGCGTGCAGATCGGTCTTTGGAGGACCGCCGCCGGGAATGCGCACCGTCAGCCCCTCGATCTTCACGCCGATCGAAAGCCACTGGATGGCGGGCGTCAGGCGCGTCCACCGCACGGCGGCGCCCTTCATCTGAGAGACCTGGCGGCGGGCCTCGCGGTCGATCCAGTCGCGAGGCACCATGAACCACGCGACGGCGAAGACGACCACGACGACCGCGGCGAGCGAGAGTGCCGCGATCACGAGCACGCGGAGCGGACGGCTCATGGATTCCCTCCATCCGCGTTGGTCCCGGCGGGCGTCCGCTCGTAGAACGCCCGGATCTCGCGCGCGACCCGGTCCACCTGCTCCGGCCTGAGCCCTGGGTAGATCGGAAGCGATAGGACCTCCCGCGCCAGGCGCTCGGATACGGGGAAGCTCCCAGGGGCGTGGCCCAGGTCAGCGAAGCAGGGCTGGGCGGGAACGGTCCTCGGGTAGTAGACCCGCGTCGCGATGCCCCGCTCGCGGAGACAATCGGCGAGCGCATCGCGCTTCGGCGCGCGGATCGTGAACTGGTGGTAGGTGTGGGTGGCGCCCTGGGGATCGGGGGGAAGCGCTACGGGCGTGCCGGCGAGTGCCTGACGGTAGCGGGCCGCCAGCGTCCGCCGCTCTTCCGTCCATGCCGCGAGCCTCCGCAGCTTGGTGCGGAGAAACGCGGCCTGCAGGGCGTCGAGCCGCGCGTTGGTACCGAGCGCCACGTGCGTGTAGTTTCCGGCGTCGCCGTGGACGCGGAGAAGCTTCGTGCGCGAGGCGAGCTCGTCGTCCTGAGTGAGGATCGCGCCGGCGTCCCCGAGTCCTCCGAGGTTCTTCGTCGGAAAGAAGCTCAGCGCGGCCGCCGCGCTCTGGGTACCGACGGGGCGGCCTCCGTCGCTTGCCCCGATCGCCTGCGCGGCATCCTCCAGGAGAGGGATCGAATTCCGGGCGGCGACGTTCAACAGCGGACCGAGACTCGAGGAGAGTCCGTAGAGATGCACCGCCATGATCGCGCGCGTGCGCGGGGTGATCGCGGACTCCGCCGCCTCCGGGTCCAGTCCGAAGCGCTCCGGCTCCACGTCCACGAATACGGGACGCGCTCCAAGCGAGGTCACGGCGCTCGCGCTCGCGAAGTAGGTGAAGGCGGGCACGATCACCTCGTCCCCGGCTTCGACCCCGAGCGCCAGGAGCGCGATCGAGAGCGCCGCGGTCCCGGAGGAAACTCCGATTGCGTGCGTGACGCCGCACGCCTGGGCGAGCTCGCGCTCGAAGCTGTCGTGCTCGGGTCCGAGGATGAACTGCCCGGAGCGGAGCACGCGCTCGAAGTCGCGGACGAGCTCTTCCAGGAGCGGCCCATGGACCGCACCCAGATCCAGAAGAGGGACCGGCGGCTCGAGCGAGGTCTTCATGGGAGCTTGACCGTGGCGCGCGCCATGACGACCGGATGATGCCCCGTCAGGTCCACGTGCCTCTGGTTCAGCGAAGGCAGGTAGGCGGGGTCGATGAAGTAGTAGATGAGCCTCGCCTCGGCCCGCTTGGCCCGCGAGGGAATGTCGCACCACTCCACGGCCGCGCTGTCGGAGGGAATCTCCGCCCGGTGCACGATCGTGCGCGCGAGCCACTTGGGCACCGGTGTCTTGCCCGTGGCGTCCGCGTAGCGGATTCCGTAGGTCTGGACGTCCTCGCTCTGGATCGAATCCCCGGAGAGTCCGAAGAACGCGACCGAGAGCTGGATCAGCCGCATGCCCCCTCCTCCGCCGGGCAGCGTGTGCCCCGCGCGGCGGTTCGAGACGGTGAGCTTCAGGCGGCCGCCCTCCACCTTGGCGCTGAGGGACGCCACCGAATCCAGCACCGCCCCGTTTCGGGGTCCGGGGAAGGCGTGGGCGTGCACCTTCTCCCGATGCATCTTCGAGATCCTCGGCGCGGCCTGTCCGGCGTAGGCCGCCATGTGGCAGTCCTGGCACTGCTTCCCGTTCGCCGCGGCGCCGGAGCGCTTCCAGTTGCTGTAGGTCGGCTCGATGGCCGCACCGGTCCCGCCCTCCAAGGCGTGCTCGTGGCACGCGGCGCAGAACTCCCCTTTCGCGTGGATCCCGCTGTACGCGAAGCGATGGGCCGAGCCGGGATCGGCGTCCTTGTAAGGACCTCGCATGAGGAGCGGATCGGTTCCGTCGAAGGTGTACGAAGCGGGTCTCGGCGAGGGATCGACGGCGCTCACGTTGTGACAGAAGTTGCACGTCACCCCTTCCTTGCTGACGTCCGCCTCCAGCTTGTAGTCCGCCGTGACCGCCGCCGCGGGCGCATGGCAGGCGACGCAGAAAGCGACCACCGTGTCCCCACGCGCCGCCCTGGCATCCTCGAGGAAGGCCAGGAAGACCGGATTCTTCGCGGATTTGGCCATCGCGGAGGTTTCCCATTCGCGCCGGATCGGGCCGTGGCAAGCGCCGCAGAAGCGCGCGGGGCGCAAGTCCTGTGCGCGCGCTTCGGACCCCCAGCACGCGAGCGCGGCCACGGCCGCGGCGAGCACCAGCGTGCCACGCGTACCGGGGCGCGGAACGGGAGGGCCTCCCGCGATCACGAACGGGTCCCCTTGGCCGCCGGGGCCGTCGCGTCCAGATGGGCGATCCGGATCTCCTCCAGCAGCGCATCGCGCTTCGTGTACAGACGCCGGAGCGGACGCGCTTTGCGTTTGCTCAAGGCATAGGCGGTGAGGATGGGAAGCGCGACGGTGGAATCGACGTACGCCACGACCGCATCCGGAAGCCGGCTGGGATCGATCTTTCCCCAGCTCACCGCTTCCCCGGGCGTGGCGCCCGACAGCCCGCCCGTGTCCACGCGGGCGTCCGTGATCTGGAGAAAGTAATCGTGCCCCGCCTCCGCGATTCCGAGCACCTCCTGGATCTGGGGCTCGGTCTGGAGCGCGAAATTCTTGGGCGAGCCGCCGCCGAGGATCAGGATCGCGCTCTTGCCCCCCGACTTCTTCGCGGCGTGCACGATCGCGGCGGTCTCGTTCACGTCACGGAAGATGTCCCACTGGATGGGCTCCCCCGCGAGCGAGAGCGCGGCGGCGTTCATTCCGATCGAGCTGTCGCCCGGCGAGGAGGTGTACACGGGCACGTCCAGGGCGTGCGCCTGCGCGAGCAGCGAGGTCTCCTTCTGTCCCAGCGCCCTCTCGCGCTCCAGGACGTAGCGCCCCGCGCGGTGGTGAAATTCGGCGGTCCCCATCGGTTTCCGGAATTCGGGCGCGCGCATCACTTCGCGGAAGAAGGCGTCGGTGGAGAGAAGCACGTCGTAGTCGAAGAAGATGTCGAAGATGCGGACGATGCCCTGCTCCCGAAGCTCCACGTCGTCCACCTGGCTCTGCCCCTGATGCATGGTGAGCCCGATGCCGAAGTGGGTGTCGTGGTAGAGATTCGCGCCCGTGGAGATCATCCAGTCCACGAAGCCGTGCTTGAGAAGCGGGATCAGGCAGGAGCGCCCCAGGCCGGCCGGCGTGAGGGCGCCGCTCAGCGTCAGCCCCACGGTCACGTCGGGCTCGAGCATCCGCTCGACGAAGAGACGGCAGCCCTCGCGAAGCCGCGCCGCGTTGTAGGCCAGGAACGCGGAATCGACCATCTGCTCGACGGTCATCCCCGGCGTCACCGGATCGGGAGCGATCTTCGACCCCTTCTTCACGACTTTTCGCGCGCCCATCGTCCCTCCCCTTTGGTTCATCGCGCCCCAGAATTTCGAGTATAGCGTGGCGCGTCCACGACGCGCCAGAGCCCCGACCCCTTCGCCCAGCCGATGGTGTTGCCCCCCACGCGGACCTGGACGAGATCGCCGCGCGACGGGCCCAGCCGCACCTCGTCTCCCGCGCCGAGGAGGTACGGTGGAAGCGGCCGCTCGTCCGGAGCCGGACCCACCTCCAGCACGGGCGCCACGACGACGGCCGAGGGATGGACCGCTTCTTCCCGCGCGCGGAGTAGGAGCGCGCCGGAGAAGACCATTCCCGCCGCGAAGAGCGCGCTCCCCGCGAGGAGAAGGCGGCGGGCGCGCGGACGGGCGGCGGCCATCCAGGCCACCAGGGCTCCCGCGAGCGCGAGCGCCGCCGCGAGGTGCCAGGACTCGGCCGGGGAGAGCGCGAACGGTGGGGGTGCCGGAGGCATGCCGTGGTCCCCGGATCCCTCGGCCGCCTCGACCCGCGCGCGAGCGATTCCCAGGTTCGTGCGAATGTCCCGCGCCCGGGGATCGATGCGGTAGGCCGCGAGCAGGAACGTCACCGCCGGACCGAGGTCGCCGCGCGCCAGCGCCTCGGTTCCAGCGTCATAGAGCGCGGCCGCGTCCACGTGGTCCTGGGCTCGGGGGTCGCTGGCGTCGGTCTCGGCGAGGGAAGCCATCGATCCCCGGGCCGATGCCAGCGCGAATGCCAATGCCAGGGCAAGCCTGAGACATGGGCGCACGCGGCTCACAGCGAGAGCTCCCGGCGGTATCGTTCCAGCCGCTCCCGGACGGCGCGAATGGCATGTCTCGCGTCCGAGACCCGCGTCTCGGGAGGCGCGTAGGCGATCGCACCGAGCGAGTCGAGGAGCGACTCCAGCGCGGACACCTCCGCTCCTTCCGCTCCTCTCGCCCGCAGCAGATCCGCCCGCTCGGATTTCGCCGCTCCGGAGAGCTCCACGTCGTAGCGGATGCCGGTTCCTAGCAGGAGCGCGCGCTCCGCGATCGCGGCCGCGCGACCGGCTTCGTTGCGCATCGCGAGCGACTCGGCACGGGAGAGATCGCGCACGAGGAGACCTTCGAGGGCCTCGAGCCGCGCCACGCGCGGGTCCCGCAGCTTTTTCCGCCTCGCGCCGCCCACGGCGAGCGCCGAGGCGTACGCGATCGCGGAGAGCCCCAGGAGCGCGACCGCGGACGGAGGAGGATCCGGACGAAGCGTGCCGAAGGGGCCCGGCTTCGCCCTCGGCGCCGCTTCGGCGTAGCCGGATCCGGGGCGCCCCGCCTGGGCCGGCGCGCCCGCGGCCGGAAGCACGGTCACGCGCACGCTGTCCGATCGCTGCAACCGGTAGCGCCCCGCCTCGGGATCGAACCACACGAAGGAGACCGGAAGGATGGTGAGGGTCCCGGGCTGATCCGCGATGAGCGCGATGTCGGTCTCCCGCTCTCCCTTGAGCTGGTCCCCGCTCCGGTCGACCTTCGTCGAGGAGCCCACGACGTACTGGCGCGTGACGCCGCGGCCGCGGATCTCGGGATCGCGGACGGTGGCGATGTTTCCGGTTCCCTGGATCGTCGCGCGGACCGTGACGGGATCCCCGGCACGCACCGTGAGGCTGTCCACGTGCACCGTCAGCCGGAAATCGCCCACGGCCCCCTGGAATCCCCTGGGAGCGCCGGGTGGGAGCGGGTCCACGGTCACGGTGACCGGATCGCTGGTGAGCGCGAGGTCTTGCGGAACGATCTCCGGCATGGCGAGCATGCTCCACGGATCCGGCGGCTCGACGACGCGCGCCACGCGAACTCGGACCTGAGCGGCCCCGATCGTCAGCTTTCCCGTCTTCGTCGGAAAGAGGGCGGAGGGAATCTCCATCACCTCGTACGTGGCCCCGCGCACCTGCACCCGGCCGCGCCTCGGCGGGCCTAGCCCCTCGGTCCAAAATCCAGCCGTTGCCGGAGGCTTCCAGTCCACGTCTCCGAGAATGTCGACCCGAGAGTAGAGCTTGAGGTGGAGAAGAATTTGCTGATTCCAGAAGACGTGCGCGCGGTCCACCGCGCCCTGCACGAACACCTCGGGCCTTCCGGTGGGAGTCTTGGCGGGACCGGTGACCGCGCTCCCCGGCCCCGGGCCGGGGGAAACGGCGGTGCGGGAGACGGTGAGCGTGAGCGGAGAAGTTTGCGCAGTTTCCCGCCCCACCGTGATCCGGATCGGCGGGATGTGAATCGTGCCTTCGCCCCGCGGGAGGATCCGGTACACCGTGGTCGAGGAGCGCTCCACCGCGTTGTTCACCATGGAGAAGCTCTGGGAGGTCCCCGCGCGCTCGACCAGCGCCGGAGTATGCTCGACGGACTTGCTGGGCCCCACACGCTCTACCGTGAGCGGAGGAAGGGTGACGTCCGGAAGGTTCAAGCCCGCCGAGCGGACCTGCACGGTGAGGGTCGCCGTGGCGCCGGGCGCCACGGTGTTCACGTCGAGCGTCGCATCGATCGAGAGCTTGCCGCCGGGCGACGTTCCGCACGCACCCGCGCGTGGAAGCGCGAGGAGCGTGGCCAGGGCCAGAAGCGCGGACACCAGAAACGTCGCGCTCGCGATGCGCCTACCAGTCACGATTCCCGCCTCCCTGGTCCGATTTCGACTTGCTCTCCTGCCGTCTGGCGCGCCGTTCCGCTTCCAGGGCCTGAAGCCATCGCTCCGCTTCCTGCTTCGTGAACTCGCCGGGGCTCCCCCTCGGCGGCTGCTGCTCTCCCTTCCCCTTCGGGAGCGGGCTCTGGGAGCCCTCCGGAGTGGACGGTCCCGATCCTCCCGACTTGGGCTGCTGGCGCTCCTGGGAACGTGGCTCCCGCATGCGCCGGAGCGCCTCCTCCAGATTGCGCTTGGCATCCAGGTCCCCCGGCGCGATCCGGAGCGCGTCCTTGTAGTACCCCGCCGCCCGACGGTAGTCCTTCCCCCGCATGGCGAGGTTCCCCAGGTTGTAGGCCGCGGCCGCGCGCGCGGGATCGCCGCGGAGCTTCATCGCCTCCTGGAAGCGCGCCACGGCGGAATCGGGGGAGCCCCTGCCGAAATGGGCCAGCCCCTCGTCGTAGGGAATCCCGGCGGCCTGGGGAAGCTCGGCACGCCCCGCCCGGAGATCACGCAGCGCCTCGTCGTACTTCTTCGCCTCGAGCTCGCGGACGCCCTTTCGCGCAGGGCCTCCCCACTC
>Ga0066685_10000255_pt1 | contig 16656 bp, 16 predicted proteins | sample GraSoiAngelo_134_FD_62305 | JGI IMG/M metagenome (GOLD analysis project Ga0066685, IMG submission 62305) | Grasslands soil microbial communities from the Angelo Coastal Reserve, California, USA - 14_0929_05_30cm | ecosystem: Environmental > Terrestrial > Soil > Grasslands | place: USA...
CCCAAAAAGGGCTCGATTCAGCCCCCCTCGGGCACCACCCGGGCCACCTTCCGCCCGACCTTGATGATCACCTCGCCCAGGGATCCCGGATCGCGGCCAACTCTTATCTCCTTGGTGACATCCGTCACCCGCTCGCCGGAGATATAGACGGCCCCCTGCTTGAAAAGGTTCCCGGCGCTGCTCCCGGTGTATTGATTGGGAAATGCACGCATCACCAGATCTCTGGCGCGAAATGCACCGGGCGGGAGCGCGATCGTGGGCATATCGCTCGGCAGCTCCCGGCGCGAAAACTGCTTCTCAAATTCCTCCTGAGCGAAGTCGGCGCTCTTCTGCCCCTGATACATGCGAACGATGCGATGCGCGAGCTCCTTCTTGGAGGTCATGGGATTGGTCTTGCCCCCTCGGAGCGAGCGGGCAACCTCCTCGATCTCGGAGGGAGAAGCGTCGGTGACGAGCCGGAAATACCGCTCGATGAGGCTGTCGGGGAGGCTCATCACCTTGCCGTAGATCTCCTTCGGCGGCTCGGCGATGCCGATGTAATTGCCGAGGCTCTTGCTCATGCGGCGGACCCCGTCCAGGCCCTCGAGGACGGGCAGGGTCAGGATGACCTGGGGCTCGACGTCGTACGCGGCCTGGATGTCGCGGCCCGTAAGAAGGTTGAACTTCTGCTCGGTCGCGCCGATCTCTATATCGGCGCGCACCATCACGGAGTCATATGCCTGCATCAAAGGATAGAGGAGCTCGTGGACGCTGATCGGCTCGCCCTTCGTGAACCGGATGTCGAAGTCGTCGCGCTCCAGCATTCTGGCGACGGTGAATCGAGACGTGAGCCGGAGGACGTCCATGAAGCTCATGGTCTTGAACCAGTCGCCGTTCCAGCGCACCTCGGTCTTCGACTTGTCGACGACCTTGAAGAACTGATCGAGATAGGTCTGTGGGTTCGCATGGACCTCCGCTTCGGTGAGCGTGGGCCGGGTCTGCGAGCGGCCGCTGGGATCCCCCACGAGCGCGGTGTAGCTGCCCACGATCAGGACCACCTGATGCCCGAGCTCCTGGAATTGACGGAGCTTTCGCAGTCCGATCGTGTGACCGAGATGAATGTCGGGAGCCGTGGGATCGAATCCTTGCTTCACGCGAAGCGGCTCCTTCGATGCGATCGAGCGCTCGAGCTTCCGGACGAGCTCCTCCTCGGGAATCAGCTCTTCGATTCCGGAGCGAATCACCTCGAGCTGCCGCTCGACCTCGGGGCTCTTGGATTGGGCGGCCATCTCGCGGCAGCCTACCAAGTTTGGAAGGCGCGCGGAAGCGCGGCGCCCGAGAAGGGGCGACGGAATTGGCTCTTGACCGGTTCGGAGGGGGCACCTAGCGTACCCTCGGCTGGAAGAACCGCACCCACAACGAGGTCTTCATCGTGAGTCCAGGCTGGGGACGCGTCACGAAAGGTCTGTTCGCGATCCTGGTGGTCCTGCTCTGCGGGGTCATTGGGGTCGGTATCGGCGTTGCGAACTGGCTTCGGAAGGACCTCCCTTCCCCGGCCAATCTCCAGACCATCGCTCCGCCGGTCAAGACGCTCGTGTACGACCGGAACGAGAAGCTGGTGCACGAGTTCTTCAAGGAGAACCGCTCGCTCGTTCCGCTCAAGGACGTCCCGCGCCCTCTGGTCCAGGCGATCCTCGCGATCGAGGACCGGCGTTTCTATTCCCACTGGGGGATCGATCCCATCCGTCTCGCGCGCGCCCTGATCACGGACATCGTCGCGCGCCGCCCCGAGCAAGGGGGCAGCACGATCACGCAGCAGCTGGCGCGGAATCTCTTCCTGACCCACGAGAAGACGCTGACGCGGAAGCTCAAGGAGATCGTGCTCGCGATCCGGATCGAGCAGACGTATACGAAGGACGAGATCCTCGAGATGTATTTCAACCAGATCTATTTCGGCGAGGGGGCCTACGGGGCGGACGCCGCGGCCAAGGTCTATTTCGGAAAGCAGGTCCAGGAGCTGACCCTTCCCGACTGCGCGCTCCTCGCGGGGCTGCCCCGGAACCCTCGAGATTATTCGCCCCGGCGGGACCCGGATCGCGCGCTCCGCCGCAGGAATCTCGTGCTCTCGCAGATGCTCGCCGCGAAATTCATCAATCGCGGCGCCTACGAGCAGGCGAGCGAGGCCCCTCTGGGCGTGACCAAGACCCGCTACAACGCGCAGGAAGCGCCTTACTTCATGGAGATGGTGCGCCAGTATCTCGACGAGCGCTACGGATCGAACCAGATCTACGAGGGCGGGTTGAAGGTCCACACCACGCTCGATATCGACGTCCAGCACGCCGCCGAGGAGTCCCTGGAGCGGCGTCTGACGGCCCTCGAGCAGCGCAATCAATACAAGAAGACGCGTGCGGCGCTTGCGTCCAAGAGCGAAGGCTCGCCCGCGCGCGACCGGAACCAGACCGAATACCTCCAGGGCGCGGTCGTCTCGATGGACCCCGCGAGCGGGCAGATCCTGGCTCTGGTGGGCGGGCGCGACTTCAACGACTCGAACTTCAACCGCGCGATCCAGGCGGCGCGCCAGCCCGGCTCCGCCTTCAAGCCGTTCATCTACACGGCCGCGATCGACAACGGCTTCTCCCCCACGGACATCATTCTGGACACGCCGGTCTCCTTCAGAGCCGGGAACGGCGAGGACTGGTCTCCCCAGAACTACGACAAGAAATTCCGCGGGCCCGTCACGCTGCGGAACGCTTTGGCGAACTCCGTGAACGTTCCAGCGGCGAAACTCCTGCAAAAGCTCGGGATCAGCGTCGTGACCTCGTATGCGAAGCGGATGGGGATCAAGAGCCGCCTGACTCCCGATCTGTCGCTCGCGCTCGGAACGTCGGAGGTGAAGCTCGACGAGCTGACCTCCGCGTACGGCGTGTACGCCAACCAGGGCGTGCGCACCACGCCGACCTTCATCCTGAAGGTCGAGGACAAGAACGGAAAGATCCTCGAGGAGTCCCACACCACGGCGGAGGAGGTGCTGAGCCCGGAGACCGCGCTCACGATGACGAGCATGATGGAGAGCGTCTTCGAGAACGGCACCGCCGCCTCGGCGCGCGCCCTGGGATTCTCGGCGCCGGCGGCCGGAAAGACGGGCACGACGGACGACTACAGCGACGCCTGGTTCGTGGGATATGTGCCCGGGGTCGTGACGGGCGTCTGGGTGGGCTTCGACCGAAAGCAGAGGATCGGCCCCGGAATGACAGGCGCCGCGGCGGCCCTTCCGATCTGGGTCGACGTGATGATGGCAGCGACGAAGGATCGTCCCGCGCAGGATTTCCCGGTGCCGAGCGGCGTCGTGAGCCGGCTCATCTGCACCGAGACGGGTCTCCTGGCGAATCCGGCCTGTCCCAGCACCGAGATCGAGCTATTCCGCGAGGGGAGCGAGCCGACCGGCTACTGCAACGTGCACACGGGTACGGCGAAGCCTCCGACCGAGACTCCGGACTTCCACGAGACCGATACCGAGGCTCCGCCGGACGAGCGCCTGAAGCTCTAGCGCCCCGCGCTGGCTGCGCAACCGGACGGCTCTAGCGCCCCGAGTCCTCGATGATGAGCGGCTTCGGCGTGGGCGCCTGATCGGCAATCGAATACGCCCTCCGAACCTCGTCCGCCCAGTCCGGGGCCTCGCGCCGTGCCTCCACGATCGCGACCGCGTCCCCCGCCCCGACCAGATCCCCCACCTTCCGGAGCAGCCGGATCCCGACGCCGTGGTCCAGCTCCTGATCCATGCGCTCGCGTCCTCCTCCCATCCGGACGAGAAGCATCCCCAGGGCGCGCGCGTCGATTTCCGTGACGTAGCCTTTCCGATCCGCGGTCGCCTTCGTCTCCACGGGCGCCCGGGGCAGGATCCCGGGATCCACCGTGACGCGGGGATCGCCCCCCTGGGCCTGGATCATGGCCTCGGCGCGCTGCAAGGCGAGCCCTGATCCCAGCGCGGTGTCCATGCGCGCATCGGCCTCGTGGCGCTCGCGCGCCACGCCGGCGAGCACCAGCATCATCGCTCCCAGGGTTCGGGTCAGCTCCGTCACGTCGGGCGGGGCCAGGCCGCGCAGGATCTGGAGCGCCTCCGCGGTCTCGCTGGCGTTTCCGATCGTGAGACCGAGCGGCTGATCCATGGAGGTGATGATCGCGCGGGACTTCCGCCCCAGCTCGCGCGCGACCCGAGTGAGGTCCTTGGCCAGCTCGCGCGCTTCCTCCTGGGTCTCCATGATCGCGCCGCGGCCGCACTTCACGTCGAAGAGGATCCCGGAGGCGCCGGCGGCGAGCTTCTTCCCGAGGATGCTCGCCACGATCAGGGGCCGGCTCTCCACCGTCCCGGTCACGTCGCGCAGCGCGTAGAGCTTGCCGTCCGCGGGCGCCAGCTCCTCGCTTTGCCCGGCGATCACGACCCCGATCCGCCGGACCTGAGCGGAAAACTCCTCGGCGGTCAGGGCCGTCCGGAAACCCGGAATGGCCTCGAGCTTGTCCCGGGTCCCGCCCGTGTGTCCGAGGCCGCGTCCGACGATCATCGGGACGGCGGCGCCGCACGCCGCCACGAGCGGCGCGAGCGCGATCGAGATCTTGTCCCCCACGCCGCCGGTGGAATGCTTGTCCACGGTCGGACGCCCGAGGCCGTTCCATCCCAGGAGACTTCCGGAATGGAGCACCGCGTCCGTCAATGCGACGGTCTCCTCGTCGTTCATCCCGCGAAGGGTGATCGCCATGAGGAGCGCCGCGGACTGGTAGTCCGGAATGGACCCTTCGGTGACGCCGTGGATCCACCGGTCGATCGCACTGCGTGGGAGCGCCTCCCCGTTCCGCTTGATGCGGATGAGGTCCTTCATTCGAGGCCTCGGGTCAGGCCGTGGACCGGAAGTCGGAGAACGGCCGGGGCAGGAGATCCGCCAGGCGTAGCTCCTCGGGACTGCCGTCCGCCCGCTCCAGCACGAGCGTCAAGTCGGGAGCGTGCTCGAGGAGCACCTGGCGGCACGCTCCGCAGGGCAGCACGGGGCGAAGGCTCTCCGATACGAGCGCGAGGCGCCGGAACCGCGACGCGCCCCGCGAAAGCGCGCCGAAGAGCGCGTTTCGCTCCGCGCACATGGATAGCCCGAAGCTGGCGCTCTCCACGTTCACGCCGGGGTGCGTCGTCGCGTCCGCGGCCTCGAGAAGCGCGGCCACGCGGAATCGCGAATACGGAGCGACGCTCTTCGACAGGAGCGCGCGCGCCGCTTCCAGGAGCGAAGCCGGCGTCCGCGCGTCAGCCACGCGGCGCTTCCCGGGTCTGGGCGGGCGTGAGGAGGGTGAGCTTCGCGAACTTGACGGCGAGTTTCCTCTTCGTCTTGTCGTCGAAGGACACGAGAATGGAGGCCTTGTCTCCGCTCCCCCGCGCCTCCAGCACGAGACCGTCACCGAACTCGGGGTGGTGGACCTTGTCCCCAACCTGGAAGTCCCGCTGATCGTTCATCACATGCTCCGCAATCCGTCAGGAAGGGATCCGGGTGCTCTTGTACTGCACCTTGCGCGCGCGCCGGGCGCCCGCGGCGGGCTCCGATTCGTGCCGCTCGCCCACGAGCGTGAGGATCTTGTCCGGCACGCCGTCGCGCATGAATAACCGCACCACCCGCTTTCCCATGCTGCAGAGGATCTCGTAGGGCACCGTCTCCGCGCGCTCCGCGACTTCCTCGATCGTGATGGAGGCGCCTCCCTGCTCCCCGAACAGGACCGCCTCGTCTCCGATCGCGGCATCCGGGATCTCGGTCACGTCCACCATCGTGAGATCCATGGTCACGCGGCCGATCACCGGCGCCCGGCGCCCGCGAATCAGGACCTCGCCGCGGTTGGAGAGGAGCCAGGGGAGGCCGTGGCCGTAGCCTACCGGGAGCACGCCCACCGTCGTGGAGCGCTTCGTCTCGTACGTGCGGCTGTAGCTGATGAACCGCCCCGCCGGCACCGAGCGCAGCTGGACCAGGCGCGACTTGAAGGACATCACGCCTTCGACGGGAATCGTGCGCGGGACGCGGTCGCTCGGATAGAACCCGTAGGCCAGGATTCCCGGGCGCACCATGTCCAGCCGCGATTGCGGCAGGCTCAGGATTCCCGCGCTGTTGGCCGCATGGCGGATCGGGACGGCGATGTTCCGGGTCTTGAGCTCGGCCAGGATCTCGTGGAACCGGCGCAGCTGCGCCTCGGCGAAGTAGGTGTTTCCGGAATCGGCGTCCGGGAAGTGGGTGAAGACGCTCTCGAGCTCGAGATTGGACATCGTCGCGACGCCCTGGATGAACTCGACCGCGTCCTGGTCCGAGACGCCGGTCCGTCCCATGCCCGTGTCCACCTCGACGTGGATCCGCGAGATGATCTCGTGCGCCAAACACCGGCGCGAGAGCAGATCCGCGAATTCAAGGCTCGAGACGCACGGGGTGAGGCGATGCTCGATGATCTCGTCGATTTCGGAGGGAAGCGACGGGCTCATGATCACGATGGGGGCGGTGGACCCGGCCGAGCGAAGCTCGATTCCCTCGTGAAGCGTGGCAATGCCGAGCATCGTGACCCCCGCGTCCATCGCGGCGCGTGAGATCTCCACGGCCCCGTGCCCATAGGCATCGGCTTTCACGACGAGCAGGATCTTGCAGCCGTGTCCGATCGCGGCTTGGATGGCCGCGATGTTCCGGCCGAAACGATCAAGGTCTACTTCAGCCCAGGTGGGAAATTCCGTCATGGTCTGCCCGGGTCAGGGCACGTCACGAGTACCACAGGGCGTGTGGCGGCGCAAGCGGGCCTTGGGCCACGCGCCGGGTGGTACACTGCAGCAGGTGACACCTCCGAATTCTAATCCTCCGCCCGCCCCCGACCGAGAGGAATTCGCCCGCGCCGCGGCGGAGCTTCTGGATCTGGTCCGCCATCTTTCGGGTCCGGACGGATGCCCCTGGGACCGCGAGCAGACGTCCCGGAGCCTGAGCCCCTACCTCGTGGAGGAAGCGCACGAGATCGGCGAGGCGATCGCGCGCGAGGATCGGGAGGCGGTGCGCGAAGAGCTGGGGGATCTCCTCTTCCTGGTGGTCTTCCTCGGAGTCACGTTCGAGCGCGAGGACGGCACGAAGCTCCGCGAGCTCGTACGTGGGATTATCGACAAGATGATCGCGCGCCATCCCCACGTGTTCGGGGAGCGCCGCGATCTGGACGCGCGGGGGGTGATCCGGCAGTGGGAGGAGGGAAAGCGGCGGGAAGCGGGCCATAGGTCCCTCCTGGGCCGGAGCCCCGAGCGGTTGCCCGCGCTCCTCCAGGCGTACCGGGTGCAGGAGAAGGCGGCTTCCGTGGGATTCGACTGGGAGAACGTCGAAGGGGTGATTGCGAAGCTGCGCGAGGAGACGGACGAGGCGGAGCGCGCGATCCGCTCCGGACAGAAAGAGCGCGTCGCCGAGGAGATCGGGGACCTTCTCTTCGCCGCCGTGAATCTGGCCCGGTTCCTCAAGACCGATCCCGAGGCGCACCTCCACATGGCGGTGGGCAAGTTCCGGAAGCGCTTCGACCGCATGGTGGAGCTGCTCCATGACGAAAAGAAGTCGCCGTCGGAGGCGGGGCCCGCCGAGCTGGACCGGTTGTGGGAAGCGGTGAAGCGGGAGGAGCGAAGCTAGGCGGGTGCTTCCCCGGTCTCGGCCGGCTTCGGCGGCGCCTTGTCCTTCTCCGTCTCCGCGACGTAGTTCAGGCGAAGCTCGGTGAGCACGTGGTTCAGGAACCGGGCTTCCTGCCCGGTCAGATTTCCCTGCGTCCTGGCCCGCAGCATCTCGAGCATCTCGATCGACATCTTGGCATGGGCCATGTCCCGCTCGATTTTCTCGGTGAACGGGTTCATGACCTTGCCCATCTGCTGCATCGCCGCGGCCTGAAAGGACTGGATCAGACCCAGGAAGAGGTCGCGCTCGTGGAGCGGCTCTTCCGCGCCGCCCGGGCCCTTGTCCTTCGCTTCGTCCATCACCGAATTCGCTCCGCGATCACCATCGTGAGATACGAGGTCTCGCGCGCCGCGAGCAGCACCGGATGATCCCGGCTCTGCCCCAGCACCTCGACCAGCCGGAGCTCCGTGCGCGCGTGCTTCGCCGCCGCGCGGAGGATTTCCAGAAATCCGGCCGCGTCCACGTGATGCGAGCACGTGGCCGTGGCCAGGGTCCCGCCGGGTTTCAGGAGCTGGAGCGCCGCGGAGTTGATCGCGACGTACTTCCGGGCCCCCTCCGTGAGCGCCTTCCTGCTTCGAACCAGCGCCGGCGGATCGAGGAGGATCATATCAAAGCGCGCTTCCTCCCGCCCCAGCCGCTCCAGGGCGCGCTCCACCTCCTCCACGCGGAATTCCAGCTTCCGCCCGGGTGCGTTCCGCTCGGCGTTCGCCCTGGCGCGCTCGATGGCGGGCGCCGAGCTGTCGATCCCCAGCATCGAGGTCGCTCCGGCCATGCAGCAGTGGAGCGAGAAGAGGCCGGTGTAGCAGTAGAGGTCCAGGACCTCACGCCCGAATGCCTCCAGCGCGACGCGCTTTCGATTCTCACGCTGGTCCAGGAACTCTCCGGTCTTCTGGCCGTGGCGGAGATCGCTCAGAAGAACGAGCCCCTCGTAAGGAGCCTCCACGGTGTCCGGCACCCTGCCGCGCTCCAGGGGCTCGAGGAGCGGCAGTCCCTCGAGCGTACGCGCCTGCGAATCCCTCCGGCACAGGATGCCCGCGGGCCGAAGCACCTCCTCGAGCAATTCCAGGATCCACTCGATCCGCTGCTCGATCCCTGCGGTCAGGCTCTGGACGCAGAGGTAGTCTCCGTACCGGTCCACGACGAGCCCCGGGAGAAAATCCCCTTCCCCGTGAATCAGGCGGTAGGTCACCTCGACGGGAAGGACGCGTCGCCGGAGCGCTTGCGCCACCTCGATCCGGTCGCGCACGAGGTCCGCGTTGATGGGACGGACGTGGCGCGCGTAGAGGCGGACCGCGATCAGGGAATGCGGGTTGTAGAGGCCGACGCCGATCGGCTGGCCACGATGATCCAGGACCACGACTTCGTCCCCGGTCCCCAGCCCGTCCTCGATCGACTCGATTTCATTGCTGAAGACCCAGGGATGGCCGGAGCGCAGACGCCGCTCCTGATTTTTCGCGAGGCGGATGGCCGCCTTCAGCGCTTCAGCGATGGGACCCTCGGCGACTTGGCCGGAATGCGCCGGGCATCCTTTGCGGCGCCGGCGGCGGGTTCGGCAAGCGAGAATCCAAGGTAGCCGAGCAGCTTGTTGGCCAGCTTCGCGGCGAAGAAATCGGAGGCAGGCTGGCCCTGGATGGGACAGAGCTCGACCAGATCGCATCCGACGACCTGCCGCCGCTCGCACACCGCGCGCAGGAGGCGCAGCCCCTCCTCCCAGGTGAGCCCACCCGGCTCCGGAGTGCCCACGCCGGGGACGTAGGCGGGATCGAACGCGTCGAGATCGATCGAGATGTAGACCGGATTCCGGAGGCTCTGGAGGATCTGTTCCACCGGGAGCCCGCGTTCACGTATTTCACGCGCGAGGAACACCGGCGCTTTCTCCGCGTGCACGTAATCGGCCTCCTCGCGCGCGACGCTCCGGATGCCGACGGGCACGGTGGGGACGCCCAGCTCGCGCACGCGGCGCATCACGCTCGCGTGACTCAGCTTCGTTCCCTGGTATTCCTCGCGGAGATCGAGGTGCGCGTCCAGCTGGAGCACGCTGAGGTCCGGGTAGCGCTCGCGGAGGGCCCTCACCGGCGCGATGGTGAGGGAGTGCTCGCCGCCGAGCGTGAAGGGCACGGCCCCGGAGTCCGCCAGCTTCGACGTGACCCCCTCGAGGCGGTCCAGCGAGGCCTGGTAGTCCAGCGGATCCACCGAAATCTCCGCGAGGGTCGCGATTCCGATCCGGAAGGGCTCCAGATCCAGCTCCTCGTCGTAGAACTCCACCTGCCGCGACGCCTCGAGGATGGCCCTGGGCCCGAAGCGGGTTCCGGACATGTAGCTCGTGGTCTGGTCGAAGGGCGCCGGGACAAACACGACACGAGCCCGGCTGAGAGGACATTCAGCCGGGCTCAAGCCCAGAAACAGAACAGGTTCGGGAACCGCGAGCGGCGGACGGCTAGAGGTCTTCGTCTTCTTCCTCGTCTTCCTCGTCGTCGTCGTCTTCGTGTTCGTCGTCATCCTCGAGGTCGTCCTCGTCCTCGAGCTCCTCCTCTTCGTCTTCCTTGTCGAAGGGGTCCTCTTCCTCCTCCTCGTCGTAGCTGCGGACGACCGGATCCACTTCCCACTCCTCCTCCGAGCGGTGACGTCCGCTGCGGAATTCGCGCTCCGGGCTGGAGCCTTTGCGTTTCATAGGATGCTCCCTCACAAGCTAGGTGGACAAGGGCGCGAAACCGTCAACCCCGGGAAAACCGAGACGGGAAATTACGGACGCCGTCATTTCCCGTCAACGGAAAAAGCATGGTCCGGTCTCCGGCGCGGAGCAATAGGGAATCGAGGAAGGACGAAAAGTCGGAGGCGCCGGACCGGGGGGCGACGGGGGGAGGGCTAAGGCGCTGCAAGATTGCGTGGTACATGGCGGGGCCGACGGGACTCGAACCCGCGACCTCCTGCGTGACAGGCAGGCGTTCTAACCAGCTGAACTACGACCCCACCGCGTTTTTTCGAACGCAGAAGCGGCAGTCTAACGCGCCCCGGCGAGCCGGGTCAACGCTAGATCCGCTCCAGTCGCGTCGACTTGTAATAGTGGCGGAGGATCTCCCGATAGTCCATACCCGCCCTCGCCATGCCCATGGCCCCCCACTGGCACATGCCGATCCCGTGGCCGTTCCCTCCTCCGGTCGCCACGACCTTCACGGCGCGTCCGTCCTCGTCGCGCAGGACCCCAATCTTGAAGAAGGTGCTCCTCAAGATGGCGCTCGTGCCGGGGCGGCGGAGCACCCAGCGCGTGCGGTCTCCGTGGAACACCACGTCTCCGGTGGTCGTGCTCACCGCGAGGTCGGACACCCGTCCGCACCGCGATCGCTTGTCCACCCGGACGTCGAGAAGATCGCCCGTGAGCCGGGCCGCGGCGGGGTTTTCGGCGGGGCCGTACTGCCGCAACGCCGCCATGAACGGAGCGACGTCCCATTCCTCGCGCCAGCGGAAATTCGAGGATAGCGAGCAGTAGGATCCGGTCCCCGGACCCGAATCGTCACGCACGCTCCGGAGATACGCGGTCCAGTCCCAGGGCCACACGTCCTCGACGTTGGCGGTCCGGCCGCCGCACGCGGAGGAGTAGAGAGCCCGGATCGGGGCGCCGTCCGAGGTCAGCACCTCGCCTCGCGTCGAGGCGACGGCGCGATCGCTCTGCGGATTCTCGCGCGTCTTCCCGCCATAGACCTGGTCTTCCACCGAAGCGTAGAGGTCGAACCCCAGGTCGGCCCTGCGTCCCAGATAGGCGATCGTGTAGGAGCGCGCCGCGACGGCCTGCGCCTGGACGGCCGCGAAATCGGTCTCGGGAGGCGTCCCGATCTCGTTGGGGAGAACGCTCCTGAGATAGTCCTCGAACGCGACCTCGTTCACGAGGGTCAGCCCCTCCGGGTTGGAGGAGTGGATCCGGAAGGTTCCCCGGTACCAGTTCCCGCTCCAGCCTGAAGACCCGTTTCCTTCCGGAACGAGCTCCAGCGTGTCCTGGCGCTCCCCGGACCAGACCGGCTCCGGAACGCCCTCGCGGAACACGCCAAACCCCCCCGGAGCCTGGGCGAGGATCGTGATCCGGTCCCCCGGAGCTCCGGCGAGGACCGTCTTCCCCTCGAGGGTCCGCAGGGTCCAGGCGGTGGAGCCCGAGACCTTGACGCGCGGCACGCCGGCGGCCAGGCCGATCCGGATCGATCTGGGGGAATGCCACCCCCGCGCGGGGCGTGCGGGCGGAGGCGCTCCCGCGCCCGTCGCGCCCGGCGGGCGCGGCGGCTCCGGCCCGCGCGATCCGGCGCAGCCTCCCACGGCGGCCGCGAGGAGGCCGGCGAGGACCAGATGTCCCCATGGGTAGGGCCCATTACGACCCCGCCACAGGGCGGGCGCGCGGTCCTCCCTACTTCGTGTACGGTGCGGGCGTGATCGAGCCAAGCACGACCTCCTTGCGGGCGCCGGTGGCGCTGGGCACGTTGCCAGGCCGGCCGGAGACAGATTCGAAGGCGAGGAACGCGAAGGCCATCGCCTCCTTCGCCGAAACGGGAACGCCGAGCGCCTCGGTGGTGCGCACCTTGGAGCCGGGGAGCGCCGCCCCGATCGCCCGGAGGAGCGTCCGGTTCCTTGCCCCTCCTCCCGAGACCAGCACCTCATCGGGCTTCCCGTTCCCGGAAAGGGCGACCCCGCGGGCCACGGCCCCCGCCGTGATCTCGACCGCCGTCCTCAGGCGGTCCGCGAGGGAGAGCCCGCCCGTTCGCGACAGGAAACGCTCCAGGTACGCGGCGCCGAATTCCTCGCGCCCCGCGCTCTTGGGCGGCCTTCGGGCGATGAAGGGGTCCGCCAGAAATTCCTTCACGACCTCCTCGTCCGCCCGCCCGCGCGCGGCTTCCTGCCCCTGATCGTCGTAGCGGGAGCCCTGAGGATCCAGCGAGGCCATGATGGCGTCGAGCAGCATGTTTCCCGAGCCGCAGTCGAAGGCCACGATCTCCTCGACCTGGGCGTTGGGCTTGAGGCGCGTGAGGTTCGCGATCCCGCCCAGGTTCAGGAGCACGCGGTCGCTCACGTCGGAGACGAACTGGTGGAAGTCGAATCGAGGGACGAGCGGCGCGCCCTCCCCTCCTTCCAGCACGTCCGCCATCCGGAAATTGGAAACGACGCTGCAGTCGAGCGCCCGCGCCACCGCCGTCGGCTCGCCGATCTGGATCGACAGCGCCACGCCCGACCGCTTGCCCTGGGGGTCGTGGAAGACCGTCTGTCCGTGCATGCCGGCGACCTCGGGGCGGAGCCCCCGCGCCTCGGGAGCGCCCAGGGCGTCGAGCGCGGTCAGCGCCGCATACTGCCCCACCTCGACGTGGAGCGCCAGGAGATCGCGCATCGGGAGGGTCCCTTCCTGGGCCGCGAGCACACGGTCGCGGAAGGCCGGCGCGTAGGCCCGGTGGCTCCAGGCGACGAGCTTGGTCCTCCTCGGCGCCAGTCCGCGCTCCACCGTCACGAGCGCCGCGTCGGCGCCGTCGGCCGAGGTGCCGCTCATGATTCCGATCGCGCAGGCGTACCCCACCACGTCGCTCCGGCTCACCTTCCGCTCCCCTGCAGCAGCCCCTCCACGATCTGGCGCTGGAAGAGGGCGAACGCGATCAGCACCGGCGCGGTCGCGATGGTGGAGCCTGCGAGAAGCGCGCCCCAGTCCACGCTGTGCTCCGACTGCGCAAAGAGCGCCAGCCCCACCGGAAGGGTCCGCATCGATTCGGACGTCGTGAGCACGAGGGGATGGAGGAAGGCGTTCCAGGTGATGAGGAACCCGTTCACGCCCACGACCGCGAGCCCCGGCCCCGAGAGGGGCAGGACGATTCTCCAGAAGATGGCCGCCGGGCTCCATCCGTCGGTGCGCGCCGCCTCCTCCAGCTCCGGAGACAGGGTCTGGTAGTAGTGCGCCATGAAGAGCACCCCGAAGGGATCCGCCAGATGCGGCAGGATGAGCCCCGCATAGGTATCGAGGAGCCCCAATCTGGAAAAGAGAAGGTACAGCGGCACCAGGGTCACCTGGCGGGGGAGGATCAGGAATGCGGTCGCGAGCGCAAGATAGACCCCTTTCGCCGCGAAGCGCCCGCGCGCGAGGGCGTGCCCCGCGGCGGCGCTCAGCAAGATCTGGATCGGCACCGCGATCCCCGTCACGAGCAGGGAATTCAGGGCGAACCGGCCCATGCCTCCCGACGTCCCGAGCGCGCGATAGTGCTCCAGGGTGAATCCCCCGCTCCACCAGTCCGCCGGCGCGACGGGGAGCGCGTTCCCCACGCCGAGCGAAACCCTCGCCATGTAGAGGAGGGGCGCCAAGGAGATCAGCGCGACCACCGAGAGCGCCGCGGCCGCGCGGCTCATGCCGCCCCCCTCCCCGTGCCGCGCGGCACCGCCGGCGCGAGCGGCATCTCGGCGGGAACCTCCACCGGCGCGCGCGCGATCAGCCGTCTCTGGAGGAGCAGGATCACCCCGACCAGGAGCAGCAAGAGATAGGCGAGGGCGCAGGCGTATCCCATCTCGAAGTGATAGAACGCGCGCTCGTAGAGGTGGTAGACGAGCGTGAGCGTGCTCTCCAGAGGTCCCCCGCGCGTGAGCACGAAGACCTCGATGAAGATCTGGAAGGAGCGGACGGTGTTGAGCAGCACCACGAAGAGGATCACCGGCTTCACGTGCGGGAGGATGATGCGCCGCTCGATCGCGAGCGCGCGCATTCCCTCGAGGCGCGCCGCCTCGAGCTGCTCCACCGGAAGCGTCTTCCGGCCCGCGAGAATCAGGATCGCGTAGTAGCCCACGCTGGCCCACACGTCCATCGCCATGATCGAGGGGAGCGCCAGGCGCGGGTCCTGAAGCCAGTGGACCGCGGGGAATCCGAGGCCCTTGAGCCAACCGTTCAGGAGCCCCTGCTCGGCGTAGAGCGATTTGAACACGAGCGAGATCACGACCATGGAGAGCGTGGCGGGGAAGAAGATCGCGGCGCGGAAGAAGGCCTCGCCGCGCCGGAGGCGGCTCAGAAGCGCCGCCACGACGTAGGCCAGCACCAGCGTGGCCGGCAGCGTTCCCACAACGAAGATCGCGGTGGTCCGGAGCGCATGCCAGAACGCGGGCGACCCCAGCGCGCGCGCGTAGTTCGCTCCTCCCACCCAGTGCGTGAGGTCGGGGCGAAGCGGATTCATCGAGTAGAAGCTGAGCACCAGCGCGGCGAGAAGCGGGACCAGCCCGAACACGGCGAAGAACAGGGACCACGGGAGGAGACCGGCGAAGCGGCCTCTCATCGGCCCGTCTGGAGGAGGGCCCCGATTCTCTGGTCCGCGGATCGGAGCGCCTCGTCCGCGGGCTTCTTCCCGTAGATCGCCTCTTCCAGCTCCGAGTTCAGGATCTCCTCGATCTCCACCCAGCGCGGATGCACCGGCGGCGCGACGGCGGTCTGAAGCTGCTGGACGAAGACCTTGTCGCGGGGATGCGAAACGAAATAGGTGTCCTCAACCGCGGCGGCCGCGGCGGGGAACGCGTTCCCGGTCGCGATGTAGAGCGGCATCGCGTTCTCCTCGCGCACGAGAAAGCGCGCCAGCGTGAGCGCCGCCGACTTCTCCTTCGCGCCGCGGAAGATCCCGAGCGCCTCGGCCCCCGCGAAGGACGCCGGCGTTCCACGATCCTTCCCGGGGCGCGGCATCAGGATGACGACGAAGTGGAGCTGCGGGGCCGACTCGGGAAGCTTCCGCAGCATCCAGGGACCCGAGATCGTGAAGCCGATCCTTCCGCGCGTGAAGGCCTCATCGAGCATTTCCTGACGGTCGAGAAGCGAAAAGGGCTTCAGGCTGAGGTAGAAGCGGAGCGCCTCCACGTTCTGCGGGCTGTACACGACGCTGTGCGTGAGGGTCGAATCCAGGATGTCTCCGCCGTTCCCCCACGCGAAGGGCATGAACTTCTTGAAGAGGACCTCGCGCTCCCCCGCGTTCATTCCGAAGCCCTTGAGATCCGGACCGGCCGCGTCGATCTGCTCCACCGCGCGCGCGAAGTCCGTCCAGGTCGTGGGCGGATTCTCGGGAGGGAGGCCGACGCCGCGCATCAGGTCCGCGTTCATGTACATCGCGCGCGTCCCCAGCATCCAGGGGATGGCGTAGGACCGGCCAAGGTACTCCGTGACACGCCATCCGCGAAGCTCCGGCTTCAGATCCGCGATGCTGTCGGTGAGGTCGATGAGGGTGCTGTCGGCCACGAGCCCCGGCAGGAAGGTCGAGCCGATCTCGCAGAGGTCGGGCGGGCGCCCGGCGGCCACCGCGGCGACGATCTTCTCGCGGCCGCTCTGCCAGGTGAGCTGCTCCACCTCGACCCGGATCCCGGGATGCTCGTGGTGGAACTTGTCCAGCACCGGCTGGATCGCGGGCAGGGGCGAGAATTGCCAGAAGACGACGGTGGTCGTTCCTCTGTCGCGCCGGCCGCAGCCCGTCATCGCGACGGCCAGCGCCAGAGCGACCCAGAGCGCTACGACCGGATGGCCTCGCGAACCCATCCCTGGGCCTCCTTGAGCCTCCGCACCGCCTCCGCGCGCGTGACTCCCGCGCGCCGCATCACGATCGCCACCTTGAGGGAGCCTCCGGCGCGCTTCAGCCAGGGCCCGGTCTCCTCGTAGCTCGCGCCCGTGGCGTTCATGAACACGCGCTTGGTTCGCTCTTCCAGCTTCCGGCTCGCGGTGCGGAGATCCACCATGAGGTTCTCGTAGACCTTCCCCATCCTCACCATGGCGCCCGTCGTGAGCATGTTGAGCACGAGCTTCTGCGCGGTCCCCGCCTTGAGACGGGTCGATCCGGTGAGGACCTCGGGCCCGACCCGCGGCGCGATGACCACGTCGCACCGGAGCGGGGCGCCGCCACCCGGGTTGGCGGTGACCGCGATCGTGGCGGCGCCGACCTTCCGGCCGTATTCCAGGGCGCCGATCGCGTAGGGGGTGCGACGGCTCGCCATGATTCCCACGACG
>Ga0066685_10000256_pt1 | contig 16644 bp, 6 predicted proteins | sample GraSoiAngelo_134_FD_62305 | JGI IMG/M metagenome (GOLD analysis project Ga0066685, IMG submission 62305) | Grasslands soil microbial communities from the Angelo Coastal Reserve, California, USA - 14_0929_05_30cm | ecosystem: Environmental > Terrestrial > Soil > Grasslands | place: USA...
AGAGGCGACGAACTCGATAACGTTCAGTTTTGGTGTGACGCTGAAATTGAAGCACCCGATGAAGCTCCCACCATGAGCTGGCTTAAAAAAAATCTGTCCCTGGTGGTTGGGGGGGTGGTTGCCCTTGGCTTGCTTGGATTTGCCATCTTTTTTCTCCTTACCAGCACACGAGCAGCGGACGAGGTTACCGCGCAGTTGAGCGCGAAAACCGCCGAGCTGAAGGACTTGACGACTCACGACCCGTATCCCAATCAGGAGAACATCGAAGCCGCCAGGAAGGAACAGAAGAAACTGGCTGAGTTTCTGCAAGGCAGCAGAAGGTTTTTTGTTCCGGTTTCCAGTTTCACGAACGTGGATAGCGCCGCTTTCAAAGACCTGCTCGAGACGACCATTTCGCATCTGGAGAATGATGCGGAAAAGGCCGGCGTGAACCTGCCCGTCAAATACGACTTCACGTTTGCACCGCAGCGTAAATCGCTGGACTTTGCCGCCGACACCCTGGCGCCGTTGGCCGCACAAGTGGCGGAGATCAAAGGGGTCTGCGAGGTCCTGTTCGATGCCCGGGTTCATGCCTTGACCGCATTGCGGCGTATTCCAGTGGGCAAGGACGACCAGGGAGCGACCGATTATTTGCTGGGCAAGAAAGCGGCAACCAACGCCGTGACTGGCGCGGTGCTGGCGCCTTACGAGATTCAGTTTCAAGGATTCACCGCGGAGCTGGCGGCCGTGTTGGAAGGATTTTACCGTTCACCGAATTGTTTCATTGTTAGAAACCTCGACGTGCAGACCAACATCGTGAACGTCGCCGCCGACAGCTCTCAGACCATTCCCTCGTATCTGCCCTACTATCCACCGACTACGCTGGCTCCCGGTGTTGCTCCCTCTCCTGAGCAGTTGATGCGCCAACGTTATGGTCCCTATGGAGGAATGGGCCCCGGCGGTGGTCGTTATGGGGGAATGGGTCCCGGCAGGGGGTACTATGGCCAGCCGCCACCGGTCGCGCCAACACCGACTTCTGGTGCGTTTGCGCCGGCGGCGCGCAGAGGACCGGAAACGATTCTGGATGAGCGACCGTTCAAGGTAACGATGTACGTCGAGGCGGTCAGGCTGATCGAGCGAGGCAAGGCCATATCCGCAAAATAAAACGGATTCACATGGAGTTTCTGAAGAATAACTACGAAAAGGTGATCCTTAGCCTCGTGTTGCTCGGCCTGGCCGTGGCCGCAGTATTATTATTGACTTCGGTGGACAGTGAGAAGCGGGCACTGGAGGAGATCGAAAGCGGTATTATCGCTGCCAAACCCAAGGAACTCAAACTGGTTGATCTTTCCACCAACGAGGCGGCCCTTCAACGGATGCTAAAACCCGTGAGCCTGCGGCTGGTCGGCGAGCATAACCTGTTCAATCCCGTTCAGTGGAAGAGAATGCCGGATGGCCGCGTGTTCCCGCTCCGCACCGGCCGCGAAATTGGTCCCGGCGCTCTGGCCATCACCCAGCTCACGCCGCTTTACCTCAAAATCGAATACGAGGGTCCCGGCAGTGGTGACGCGCAGCAATATCGGTTCAAAGTCACGCGCGAAGCAGAAAAATCGCTCAGCAAACGCATCCCGACCACGTTTTCTGTCACCACGGTGGGAGGCAAGGCCCCGGTCTTTGTTCTGAAAGACATGAAGCCAAAGGAGAACCCGACCGACTTTGTGCTGGAATTGGTCGACAATAAGGAACAGGTGGTCGTGAGTAAAGACAAGCCGTATGTCAGCGTGGCCGGACATACAGTCGATCTGAGGTACGATCCTGAAAACCTGAAGTTCATCGGAAGACGCCTGGGCGATTCGCTTGTTTTCGCCGGCGACACCAACAAAATCGTTGCCATAACCGAGACAAACGTTACAGTCCAAGCCACATCAACAACCAAACGAACGACGGTGGCATACGCGCCGGCGCCTTAGACGGACGTGGGAAACTAGCATCGTATGCCTGTTTATCTCAAACCGGGAACCATCATGATGAAAGCCGCCAAATACCTCAGTCTTCTTCTCGTGGCGTCGGCCACTTCCTTAAGGGCCCAACCCACGCCCGCAGACACGGCGACCGATGTGGCCGTCCAACGGCAAGCCGCCATTATCATGCTGCGGAAAACTTTGGCCGAGGGAAAAGCCGCGCAGGACAAGATCGATCTCCTGGCCGCCTCCAAGCTTTATGAAGAGGCCTATCGACTCGTTCAGATCGTCGGTGCCGGTGCCGGCATTGACCAGGAAACTCAGGAGACAATTTTCGGTTTGGCTACGGTGCGGCTGGTGTTGGCCAAGCAGGCCCAACGTCGCGCGCGTTTTGAAGAAGCTGATCTCCATGTCAAACGGGTATTGGCGGTGGACCCAAAAAATGAGGCGGCTTTGAAATTCAAGAAGGAAAATGACAAAGCCCTCGAAGCCCTGAAGGGGCGGGTGCCCAGCAAGGAGGTCCAGGCCCTGATTCCCGAGGTGCAGAAACAAAGGATCAGCACGGCTACGCTGGCGCAAGACGGCAAAGTGCTCTACGAAATGGGCCGAATGGAGGAGGCCGAACTCAAACTGAAACAGGCCGCGGCACAGGACCCGGACAATACAATGGCGTTCTATTATCTGACTCTGATCGAGGAAGCCCGCTACGCGCAGGGCGCGCGCGCTCGCGAAATCTCTGTGAAGAACAAAGCGGTCGAGGTCGAGCGGGCCTGGCTTCCGCCGATTCAACGCGAAGCTCTGCCGATGCCCAATCCGTTTGCCACGACCAATCTGGTGTACACCGGCCCCGGACGACAGGCGATACAAAACAAACTGAATCGAATCCTCCTGAACGAAGCGCTTTTCGACGGCGTGGCTTTGCCTCAAGTGTTGACCTACCTCTCCGAAGAATCAACCAAGCGCGACCCGGACAAGGAGGGAATCAACTTCTTGATCAATCCGAACGTTGTGTCCTCGGGTGCGCAAGTCACAATCGATCCGACAACACAGCAGCAGATTACTTTACCGCCGCCCGAGCCGCTCGACATGAGCAGTGTCATCGTGCGGATCAATCCACCTCTCAAAAACGTGAGGCTGGCTGATGTCCTTGAAGCGATCACCAAAGTGGCGGACAAACCCATCCGATACTCCATCGAGGAGTACGCGGTCATCTTTTCCCAGAAACCGCCGGATGCGGCGCAATTGGAGACGCGCACTTTTAAAATCGACCCGAATACGTTCCAGCAGGGTCTCGAGTCGGTCGGCATATTTCCGTTGGGCAGTTTAGTGCAAAGCACGACGGGTGGAGGCGGTGGCGGCGGCGGGGGTCTCGGTGGCGGCGGCGGTGGCGGCCTCGGTGGTGGGCAGGGGGGCGGAGTCTTTGACATCCCGCGCGTTTTTGTCGCCGGCGCCGGCCTGGGTGGCGGTGGCGGGGGTTTCGGTGGTGGCGGCGGGGGCGGGGGAGCTAATCAAGGGGGCCTGGCCAATGTGACCAGGACCAACCTGACGCAGAACATTCAGGACACCGTGCGCCTCTTTTTCGCTGCTGCCGGCATCAATACGCTGCCTCCCAATTCGCTCTTCTTTAATGATCGTACCGGTGTGCTGCTGGTGCGCGCAACCTCACAGGAGTTGGACATCGTGCAGAAGGCGATTGAGACGCTCAACGTCGCGCCCCCTCAAATCACCATCGATGCCCGGTTCGTTGAAGTCAGCCAGATCGATACCAAGGAGCTGGGCTTCGACTGGTTCCTGGGCAACTTTCTGATGGGCAATAGCAAAATGGGCGTTCAGGGTGGGACGGCGCCTTCCTTCCAGGGCGCGCCCTCCAGCGCGAATCCCAATGGCATTTTCCCCGGTCCCGGTCCCGGCATAACTCCAGGGGCGCCTGGGCCGTTCACCATCAGCCAGTCTGGCACGGACAATCTTTTGACCCAGGGATTGCGTAACCTGAACAACGCTCCGGCGGTAGCCACCTTCACGGGGATTTTGACCGACCCGCAGTTTCGGGTCGTGCTTCGCGCATTGGAACAGCGTGAAGGGGCGGATTTGCTCGCGGCGCCCAAGGTGACGACCCTCAGCGGGCGTCAAACACAGATGTCAGCGGTCCAAGTCGCGTCGATTGTAGTGGGCCTCAATACTCAGGCCCAGGGAGGTGGCAGTGCTGTGACTGGAGCTGGCCCGGTGCAAACTGGCAATCCATCAATTACTCAGAATTATCAGGTCTCTTCAGTGCCGCTCGGTCCCACCCTGGACGTTATTCCCTACGTTTCGGCAGACGGTTATTCCATCCAAATGACGATCATTCCGTGGCACACCGAGTTTCTTGGATACGATACGGCCACCGCCGCTCAGTTCATTCCACAAGCGGTCATCGGAACCGGCCAGGCCATAAGCACTCCAATCGTAGGCACTCTTCCATTGCCGATTTTCCGAGCGCGGGGGGTCGTGACCAGTTGCAACGTCTGGGATGGACAAACCGTCGTGTTGGGGGGGTTGCTGACTGAGAACGTGAAAAAGCATAAGGACAGAGTGCCGGTGCTGGGTGACCTGCCTTTCCTGGGCCGGCTGTTCCGAAGCGAATCAAGCCATACGGAGAAGAGGAACCTGATCATTTTCGTCACCCCGCGCATCATCGACCCGGCTGGCAACCCGGTCCACGCCATGGACAGTCTGCCGTATGATCCGAACACCATCCCGCCGCAGAAGCCGATCGTGAAGTAAGGGAAAATATGGATGGTATCTTTCAAGCGATTTGAACGGGCGCGGCAATGTGGTTCGCTTTATGCTATGTTACGCGCGTTGAACCAGCTCTCAGATAAAGACGCCGCGAGAACGTACGCGCATCCCCTCGGTGAGTGGCGGCGTCGGTCGTATGTCCGGGTCCTCGCAGTGAGGCGTTGGTCAATGGCGCGCCCGGAGAAGCGAGCGTAAAAGCGAGTGGTTGCCTCGATATGTCAGCGGCACTAAGGCGTTGGTCGAACGGGATATCGGCAGGAAAACGTGGACAAAGAGATACTGGCCTGATAAGAGAGTTATTCAATCTTATGCCATCAGCGTTGCGCGCGTGGAAGACGTTTGTTTTTGGGATCCTGTTTGCTGGAATTGCTCCGGCTATTTTGGCGCAAAACACGTATGCGCCGCAAGGAGGAGAGTATCCCATCGCCGGGTCGCTGCCGGGCGACCAGGTGTTTCCCCAGGTCGCTCTCGGAACGAATGGTGGCTTTTTGGTCTGGCAGGACAACGTTACGGACGGAGACGGTCTCGGAATCAGCGCCAGGCGAATCACCGGCAATTTGTCCGGATTGTTCGGCGTTTTTCGAGTAAACGAACAATCCGCGGGCGATCAGGAAAACGCGCGCGTGGCCGTGCTCAAAGATGGCGGCGCTGCGTTTGTCTGGCAGGGCGGGGTTAGCGGTTTCCAGCACATTTACGCGCGGTTTTTGAAACGGGACGGAACCTTTGCCACGGGAGACCGTCTGGTAAATACGTACACGAACAATCACCAGATTGATCCTGTCGTCGCGGTCCTGGCGGACGGAACGGTTGCAGTCGTGTGGTCCAGTTACGGTCAGGACGGTGACCGGTATGGCGTGTTTGGCCAGCGTTTCTCGGCCGCCGGGGAGAAGATCGGGCCCGAATTTCAACTGAATCAAATCACCTCATTTAACCAGCGTACGCCCTCGATTGCTGCCTTGCCGGACGGCGGGTTTGTGGCCGCTTGGATTTCAGAAAAGTCCCTGGGCGTTGATACAAACGGCGTGGCCAGATATTCGGCCGGCGCTTACGCCCGGTTTTTCGACAGCAGCGGCAACCCCAAGGAAAACGAATTTCTACTCAACCCGGGAACGGAGATCTCTGCCAATCCGGTTGTTTGCGCATCGCCCAACGGCGGCTTCGCAGTCGCTTGGAGTCGGAAGGAAACTGCCGGCGTCGTCACCGCTTTCGTCGTCGGCGACAGTTGGGACATTTCCGCCCGTTTCTTTGATGCCGCCGGAAATCCGGTGGGCGCCGATTTGCGGGTTAACAGCTACACTTACGGCGATCAGTTCGCACCCCGGATCGCGGCGCTCGGTTCAGATTATTTGGTGGTGTGGACGAGTCTTGCGCAGGACGGATCGCGTGAAGGCGTTTACGGCCAGTTCGTCTCCGGAAACGGGCAGAAGCTGGGAGATGAATTTCGCGTGAACACCACGACGGTCAGCCAGCAGATTCATCCGGCGGTTGCGTCGGATGGGGCGAGCAGATTCCTGGTCGTCTGGTCCAGTTTCGTTGGAGGCGGGTCCAGTTTTGATCTGTTCGGACAACGTTACGCGGCGAGTCAATCGCTCCAGACGCTGGCAGCGCCGTTTGTTTATGCGCCGTTCATCGTGGATGGGAACGGGGTTTATCAGCCGCAGTTGCAGGTGTCCTGGCCGATGCTGGACGGTTTTCCGGTGGCGAATTACGAAGTGTACGTGGACGGCGCGGCAACACCCGCCGCCACCATCGGCGCGAACAGTTGGACACTGACCGGTATCGCGGCGAGCAGCACGCACACCTTCCGGATCGATTACCTCACCACCGACGGTCGGCGTTCCGCGCTGTCGCCGTCAGCCGGCGCGACGACCTGGAGCGGCGCGAACTACGGCGGTATTCCGTTTGAGTGGATGACCACGTATTTTGGCCCCAACGTGCTGGACTGGCCCAGCCCGACCGACGATGCCGACGGCGATGGCGCGAGCAACCTGCAGGAATTCCTGGCGGGCACCGTTCCGACGGACCCAAGCAGCGTAATGCGCGTTCAGATCGTTTCGACCGCTCAAAGCACGACGCTCAATTGGAACAGCCAGCCCGGATTCATCTATCAGGTCCAGGTGTCGGAGAGTCTTGCGTCCTGGACGAACTTTGGATCACCACGGTTTGCTGCGGGAACGAACGATTGGATTCCGGTGAACGGAACCGGCAGTGCGGCGTACTATCGGGTGCTTCGCCTCCGCTAAAGCATTTTTGTTATGTCAAACTTATCAACCAGGCTTTCAATCGTGTTGCTGTTGGGTGGCTTGATGTGGCAGTCGCACGCGTTCTCACTGGTCGGCCCGTACGCGATTGCGGGCGGCGACGTGTGGCAGGTGCAGCGAATCGGATATAATTTGGGCGGTGACATCGGCGGGCCGATGAATGTTGCCGCCGGGGAAGAGTACCGCTGGAACACGCCGAATCTTTTCTACGCATACGACGCGCCGTTCCTGGACTTCTTTGGCACTCGTGGCAGGGAAGAGATTGAGAAGGCGGTCAAGATAATTAACGACTTGCCGCCGGCTTCCCTCTTGAATGTGGATGATTACCCCATGACCGGCGAAAGAATAAACTTTCGTGCCGCAGCCTTGGGTTTGTTCGATTTAAGGTCAACGGCGCTCAGTTTGACGCTCGAAGAGATGGGTCTCGCCTCGCCGGAGCGCTGGGTCTATTGCCTGCGTAACCGCGGTGTGCCTCCTTCGCCATTGACCCCCCCTCCGGCCTTTTTCAACGTCATCCGGCGAAACTTCGATCCGGTGACCGCCGCCGAAAGCCCCTATATCAACGGCCGGCTATGGACCTATATTGCCATACTCGACGGTACGACCATTTCTATCACCATAAACCAGCCAGTGGACCCATTGGATTTCGGGCGATTCGATCCCGTCTCTGCACTCCGGGACGCTTTCTCTGGTTTTTCTGTCGGCAGTTATTTCACCGGCCTCACGCGGGATGACGTGGGCGCGATCAAATATACGTACCGCGTTGACAACAAAAATTTCGAAGCTGCGGTTCCTGGAAGCACAAACGCGGGATTCTCCGCAATCATTGGCGGCGGCGGTGGCGGCAGTCCGTGGGCCATACCCCCCGGCACCAACAACGTAACCACAAACGTGGTGGGCGGTGTCAGCGCCACCGGCTTGATCGACCCCGCATTGCGCTTCGGCGTGGACAAAATCAATTTAATTCGAGGTGATTACGATTCGATTCTGGGTGAATTCTTTACGCCGATCACCAACGTTTACGACGAAAAAATCGAAGTCGGCGGCGTTCCGCAAACACAGAGAGTCTTGCGCATTGTCACGACGCCCGACCTCATTTTCAGCGCGCGGGATTTGCAGGGCGTTCCCGACGTGAGCCCTAACCTTCCAGGTGTCACAATCGCGGAGCGGGCGAACACAGCGAACTGGCAGAACGATCGGTCACTGAGCGGCGGGACGATCTTGAATGCCGGCCCCGGAACGATCCGCCCCCCTGTGTTCATCGCCTTCAACAACATCGGCTTCATCACGTTTGAGGGCCCAATCCCTGGTCCGGTTTTCGGCCTTAACAACCTGCCTTATTTTCTGTTTGGCGCGTTTGATGGCTCGACCAACGAACCGGTGATATTCTCTCAAGGCGGAAGCATAACGATTCAACAGTTGGAACAGCTCGCCTTGGGAAGGTGATGAATGGCAGCGGATGAAAGCTTAAAGGCTATGAGACGTTTACTCCTGACAGTTGCGTGTGTCGTCCTGGAGATAGTTCCCAGCCGCGCCGCTGTTGCCATCTATCATAACATTGGCACTGTGAACTGCGACAGCGCTCCGCAGATTGACGCGCAGGTTTTTGTTAACGACGGCAGTTTCTGCGCGCTGCCATTTACGGGCTCCCTGTTTGGAGCAAATCCAGGCATTCCTTACACGACGCAAAACACACTCTGGTTTACAAATAATGGCTTGCTGCAATCCGGGCCGGGGTTTTGGCTCGATTACGTCACTCCAGATGGCATTCATCATCCGGCGGCGGCCATCGTGAACAATGCTGGAGGCGCGAGCGGTCCGGCCAATATTTTCGGATCAGAGTTCCTCTTTCTTTCGGCGACTAATCTGATCAACAAGGGGCTTTTGGAAATCGGCGGCTCCGGTCTGATGCAACTGAGCGGTAACCGGCTCGATCTGGCTCACGGAGGGATTCTGGTGGACCCGGTCAGCGGCGGTGGCGCCTGCGCGCCAGAATTCATCTACTTCGCGCCTCCGTGGTGGACACCCACCAACTTCTTCCCATTATCGGGCCTCGTTTTCGATGAATACTGGGGCGAAGGCGCGGTCACCAACCTGGCTTCGGATCAAATCGTCCAGCAGCGAGGCGCGAGTCTGGTCGTGCAGTCGCCCGGCCACGCCGTGACGAATCGGTTCGGCGGGGGCGCCAGGGTTGTCGGGCCGATCGCCAGTCCGTCGGTGTTCGTGCGCACGAACGCTCTTTCGCCCACGAACTTGATTGTGCAGGCGGTTTTTGTGGGAAGCTCGTTACTGGGCCTGGACACGAACATCCAGACCCAGGTCAAGTGGATCAACAACGAGTTTCCAGAAAACGTTCCGGCGAACAACGGATTCCGGACCGCCGTCGTCGAGTTGAAGTCGGTGTTCAAAAACACGGTGACCGGCCAGCCGATCACTTACGGGCTCTATATTTTAGATCAACTGCCGACCTCGACGAATCTGACCAGCATCACCAACCTGGACACCGGCACGCAGCGCCCGATGGCCTATTACGTGGACATCTATCCGCCTTGCACCTTCCTGACCGCGGCCGTTTCGACCAACGCGCCATTCACGCCATCGCTGATCTACAATCAGAGCTTTTCGAACCGCGTGGTATCGGCGAACTACGCCGGCTACGAGGCGTTTCTCAACACCGTCGCTCCCGGCGGCATATTGCCCACCAACACGCCCGGGCGCATCGATATCACCGCCAGCAATCTCGACCTCACCCGCACGCGAATTCGCGGAGAAAGCATCGTGACGATCAAGACACCCAACCTGGAGGGCAGCTCCGGGCTGCTCGTGGACGCGCCCACCGTCAACTACAACATTGGCTCGACCAACGGACTGTTGTCGGTTTCGGGCAACGATTTGGCGATTCCTCAAATTCAGCGCTTCGGCGGGTTGGTTACCATGTGGAGCGGATTCTGGACCAATCAGTCGGGCATGGTGGTGACCAACATCGGTCCTGATCCGAACGATCCCTCGATGACAGTGACCAACCTGGCGACGAACGTCGTGGAGGCCGCCGTCCACGTGCTCATCGTGGACGCGGGCGGAATCACCACGACGGCGCAGGTGTTGTTGAACGACTTTTCCGTGAACAGCACGAACTCGGTGCTGAATGATACGATCGAAGTAGGCGGCGCCTTCTCAGCCCTGGGCGGCGGCCTGACGGTCAACGGTTCGCTGACCTTGGACACGTCCAATTGGGGTTCAACGAATGTCAATCTGAAGTCGCTCACCAACAACGGGACGATCACTGTTCCGGATGTGATGGAGTTGGGTAACTCGGCTCGACCGTATGCTGCGGTGGTCAATAACACCGGCGGAGCGATTTCGTCCTTCGCGATCACGATCAATTCGGATTACTTCCAGGATTCCGGCGCGTTGACGGCCGGCGGTTTTCTCGACCTCAACACGCGCTCGGGCAAACTGGAGGGCGGCACGCTGACGGCGGGCAATAACCTCTCGATTTCCGCGCAAGACCTCAAGCTGCTCGGTTATCGGCAGTCCAGCGCTTCGTTCTACCTCGCGGTTACGAATTCGCTGTACGACCCCGGTGCCGGAGCGGACAACAAACTGACGTGCAACAATGGGTTCAATCTGCTGATCAAACCGAAGTCCGGCGATTTGCTGGGCACGACTTTGCAAGCCCAGGCCGGTCAATTTCAGGAGATGAACAATGTGTGGGCGGCGGAAGACCGCGGCGTCTCATCGGCGGGCTACAGCAACAATGTCGCCCTTGGCCGGTTGGCGGTCATCGCTGCGGACTCCAGTTTCGTGACGTTTTCCGGCGTCGGCTCCAACAACGCCATCTACGCAGACTTCCTCGAACTCGCGGGCGCGGCGCAGACGGATATGCAGTCCGTGCTCGCGATCGACACCAACCTGGTCATTTACTTCGCGGACGCGAACGTGCCGGTGGACACGATCGACGGAAAATTCGCCGATTCGCTCAAGCCCGACGGCCGCTTGCGCTGGGTCCGGGATTTTGCCGGCCCGAACAGTTCGGTGGACGTGCTGCTGGCCAACGGACAGACGAGCCGCATGAACCGCGCTTTGCGGTTCAGCGCAGCGATTGACACGGACGGCGACGGCGTCCCCAACGCTTACGATTGCTACCCCACGGATCCGACAGCCTGGAACTGCTCGGCAGGGGGCAGCGCTACCGGCGCGACAGTGTCGGTTGCCAATGGCGTGGTGTCGCGGGTCGTATCGGTTTCCTGGACTGGTCTTCCGAGCGGCGTCTGGAGTGCGGAGTACACAACCAGCCTTTCCCAACCGAACTGGAAGCCGCTTCCGACTTATACGGACATCACAGTCATCAACGGAGTCTTGGCGGTTCAGGACACGAACGTGTTGAGCAGCGATGCGGAGCGTTACTACCGGCTGCGGTTCGGACCATGAATATTCGGTGAGAGATCCACGCCGGGTGTAGAAGGTTATGAGCGGAAAAATACGATTTAGAAATCATTCGCTGCTTTCCTGGCGCATCGCTGCCGGTCGCCACCTGGGGGGAGGCCCGAAGCCTGGCTTGGCGCGTTTTGCCGGTGTGGGACCGGCGGTTCACTGGATGCTTCTGTTGACCGCGTGGTCGTTGAGTGCCGGAAGGCTTACGGCGCAAACGAATTTCATCACACTGGGCAACTACACGGCTCATCCGACGCGCATTCTGGTGAAATTCAAAGACGGCATGGGGTCCGCCTTGAGCGCCGAAGCAGTCAGGCAAGCCGGATCAAAGATCCACCGACGGTACAACCTTGTGCCTGGCCTGGCGGTGCTGGAAGAGGCCGCCACGGTTGCCCAGGCTGCGGTGTCGGGCACCGACGAATCGGCGCGGCGCGTGAAGTTATTGAATCGCATCGACGTGTTGAAGAAGTCCGGTCTGTTCGAGTACGTCGAGCCGGACTACATCGTCCATACCCTGTTGACTCCGACGGACTCGGCGTTCACCAACGGCACGTTGTGGGCCTTGAACAATCGCGGCCAGAACGGAGGCACGGCAGGGGCGGACATCGGGGTGACAAACGCCTGGAACTTCACCACCGGGTCAACCAACGTGATCGTGGCGGTTGTTGATACCGGCATTCGTTATACCCATCAGGAACTGACGAACCAAATGTGGCGCAATCCCGATGAAGTGCCCGGCAACGGTGTTGATGACGACGGCGACGGCTTTGTGGACGATGTATTCGGGATCAACGCGATCACCGGGACGGGCGATCCGTTCGACGACAATAACCACGGCACCCATGTCTCCGGCACCATCGGCGCGGCCGCCAACGATGGCCATCCGCACGTCGGTGTCACGTGGCACGTTCGATTGATGGGTTGCAAGTTTCTGAGCGCGCAAGGTTTCGGTGCCCTCAGCGACGCGATTACTTGCATTGACTACGCCGTCAACAAAGGAGCGAAGATAATGAACAACAGTTGGGGCGGAGGTCCGTTCACTCAGTCTTTGTTCGACGCCATCAATCGCGCGCGACAGAAGGGCGTGTTGTTTGTTGTGGCGGCCCAAAACAGTGGACTCAACAACGACCTCTTTGCCGCTTATCCCGCCAATTATCAACTCGACAACATCATTGCCGTGGCCGCGATTGATCGGAACGACCAGCTTGCCGATTTTTCCAACTTCGGTCAGGCGACCGTGCATCTCGGCGCCCCTGGCGTGGATATTTTTTCCTCCACCGCCGGCTCCGACTCGGATTACCAGCTCTTCGATGGAACCAGCATGGCGACGCCGCACGTCGTCGGAGTAGCGGCTTTGATTCTGAGCCAGTATCCAGGCGCGGACCTGGACGAGTTGCGGGGGCGCATTCTTGGGGGAGTCGTGCCGATACCTGCATTGAGAGGCAAGACGATTACGGGGGGCCGTCTGAATGCGTACAACTCGATCGCTCTCTCCGGAACGGGCATCTTGCAATTGAGCGTGGACCCGCCATCCGGCGCGGCAATCCTGAGTTCGTCCACCCAGCCGATTTTCGCGAAAGTCAAGGACCTCTTCAGCGTTACGAATGCAACTGTCAGTGCGGCGATTACGGGGAGCACCAATCTGACGTTCGCCAATAACGGTCAGCCCCCCGATGTGCTGGCAGGCGACGCCATTTACAGCGCATCATTGCGGGTACCCGCCTCTCCGGGACTTTTGACCGTGACCGTGGTCGCGGCGGCGACGAACAAAATCGGGGCCACGAACGTTGTCACTTATACGATCGTGCCGCCACCCTCGAATGACAATTTCGTCAATGCCACCAAGGTGCCGGCTGAAGGGGGGTTCATCCTGTCGAACAACCGATTTGCCACGATTGAGACTAATGAACCCTTTCACGGCCGATTGACGGCCGTCGCGGCCTCGCTGTGGTGGGCGTGGTCGCCGACAGGCAATACCAATGTGCTCGTTGACGCCACGGGGAGTGCCATTGACGCGGTCGTCGCGGTCTATAGCGGCAACGATTTGACCCGCCTCCAGCCGGTGGCCGCTGCCGTTGGCAGCGTCGCGCAGAAGAAAACCGCTCATCTGAGCTTTAACGCGCAGGCGGGAGTGGCCTACCAGATCGCGGTTGCGAGCGCCGATACCAATTCGCTGGGCTCGATTCGATTGCGGATTGCGCCGGGGGGGCGGCTGGACGTGAATCCGCCAAGCATTTTCATCGCCAGTCCTTCCAGCGGCGTCTCGGTGAACAACAAAGTGATTTCCATCAGCGGAACGGCCTTCGATTCCGCGCCTGATATTTCGGGGGTGACTGAAGTTCTGGTGAAGGTCAACAACGGGATCGCAAGCCCGGCAGCCGGCACCACGAACTGGGTTGCGCCGGTTTTGCTCCAGCCGGGCGCAAACGTCATACAAGCGGTGGCCGTTGACGCCGCGGGGCACTCCTCGGCTGCGGCCTCGGTGCAAGTCAGTTACCTGCCGCCAACCGCACCCAACGATCTGTTTATCAACGCGACTCCGCTGATCGGAACCTCCGGCACCAATTCGGTCAACAGCGGCCTGGCAACGAAAGAACCCGGCGAACCTGCGCTGATCGCCGGCAATCTCGGCGGGAAATCAGTATGGTGGACGTTCGCTCCGCCCGCCGATGGCGTGCTAACCCTGAGGACCACTAATTCGACATTCGATACGATAATGGCGCTCTATACTACGAACAATGCCCCCTCGAATGCGAGCATCAGTAATCTGGTTGAGGTGGCCAGCAACGACGACGCTTACGGTGGCGTCGCCTTCAGCAAAATCAGCCAGGCGGTGAGCGCGAATCGCACTTATTGGATCGCGGTGGACGGCTATAACGGCGCCTCCGGTTTGGTCAATCTGACTTACGACTTTGCGGCCTCAAACATCTTTCATCTGACAATCAATGCGATTCAAAACGGCGTAGTCAGCCCTGGCTCCGGTGATTACGCCACCGACTCAACCGTCGTGTTCACGGCCGTTCCCGCCCAAAACTACGAGTTTGCGGACTGGGAGGGAGACGTGACCTCGACCGCGAATCCGCTCTCTGTCGTTGTAAACCGGAACATGTCCTTGACGGCGCGTTTCCGCGCGCGCCAGTTCACCGACGACTTCGAGTCGGGCGGTTTGACCGCTTTGTCCTGGACCACCAGCGGAGACAAGCCGTGGCTGGTGCAGAGCAACGAGGTCTCCTTCGGCCAGTTCGCCGCGCGTTCCGGCGCGATCGGCGACAACCAGAACAGCATCCTCGTTTTGAAAAGTCTCACTGCGGCAGGCGTCGCACAGTTTGATTACAAGGTCAGTTCGGAGGCCAACTTCGATAAGCTCGAATTCTTTTTGAATGGAAACCGGCTGCAGGGCTGGTCCGGTGAAGTCGGCTGGGCGAATTATCAGTTCACGGTTCCCGCCGGAACCAACACGTTCGAATGGCAGTACAGCAAGGACGCGTTTCAAAGCTTCGGCTTGGACGCCGCGTTCATTGACAATCTCAACCTGCCTCTGGTCGCGCCGTCCCTCCGGTTGTTGAACCCAACTGCGGACGGTTTTCAGGTGGAATTTCAGGGGCCGGGCATGCAGTCCGTTCGCATCGAGGCATCGGCGGACCTGATCACCTGGCAGACGCTCTCCACTACCAACCTGGCTAATGGCGCACTCATTCAATTTACCGACCCGCAGGCGCCCAATTCTCTCTTCCGCTTCTACCGTGCCGTCTCACCCTGAGCTGGGTCTCTAATCTCGGCAATCATGAGGGCTAATTCATCTCCGGCGTCAACCTCAACGTGTTCAATCACAACGGCCGATTCCGTGAAGCTTCGGCTTCTTGAGCAGTGAATCCTCTTTCTGCTACGAGACTCCCCCAGCGCAGGTGTGCGCTCGGACGCACATTTCCTTCTCCCGGTATTTCTGCCATCATTACCCGGTTCACTTCACGCCGCGTGAGAAGCACGCATACTGCGTGAAAATCACGCATCGCCGAACGGGGGAAGATGGATTTTGTTAGTCCGGCTCAAGTGGCACTGGCTTTGCTTTTACAGGCTGGTCCCTTGGTCCAACGGCATAGAGTTTGGGGCCGTTTATGATCGTGCGCCGATGCTGAATTCTGCCGAGGTCGAGGGTGTATTCTGATTAAATAGTTTCTATCCGTAAAGCGAGGCCGTCGATGATAATCAAATTGCGCGTAATCCTGACAGGTTCGGTGTGTTTTCTTTGCGCCTGGCCAGCGCTGGGTCAATCGCCCCCACCGGCGCTGCAGGTCAGCGTGTCGCCGCGGGATGGCAGCATTCTTGTCACCGAGACGACCAATTCGGTCTTCGTGAAGGTAAGTAACTTCGCCGCATTCACGAACATCACCGTCACCGGCTCGTTCCTCGCTCGGCAAAATATTCCTTTCCTCGATGATGGCCAATCGCCGGACCTGACGGCGAATGATGGGACCTTCAGCGCGGATTTAATCATGCCCAAGGTACCGGTTGGAACGGCGTCGAACGTTACTTTGCGAGTAGTCGTGTCGGGCGAAGTGCCCCCGCCGGACCCACTGCCGGACCCGCCTCCGCCACCCCAAATTGTGGCCGCGACCAACACGGTCAGATACGTGGTCGTGCCTCGGCCGGCCAACGACAACTTTACCAACGCATTCAAAATCCCGGGAGAAGGCGCCGTCATCACCGCGACGAACAACTACGCTTCCATCGAGCCGGGCGAGCCGATGCACGCCCAGGTTCCCACTGTGGCGGCCTCGGTTTGGTGGACCTGGTCCCCTTCTTTCAACACCAATGTGTTGATTGATCTGGCGGCCAGTTCCTTCGACCCGGTTCTGGCAGTTTATACAGGGGGCACCATCGCGAATTTGCAACCGGTCGCCGCTTCGACCAACGACATCGTGAACAATCTGAAGGCAAACGTGAATTTCAACGCCAAGGCGGGCGTGACCTATCGCATCGCGATCGCAGGATACGACACCAATGGGATCGGGGACATCCGCTTGCGGGTCGCGCCGGGGCGATTGCCGGACACCCATGGTCCGGTGGCAACCATCATCAATCCGGCCAGCGAGTCGCTGTTTACGACCAATGTGGTCCTCTTTACCGGGACGGCCAAGGATCCGCTGCTCGACGATACCGGCGTCAGTCAGGTATTCCTCCAGGTCAACGCCGACCCGCCGACGGCCGCCACTGGCACGATAAATTGGTCG